>ENA-UONY01002248-UONY01002248.1-human-gut-metagenome-genome-assembly--contig:-CS9-NODE-2248-length-13942-cov-7.013322_pt1 | contig 13942 bp, 15 predicted proteins | sample MGYA00242465_ERZ724012 | MGnify/ENA metagenome assembly ERZ724012 | reverse complement strand
ACCCTTCCCTTTACCCACTCTCATTAACTCATCTATTGTACTCCCGCGCCGCCGCAGCGTCAAGAGCTGCGGCGGCGTGATTGTGAGGAGGAGTTTATTTGATGGCGACGAATCCTTCCCTTTATACCGTCGGGACACTCACCGGCGAAGAAGCCCGTGAGGCGGTTGCGTGGCGCTACGGCGGCGAATACGCCGTTTATAACTTCCCGGACTGGGCGGAATGTGCCGCGCGCGGCTGGTCGATCACCGATGCGGCAAAGCGTGAAAACGCCTATTTTTCCGTGCGGTACGCCGGAAGCTTTCTCGGCTTTTTCCATATTATGGACCGCCCCGGCCACGTGGAGCTCGGCGTCGGAATAAAGCCGGAGCTTTGCGGGCAGGGGCACGGATACGAGCTCATGGAGAGTGCGCTTGAAACCATCCGCCAAACGCGCGGCCACACGCCGGTGCAGCTCGCCGTGCGCACGTTCAACGTCCGCGCCGTCCGCTGCTACGAGCGCGCCGGGTTCACGATCACCGATAAACGTTACGAAGATCTTGGCACCGCCCCCAGCGAGATGTTCATCATGCAAACCGTGGTTTGATCATCATAAAAAGGTTCCTTCGGATGCAGGAGCCTTTTTCTATATTTGTGCATAAAATTAACAAAAAGTAACGTTATGTAACCCATAATGTGAATATCGGGAGGCCGGACAAGCACTATTCACTGTGGAAAACTCTGTGGGAAATGTTCAAAACTCTTTTATTTCCTATTATTTCCCGGCGCGGGACAAAAATGAATATTCACAGTCTATTCATAATAGGATGGGAGGAGAAGGGAGGCGCGTCCATGCGCAGGTTCATTTGCGCGGCTCTGGCCGCTCTTTACCTCACGATACCGGCACTCGCCGTGGAACCGCTGCCGGAGGAAAGCTTTTCGCTTTCCTGCACGGCGGCGGTGCTGATGGAGCGGCAGACCGGCACGGTACTCTATGAGAAGGAATCGCACCGGCATCTCTCCCCGGCAAGCGTGACGAAGGTGATGACGCTGCTGCTCGTGGCGGAGGCGGTAGAGAGCGGCGCGATCTCGCCGGACGATCCCATAACGGCGAGCCGCTGCGCAGCTTCGATGGGCGGCAGCCAGATCTGGCTTGAGGAGGGCGAGGTGATGACCGTGGCGGAGATGACCAAGTGCGTGGCGGTCGTCTCGGCGAACGACTGCGCCGTGGCGCTCGCGGAGGCGCTTTGCGGCTCGGAGGAGGCATTCGTCGCGCGCATGAACCGCCGCGCGGAGGAGCTGGGGCTCACCGACACGCATTTCACGAACTGCACCGGCCTCTTCGAGGACGCGGAGCACTACACCTGCGCCTACGACATTGCGGTCATGTCGCGCGAACTATTAAAGCATGAGTTCGTCCGGCAGTACACGACGATCTGGCAGGATACGATCCGCTCGGGTGCCTTTGGCCTTACCAACACGAATAAGCTCGTGCGGAATTATACTGGCTGCACGGGGCTCAAAACGGGCTTTACGTCCACGGCGATGTACTGTCTGGCCGCCTCCGCCGAGCGCGGCGGCGTGGAGTACATCGCGGTGATCCTCCACGGTGAAACGAGCCAGCTTCGCTTTGACGCGGCGCGCACGCTCCTGGACTACGCCTTTGCCAACTACGCGCTCGTCATGCCGGAGACCGGCGCGCCCGACGTGCCAGTGTCGCTTGGCAAGGTGGAATCCGTGCGCGCGGTGTGCGAGAGCGCCGGGACGGTGCTCATCGAAAAGGCGCGGCAGAAGGAGCTCTCCGCCGTATACGAGCTGCCGGAAAAGGTTGACGCGCCCGTCGCCGCCGGGCAGATCCTCGGAACGCTCCGGTACGTTGCCGGCGGCGAGACGGTCGCGAGCGTTCCGATCTGCGCGGCGGAGAGCGTGGAGCGCGTCGGTGGCGGCGAGCTCTGGGTGCGGCTCGCCGCGGCGCTCTGCGGCCGGACAAATACGCAATAGTTCATCTTGCAAGTGAGCGCCGGAGAGTGTACAATGTCGCTAAAGAAAGAAATTAACCGCAGGGAGGTATACCAATGATTCATGTTGATCTCACCGGCGCTGCGCCGTTTTTCGGCGAAACTACACCGGATTATGCCGCCGCAGAGGCGGCGCACCGCACGCTCAGCGAAAAGACGGGCGCAGGTTCGGATTTCCTCGGCTGGACGGAGCTGCCGCACCGCATCCGTGAAACGGAGCTTGCACGCATTCTCGCCGCAGGGAAAACGATCCGCGAAAAGGGCGACGCGCTCGTCGTTATCGGCATCGGCGGTTCGTATCTCGGCGCGAGAGCGGCCTATGAGCTGATTGGCCGGCGCAAGGGCGGCGCGGAGCTGCTTTTTGCCGGAAACGGCCTTTCCGCCGCGACGCTCTGCGACACGATCGAAAAGCTCGGAGAGCGTGATTTCTGCGTGAACGTCGTTTCGAAATCCGGTACGACGCTCGAGCCGGCGCTCGGCTTCCGCGTGTTCCGCGATCTGCTCATCAAGAAATACGGCGAGGAAGAGGCCAACCGCCGCATTTTCGCCACGACCGACGCGCGCCGCGGCGCTCTCAAGAGCGAGGCGGACGCCGCCGGGTGGGAAAGCTTTGTTGTGCCGGACGATGTCGGCGGACGCTACAGCGTTCTCTCCGCCGTCGGTCTGCTGCCGCTCTGCGCCGCGGGGATCGACATTGAAAAGATCCTCACCGTCGCCGAGGAGACGTTCGCTTCTCTCGACGAGCGCAGCGAGAATAACCCCTGCTGGCAGTACGCCGCTGCACGCCAGGCGCTCTATAAGAGCGGCAAGGCCGTGGAGATTCTCGCGTGCTACGAGCCGCGCTTCCGCATGATGGCGGAGTGGTGGAAGCAGCTGTACGGCGAATCCGAGGGCAAGAACGGTCTCGGCATTTTCCCGGCGAGCGTGGAGTATAATGCCGACCTGCACTCCATGGGCCAGTACATTCAGGAGGGCCCGCGCCATCTGATGGAGACTGTCGTGAGCTTCGCCTCTCTCCCCGGCGGGTACACCGTTCCCGCCGACGCGCACGACGGCGACGGACTGAATTATCTCGCCGGACACGACTTCAACGAGATCGCCGCCATTGCCCGCGCGGCGGTGAAGACCGCGCACATCGAAGGCGGCGTTCCCAATCTCGCCATCGAGGTTTCAGACATGGCGGAGACCGGCTTTGCCGAGCTTGTCTGCTTCTTTGAGCTTGCCTGCGGCATTTCCGGCTACATGGAGGGCGTGAATCCGTTCGATCAGCCGGGCGTGGAGGCCTACAAAAAGCTCATGTTCCGCGGTCTTGCCGCGCTGAAATGAAGAACATTCGGTGAACAATCGAAAAGCGCCTTGCAACGGGCGGCGGAAGATGGTAGAATACTCAAAAAGAAGCATTCGCATCTTTCTTTAAAATTACAAATGAGGTGATTTCCTATGGTTAAACTCATCATGGGTCTGTCCGGCTCCGGCAAGACCAAGACCCTGATCTCTCTCGTCAGCGAAGCCATTGAAAAGGAGCAGGGCAATGTTGTCTGCATCGAAAAGAGCCGGCATCTGACCTATGATATTCCCTATCAGGCGCGGCTGATCCGCACCGACGATTACGGCGTCCGCGGCAACACGATGCTGCTCGGCTTCCTGTGCGGCCTGCACGCCGGAAACTATGACATCACCCATTTCTTCATCGACGATCTCAACAAGATCCTCGACGACCGCTCCAATGAGGCGCTGGAGAAGTTCCTCGACACGCTTGCCGAGTTCGGCGCGCGCGAGAACATCAACTTCACCATCACCATCACCGCCGATCCCTCCGGCGCGGGCGACGGTCTGAAGAAATATTTCTGATATGCGGCTCGACAAGTGGCTGAAGGTCTCGCGGCTCATCAAGCGCCGCACCGTGGCGCAGGAGGCGTGCGACGGCGGGCATGTGTCCGTCGGCGGGCGCGTCGCCAAGCCCTCCACCGATGTGAAGGTGGGCGACGTGATCGAGATCCGCTTCGGCGCAAAAACGCTGCGGGCGGAAGTTCTCTCCGTGCAGGAAACGGTCAAAAAAGACGATGCCGCCGCGATGTACCGCGAACTGTGATAGAAAAACGCATTCTCCGTTTCTTCGGAGAGTGCGTTTTTCCGTCTCCATCCGCCATAGCCAGAAATACGCTGGCAATTGGTGCCGGGCTGTGGTATGATAAGCATCGGTTAAATCACACAGACAGGACGGTTGCTGCCATGATTCGGAATATTCCCGGAAAGCCTATGCATATTGCTGACGATGTGTATATTGCAGAAAACGCCACGCTGGTTGGCGAAATTGATATTGCGCCGGAGGCAAGCATCTGGTATGGCGCTGTGCTTCGCGGCGATGTCGGCGCCATCCGGATCGGCCGCCGCTGCGCCATCGAGGACAATGTCACGATCCACGAGGCAGCGGTTTTGGGGGACGACACCGTTGTAGGCCACAACGCTGTGGTTCACGGCTGCACGGTGGGAAAGGGCTGTCTGATCGGCATGAACGCCACCGTCATGACCGGAGCCGTGATCGGCGACGGGTGCCTGATCGCCGCCGGCTGTCTGATATCGGAAGGAAAAATTATTCCGCCGGGCAGTCTTGTAATAGGCGTGCCCGGCCGGGTCGCAGGGCCGCTGACGCCGAAGCAGGCGCAGTGTATCGCGGCGGCATCGGAAAACTATCAGAAATTGGCTCAGATGCAGCTTCCGCAGCCCTTAAAACCCTGAATATAAGAACCGGGACTGTATCGCATGATTTTCTGCGTCATGCGGTACAGCCCCGGTTTTTTCGTTCGTTATTTTTCGTCCTTCTCGGGCGGCTCCGCCACGCGGAGCATGTGGAAGCCCTCGCCGTGGACTTCGTTGGATTCAAGGATGATGGTAAACGACGCCGGGTCGAGCAGCTTCACCTCGCGGGTGATGGCAAACATCTCCTTGCCGGAGCAGGCGCACAGCACCACATCGCGGTGATCCTTCCGGAAGCCGCCGCGCGCGTCGATGATCGTTGTGCCGCGGCCGCAGAGCTCGTCGATCCGCTCCGTGACGGCTTCGCCGTGGTTGGTGACGATGAGCGCGAGCTTTCCGGCGTTCGCGCCGTACATGATCTTGTCGGCAATGACGGCGAAAATGAGGTCGATCATCATGCCGTATACGATGCCGTCAAAATCGCGGAAAATGATGCCGCCGAGCACCACAACGATGCCGTCCGTGAGCAGGATGAACCGGCCGAGCGGCAGGTGCGGGTGCTTGGCCTTGAGCGCCATTGTGATGAAGTCCGCGCCGCCGGTGGAAGAGTTGCGCATATAGATGAGCGCGTAGCCCAGCCCGCCGAGCACGCCCGCGCAGATGGCGGCGACGAGCCGCTCGCCGGTGTACTGCGGCAGCATCGGGGCTATGTAATCCACGAAAAGCGAGGAGAGGATCATGCACCGGACGCTGCAAAGGAAAAACCGGCGGCCAAGCATCCGGCAGCAGATGATCGCCACAGGGATGTTGAGCACAATGGTCATCACGCCGATGGGCAGACCAAAGAGGCGGTATAAGATCAGCGCGAGACCGGAAAAGCCGGTCATCGGGAACTTTGCGGGCAGCGCGAAGTTATAAATGGCAACGCCGGTCAGTATGCTTCCCGCGATCTCCACGAGCGTATCGAACATCCACGTTTTCCCGAACAGCTTTCCCACGACGGCCATCTCCCTTTCCCCTTTTATCCCCTTTTATCAAAAACAAAGAACGGACGCGAATTGTGAGACCGATCCGCATCCGCTCTTCTTTTATTTTATCACGCGAAGATTTATCTTGTCAATTCCGCCAAAAGCGCCGCGCGTATTTTTTACAATTCGACGAGCTCATATTCCCGGCTGCCGACGCCGAGAGCGGCGGCACACTCGATCGTGTGGATGCCGTGGAGCGACTCCACGCGCTCGATGAAATGCTTTTGGCCGGGGTCGTCCGTCGCGGCATAGATGAGATCGATGCACGCCTGATCGACCGCGACCGGGTCGAGCGAGGCGAGAATGCCGATGTCCTTCATGCAGGGGTCCTCCGCCACGGCGCAGCAGTCGCAGTCCACGGAGAGGTTTTTCATCACGTTCACGAACGCCATGTTGCCGTGGAAATAATCCACAACGGCGCTTGCCGCGTCCGCCATGCCCGCAAGGAACACGTCCTGCGCCGGAAGGCTGTCCCCGAACCGGTTCTGGTCGGTCGTCGTGCCGCCGGAGTGGATCCACACCTTGCCCGCAGTGGAGGCGCAGCCGATGGAGAGCTGCTTGAGCGCTCCGCCGTAGCCGCCCATCGGGTGGCCCTTGAAGTGGGAGAGGACGAGCATGGAGTCGTAGTTTTCGATGTCCTTGCCGACGATGTCCTTTTTCAGCACGCTGCCGTTCGGAATGGGAAGCTCCAGATCGGGGCCTTCGGCATCAAGAATGTCCACGTCGAATACCTCCGACCAGCCGTGCTTGCGCAGAAGGCGGCGGTGCTGCTCGGTATAGTTGCGCGATCCGGCATACGCCGTGTTGCACTCCACGACGGTGCCCTTCACCGCATCTACAACGCTCTTCCAGAATTCGGGGTGCAGGAAATTCTGATTGCCCTCCTCGCCGGAGTGCACTTTGATCGCGACCTTGCCCGGAAGCTCCTTGCCGAGAGCGCGGTACAGCTCAAGAACTTTTTCCGGTGTGATCTCCCGGGAAAAATATACGGAGGGTTTCATAATGTGTCCTCCTTATTTCAACGTTTATTCTTTTGCTTTGCCATGGATTCCTTCACAGACTGCACAAGCTCGCCGATCACCGGCAGCGGCTCTCGCTTGCCCTTGAGAACGTTCACGATGCCTTTAATAGTGCCGATAGTGCAGATGATGCCTCCGACGGCGCCGACCCAGCCCCACCATCTTCCGAGGAGGCTCGTAACTGCCCAGAAGATCAGGAGGCCGAGCCCCTGCTCCGTGTGGTATTTCATGAAGGGATCGCCGTTCTGCGTAATGGCCGGGATCAGCCAGAAGGGGCCAAGATACGAAAGGACGGAAAGCTTCTGCCGCTCGACCGATTCAGCAGCCTTTTGCCGCATCTCGCTGTCGGCAGCGGAATACGTTTTTTCCTGCCGGTATTCGCCGGTGTTCGCCCTCGTCTGGCCGGTGCGCTGCGAGGCGTACTGTGCCTGGGAACCGCCCGCTGTGCGCTGAGAGGTATACTGTCCCTGCACCGGGCCGCCGGTGTGCGTCTGCTGCCACGGATCCTGCTGCCAGCGCTTTTGCTGCTCGGCATAGCGGTGCTCGGCTTCTTCCTTCGCCTTTCGCTCCGCTTCCTCCCGAACTTTGCGCGCGGCTTCCTCCCGCTCGCGCCGCTCGGCCTCTGCCGCAGCCTCCCGTTCCCGACGCACTTCCTCCGCTGCACGGCGGCGTTCTTCCTCGGCGGCGCGTTCCGCCGCCTCCTTCGCCTTTTTCGCCTCGGCCTCCGGGTCGTAGCCGCAGGCGGGACACGCCGTTTCCCCGATCGGGATGTACGCGCCGCATTTATCGCAAAAACTCAACGGGAATCCCCCTTTAAGCCCATAAAATCTTTTATATAGTATAACGCGATTCCCGTCCGATTGCAAGGGCGCAGCACGTCAGGAGTGTCTCTTTTTGCGCGTATGAAAAGGCGGGGCATATCGGCCCCGCCCTGCAAGCAAATTCAGGTCACGCCCCATATCGTCATCATACGTCACGCCATCCACCACATAGGTATAAAACAGCACCGGGATATGGCGGCTCTCCAGATAGCTATAGGGCAGATCCACCGTGGAACAGCAGCTCAGAATAAATTTATCAGACATTGTGATTCTCCTTTCTCCGCAAGGATGATATCACTGATTTTACCGCAACGTCAATAATACAGTTCACTAAGAAATGTAATGTTTCATATTAGAAAGTGGCGCTTTTGCGGCTCAATTTTCGCGGCTTTTCGTGAACAGACGGTAAAGATGCAGCACCGCCGCGTACAGCACACCCGCGACCGGCCAGACGATCCATGTGTTCTTCCAGTCCTCGGTCGTGAAGTTCCAGCCGAGATACACAGCCACAGCGAGCGTCCAGTAGGCAGCGGAAAGTGCCTTCTCCTTTTGGTTGCGCTTTTTCTCCGTCGGAGCGTAGTCGCCGGACTGCAAAATTTTCTGCATGCCCGCCCAGCGGACGCCCGTCACAACGAAAACCGCCGCGCCGACCCCGGCAAGGAACAGCATTCCGCACACCGCGAGGATCATCGCAAAATCGCTCCCCTCCGCCATGCCGATGAAGATCGGCACCGGAGAGAGGATGCAGAGCATCGTGCCGACCATGTTGCAGCGAGCATACGTGCTTTTATACTGCCGCTGCCGCTCGCTCACCATGCCCGTCACGCCGTACTCCGTGTCAAACGGCTCCTTATCAAGGAACGCATAGGGAGCGTTTTTAAAGCTGCAGGAGAGAAAAGCCGCGACCGCCGCTGCGATAAAGAGGAACAGCACAACAAGTCCCGCCGCCCCGGCCGCATTTTCCGATATGCCGTAGGACGGGATCTCTGCCATTGCACCGAGGATCAGCAGCGGGATGACCGAGAAAATGCAGAGAAACGTTGCCGCCGCCATGCGCACCGAAGCGGTTTTCCGCAGGGCCAGATACTCGTTGGCCTCCGCGAGCGTGAGCCGCCGGACGGCGGGCTCCTCGCCGGATGTGAATTCCTCGCTTTCTATTTCATCCTTGAGAAGATAGTCCGTCGTCACACCGAAGAGATCGCCGAGCATCAGGATTTTTTCGAGGTCGGGCACGGTCTGTGCGCTCTCCCACTTGGATACCGCCTGCCGCGATACGTTCATTTTCTCCGCCAGTTCTTCCTGCGACCAGCCGTTCTTTTTCCGCAGCCGGGCAATTTTGTCCGCCAGGATCATTATGTTTTCCTCCGTTTCGTGGCGTGGATGCCGCGCCATGTCGTTGGAACAAATGTACCGGTTTTCCGGGTTGCAAACCACCAATCGGCGGCTGGAAATGTGTCAACCGCCGGTTGACAGGGGGATTTTCCGCTTTTTTCGCTTTTTATAGTACTTTTTCGGCGGAGAAAATGCAAGACACATCTCACCAAAGAGATGTGTCAATGGGGGCGATCCTCGCTGACGGGGTTTCCCTTTGCAGAAGGGAAACCCCTCCGTCAAAAACTTCGTTTTTTCCGCCTCCCCTGTTCGGGGAGGCAAGCAGGTTTGCGGATAACGATCTTGGCTCCCCTATTAGGGGAGCTGGCACGGCGCAAAGCGCCGTGACTGAGAGGTTATAACGACGCCCCTCCGTCACGGCAGTGCAAATGCTCTCACGCGCAGAAGCGGTGCTTGCCGATCTGCACGATCAGCGGGCGCGACCAGATCCACTGGCTCGTCGCCGTGACGGGATTGAAGTAATAGATCGCGCCGCCGGTCGGGTCGTAGCCGTTCATGGCGTCGCGCGCGGCGGCGTAGGCGCTCTGCGCGACCGGCTCGTCAAACTGCCCGTCATCGAGGCAGGAGAACGCCCCGCGCTGATAAATGACGCCGGAGAGTGTATTCGGGAACGACGGATGCGCGATGCGGTTCATCACGACCGCCCCCACGGCGACCTGCCCTTCGTAGCTCTCGCCGCGTGCCTCGGCGGAGATGAGCCGCGCAAGCAGCGCCACATCGCCGGACGTATTCTGCTCAATAAGCCCCGCGGACGAGATGCCGAGCGCCGCAAGCGTTTCGGTGCCCGCTTTGCCGTCGGCGGCGAGACCGTTTTTCTGCTGGAACAGCAGCACCGCCGCTTCCGTGCGGCTGCCGTAAATCCCGTCCACGTCGGCGCTGTAGTACCCCCAGTCCTTGAGCTTCTGCTGTATTTCGGAAACGACGCTGCCGGTAGAGCCGCGCTTATACGAAGCCGCGTTCGCGTTCTGGGCCAGCGTAATGACCGCGATATTCACCGCGAACAGCACCGCGATCGCGATGCAGGCGCGTTTTATTCCATATTTTGTCATAAAAACCCCTCCAAACCGTTTTTCATAGTTTGGAGGGGCACAATTTGTTTTATGATGTCAAATTTTAGTTTTTCTTTGTACGGACTTCCTCGTTCACGCGCGCGATGAACGCATCAAGCTCCATAACGCCCTCGTCGCCGCCGCGGCTGCGGACGGCCACGGTGCCGCTCTCGGCTTCCTTGTCGCCGAGAATGAGCAGGTACGGGATCTTCTGGCTGCGGCCTTCGGCGATCTTCTTGCCGATCTTCTCGTTGCGCAGATCCTTTTCCACGCGCAGCCCGGCAGCGTCGAGCGCGGCGGCGACCTTTTCGGCGGCCTCGTTCGCGCGGTCGGTGATCGTGAGGACGCGAACCTGCACGGGCGCGAGCCACACCGGGAACGCACCGGCGTAGTGCTCGGTGATGATGCCGATGAAGCGCTCGATGGATCCGAGAACAACGCGGTGGATCATGACCGGGCGGTGCTTCTCGCCGTCCGCGCCGGTGTATTCGAGCTCAAAGCGCTCGGGGAGCTGCATATCGAGCTGGATCGTGCCGCACTGCCAGGTACGGCCCAGGCTGTCGGCCAGATGGAAGTCGAGCTTCGGGCCGTAGAACGCGCCGTCGCCCTCGTTGATGACATAGCTCTTGCCCATCTCGGTCACGGCGGCCTTGAGCGTTTCGGTGGCGAAATCCCAGTCCTTCACGTCACCCATGTGATCCTCGGGCATCGTGGAGACCTCGATCTCGTAGCGCAGGCCGAAGACGGAGTAGACCTCGTCGAACAGGCGGACAACATTTTTGATCTCGTCCTTCATCTGCTCCCAGGTCATGAAGATGTGCGCGTCGTCCTGCGTGAAGCAGCGGACGCGGAACAGGCCGTGCAGCGCGCCGGAGAGCTCGTGACGGTGGACAAGGCCCAGCTCGCCCATGCGCAGCGGCAGATCGCGGTAGGAGTGCGGCTCAGACTTGTATACGAGCATGCCGCCCGGGCAGTTCATCGGCTTGATGGCGTAATCTTCGCCGTCGATGACAGTGGTGTACATGTTCTGCTTGTAGTGCTCCCAATGGCCGGAGCGCTCCCACAGCGCGCGGTTGAGGATCATCGGCGTGGAGATCTCGACATAGCCGTAGCGCTTGTGCACCTGGCGCCAGTAGTCGATGAGCGTGTTGCGCAGCACCATACCCTTCGGCAGGAAGAACGGGAAGCCGGGGCCCTCGTCCATGAGCGTGAAGAGGCCGAGCTCCTTGCCGAGCTTACGGTGGTCGCGTTTCTTGGCTTCCTCGATGCGGGCGAGATATTCATCGAGCATGTCCTTGCTCGGGAAGCTCACAGCGTAGAAGCGCTGGAGCATTTTGCGCTTGGAATCGCCGCGCCAGTAAGCGCCCGTAACGCTCGTGATCTTGATGCCGTTGCCCTTGATGCGGCCAGTGGAATCGAGATGCGGGCCGGCACAGAGATCGGTGAACTCGCCCTGGCGGTAGAACGAAATGACGGCATCCTCCGGCAGGTCGTTGATGAGCTCGACCTTGTAGGGCTGCTCGGCTTTTTCCATGAGCGCGACGGCCTCGGCGCGGGGCAGCTCAAAGCGTTCGAGCTTCAGCTTTTCCTTGCAGATCTTGCGCATTTCCTTCTCGATGGCTTCAAAGTCGTCGGGAGAGAAGGTGTGCTCGCTGTCAATGTCGTAATAGAAGCCCTCTTCGATTGCGGGGCCGATGGCGAGCTTCGTGCCGGGGTACAACCGGCAGATCGCCTGCGCCATAACGTGCGAGCAGGTGTGATGGTACGTTTTGCGGTATTCGGGATTTTCCCAGCTGTAAGCGTTCTCTTCCATGATGTCTCCTCCGGAATATTATATTATTTCTCTTTGACAAAATAAAAAAGCACACCTGAGCCAAAAACGGCACAGGGGTGCTTTGAAAACACGGTTCCACCCTGTTATTTCACTTCATTGACCCATAACGCGGTCAAACGGGCGGGCATTTCCTCCCACCGGCTCCGGGACGGTCGGCTCCGAGCTCATCCGCAGGACGCTTTCACCAATGCGCGTCCCTCTCTGCGGGGATTCCTTCGGGCGTTTCCCTTCAACGCCTATGTCGGGACTATACACCCAAAAAATCCGGGTGTCAAGTCCCCTGCGCCGCATGCTGCAAAAGCGCTGCCAGCGCGAACAGCACGGGCTGATGTATAAGATAAATAAAAAGCGACCGGCGGCTCAGCCACGCGAGAGCGCGCGGCGCGCTGCGGTATTTTTTCTCCGGCGGCATTTCATCCAAACGTTCCGCGGCGGCTGCCGCGGCGAAAAAGAGCGCGCCCCACGGCAGCAGCGGATAGTAATCCGCCGAGGCAAACGCCGCCGTGCGCAGTCCGAGCGGGAAAAGGAACGGCGCCCCCACCCGCACGCGGATGGGCAGCGCGAACGTCAGAACGAAAACGAGAAGCGCCGCGCCGCAGGCATAGGTTCCCGGCAGAACTTCCCAGCGTTTCCGTACCGCGGCATACAAAAGCATGCACGCGCCAAGCAGATGCAATATGCCCCAGTATACAGGCGCACCGAAAAGATACGTCGCCGCCGATACGAGAAGCGCCGCGCCGAACACGACGAGTCCCCGGCGCAGAGGGCGCTTCGAGAGACACGCGCACACGCCGGAGATCGCAATAAAGCTTCCCACAATGGCATAGCGTAAAAGCTCCATGAGAGGCGTTCGCAGAAACGGCGGCGGTATGATATGCACCAGCGTGAGATCGTTGATAAAATGCCATGCAATCATGGCGAGCAGCGCCGCTGCCCGCCATGTATCGAGAAAACCTATGCGTTTTTCGCTCACTTGGAAACGTTGAAGCGGAAGAGCGTCACGTCGCCGTCGTGCATCACGTAGTCCTTGCCTTCCAGGCGGACGAGCCCCTTTTCCTTGGCCGCGGCCATGCTGCCGCAAGCCTTGAGATCGTCAAACGCCACAATCTCGGCGCGGATGAAGCCCTTTTCAAAGTCGGTGTGGATCTTTCCGGCGGCCTGCGGCGCTTTGGTGCCGCGGCGGATCGTCCAGGCGCGCACCTCGTCGCTGCCCGCCGTCAGGAAGGAGATGAGCCCCAGCAGCTCATAGGACGCCTGAATGAGGCGCTGCAGGCCAGACTCGGTCATACCGAGTTCTTCCATGAACACGGCGCGCTCTTCCTCGTCCAGCTCCGCGATCTCCTGCTCAAACCGGGCGCACACCGGCAGCACACGGCTGCCCTCGGCGTCCGCAAGCGCCTTGACCTGCTGATAATAAGCGTTGTTCTCCGCCCCGGCGGAGAAGCCGTCCTCGTCGAGGTTTGCCGCATAGATGATGGGCTTATTGGTGAGAAGGTCGGACGCGGCGATGATCTCGCGCTCCTCCTCATTGGCTTCAAAGCTGCGGGCGGAGCGTCCGCCGTCCATCCACTCAATCAGGCGGCCGAGGACTTCCGCTTCCTTTTTGAATTTCTTGTCGCCGCTCTTGGCGTTTTTCTCCGCCTTGTCCTGACGGCGGCGGAGCATTTCGATGTCGGCAAGGATGAGTTCGAGATCGACGGTTTCAATATCGCTCACGGGATCGTGCGAGCACTCATGACGGATGATGTCGGCGTTATCAAAGCAGCGAACGACATGAACAATGGCGTCGGTATTGCGGATATCGCCGAGGAACTTGTTGCCGAGACCTTCGCCCTGCGACGCGCCCTTGACGAGACCCGCGATATCCACGAACTCGATCGTGGCAGGGGTATACTTTTTCGGCTGGTACATCTCCGCGAGATAGTCCAGCCGCGCGTCCGGCACGGTGACGACGCCGACGTTCGGCTCGATCGTGCAGAACGGATAGTTCGCCGACTCCGCCCCGGCGTTTGTCAGCGCATTGAAAAGCGTGCTCTTGCCCACATTGGGCAGACCCACGATTCCTAATTTCATATATACTCATTCTCCTTCGATTTTTCCTTGATTT
>ENA-UONY01002247-UONY01002247.1-human-gut-metagenome-genome-assembly--contig:-CS9-NODE-2247-length-13944-cov-4.097271_pt1 | contig 13944 bp, 13 predicted proteins | sample MGYA00242465_ERZ724012 | MGnify/ENA metagenome assembly ERZ724012 | reverse complement strand
CCATGGCTAGGAAGAACAGCTCTGTGCGTACATTGCGTTTGCCTGTGGAAAAAAACGCCGAAAGCCAAAGTCGTTTTTTATGAGACCAAATGCGCCTTCCACCTGAATAGATCGGCACATTCTCAACAATATCCCTTCCTCTGTTGTGATGTTGGCCAGAGACGCTGCCCTTTTTCTTTTAACTGCTTTCCTAGAGTCTGCAGTTAAGCGAGCAAACGGCACTGGGACAGTATATAAAATGGCCGGTAAAAGAGCTAAGCCTTGGGCCGCGCAGAAAAACGGGGTATGGATCGGCGCGTATCCAACCAAGGAAGAGGCTTCAAGGGCCCTGGAGCGGCTAGCAGACCGTGAAATTACAGATGAGTTAATTGACCTTCTGCCAGATTTATGAGCGCTGGAGGCCAGAGCACAGCTGAAAGACCCGCGCCAGTGGCATGGCCGGATACGCAGCTGCGTATAAGCACTGCAGCGACCTCTACGATCAACCGTTCCGCAAGCTGCGGACAGAAAATTTCCAGGCCGTCATCGCCGCGCAAGAAGCTGCGGGCAAATCAAAATCCGCCTGCGAAAAGCTGGTACAGCTCTTCGGCCAGCTCTCCAAGTGGGCCATCCGGGAGGGACTTGCTACCACAAACTATGCACAGTTTGTGACGGTCCTGGCGCAGCAAAAGTCTCACAAAGCGCCGTTCACGGATGAGCAGATCCGGGCAATGCAAGCCTCTGAGCTTCCGGCGGCGCAAATTGCGCTGATCCTGATTGGCACTGGGTGCCGCCCAAACGAGCTATTCCGCGTCACTGTGGATAACTGCGCTCCTGGATATTTTATATCCGGTTCTAAGACGGAGGCCGGGCGCAATCGGGTTATCCCGGTTTGCCCCATCGGTCAGGCAGCGTATACGCAGCTGTTCCAACGTGCCAAGGAGCAAGGGGGCAGGCTTTTGATTGATGCTTATGAGGGCAATAAAACCGCCGCCAACTTCGCCAGGAGAGACTTTAAAGCGCTTATGGACGAGATTGGGGCCCCGGATATGACCCCGTACAACTGCCGCCACACCTTTTCCACGCTGGCCGTCCGTGCTGGCGTTCGGCCAGAGCTTTTGCAAAAAATCATGGGGCATGCAGACTACTCCACTACCGTTGGCGTGTACACGCACCTGGACAAAGACGATATTCTGGCAGCGGCACAAGACATCACGGTTACAAGCAAATTACAAGCACAGCAAAAAGCCTCCCAAAAAAGAGACATGAAAAGTTCGTAAAAACAGAGAAAATCCCCGGAAACCGTACGTTTCCGGGGCTAATTTTGGTGACCCGCTGGAGATTCGAACTCCAGACCCATTGCTTAATAGGCAATTGCTCTGCCAACTGAGCTAGCGGGTCATGGCTGGGATGGCAGGACTCGAACCTACGAATGCCAGAGTCAAAGTCTGGTGCCTTACCGCTTGGCGACATCCCAATGTTGACACCGTTGGGAGAATCTGGTAAAAAAAGAAAATGGGGTGGATGAAGGGATTCGAACCCTCGATCTTCAGAGCCACAATCTGACGCCTTAACCAGCTAGGCCACATCCACCATATTCACTTTTCCAACCTGACCGGTCAGGGGCCCGGGAACCTGGTACGCCAGGAGGGACTCGAACCCCCTACCTACTGCTTAGAAGGCAGTTGCTCTATCCAGATGAGCTACTGGCGCATGTTGGAGCGGGTGACGGGAATCGAACCCGCGTATCCAGCTTGGAAGGCTGGTGTTCTGCCATTGAACTACACCCGCAAGCCGTGTACCATCAGCTTTCCAATTCTATCATGCCGGACAGGCTATGTCAAGGGAAAATTTCGCATTTTTTCATTTTTTAAAGATTCTGGCCTGATCCCGCCGTTTGCGCGGAAATACTGGCAGGTAATGGCCGGTATTCCCGCGCCCCAGAAGCCTGGACCGTGAAAGCAGTTATTTAATTGTCTCTACCTTAATGGTGTTAGTATTGCCCGGCTGTCCGTTGATCTGCCCACCGGTCAAGACCACGTTGTCTCCCTTTTCCAGGCGGCAGACCCGCTTTGCCTGGTGCAGAGCGTGATAGAACATCACGTCCATGGAATTGAACTCCTCGCTAAGTACGGGCGTCACACCCCAACTCAGGGCCAATTTCCGCCAGGCCCGCTCCGTGGTGGTCATACCCACGATATCTGCCGGGCAGCGGAACCGGCTGACCATCCGGGCCGTACGGCCGCTCATAGAGCTGACTACAATGCACTTGGCCCCCACATCAATTGCCATGGCACAGGTGGCATGAGATACCGCGTCCAGGTTGCTGCGAATCTCGAACTCCGTGGTGTGGAAGCGGTGGACATAGCTGATATGCTTCTCCGTATATTCCGCAATCTCGGCCATATTTTTCACAGCAGCCACCGGATATTTGCCGGCAGCGGTTTCCCCGGAGAGCATCACAGCGGAGGAGCCGTCGTAAACCGCGTTGGCCACATCGGAAATCTCCGCCCGGGTGGGGCGAGGATTGTGAATCATGGATTCCAGCATCTCTGTGGCGGTAATCACCCGCTTGCCCAAGAGGCGGCACTTATTGATGAGGTACTTCTGAATGGCCGGAACCTCCACAAAGGGAATTTCCACGCCCAGGTCGCCCCGGGCCACCATCACACCGTCGGCCACCTGACAGATCTCCTCGATGTGATCCACGCCGGAGCGGTTCTCAATTTTAGCGATGATATCAATGTCACTGCCGCCGTTTTCATCTAGGAATGTCCGCAAATCCTCCATATCCCGGCGGTTGGATACAAAGGAAGCCGCAACAAAGTCCACGCCGTTCTGGATGCCAAAAAGCAGATCTTCCTGATCCTGCCGACTGAGGAAATCGTGGGTCAACACCCGGTTAGGGAAGTTCATGCTCTTCCGGTCAGACAGATCGCCGCCTGCCAAGACACGGCACCGGGCATTGCTGCCCTCCAGCTGCTCCACCCGAAAAATGACCAGGCCGTTGTTGACCATGATGGTATCGCCCACCTCCAGGTCCTCGATGAGGCCCTGATAGGTGACGGATACCCGGGTCTGATCCCCCACCACATCGTCTGTGGTGAAGGTAAACATGTCCCCATCCTGGAGGGTAATCCGTTTGTTTTCAAAGGTTTTGATCCGGTATTCCGGTCCCTTGGTATCCAACATCATGGCAATGGGAAGCCCCAGCTTCTCCCGAACCCGCCGGATTAAATCGATCTTCTTTTGATGCTCCTCATGAGAGCCGTGAGAAAAATTCAGACGTGCCACATTCATGCCCGCCAAACACATCTCGGTCAGGGTCTCTTCATTTTCGCAGGCTGGCCCAATGGTACAGATGATTTTCGTTTTCCGCATACGGTAACCTCCCAGATCTCATATTCCATATTATCATACCACGAATCCCACCTTTTTCAAGGGAGAACCCGCTGCACATGCCAAATTTCACAGAGCGCACAACCGTGCATTGACATTTCCCGCTTGTTCTTGTATAATCGCCTCGAATCGCAGAACAAATCACTCTTCGGGGGGCCGGACGATTCCGGCTGAGATTGGGCGAAAGCGCGCCCTCACCCGCGAACCTGATACGGGTCATGCCGTCGTAGGGAAAGATGCAGATATGGATGTATCGCATTGCGCACCGCCGACGGGTTTGCAATGCGATTTTATTTTTGGGGATTTCCCCGCAATTGGAGGTATCCATTCCATGGCAAGTACAAATCGATCCCATCTCCGCGTCCGCGCCCTGTGTGAGGGGGCCATCATGGTGGCTCTGGCCCAGGCCCTGAGCTATCTCAAGTTCATGCAGCTGCCCAACGGCGGTTCCCTGACCCCTGCGATCTTCCCCATTGTGTTTTTCGCCTTGCGTTGGGGCCTGGGCCAGGGCCTTCTGGCTGGTTTTGCCTTTGGCCTGCTGCAACTAATCTTTGACGGGGCTTATGCCTGGGGCTGGCAGTCCATGCTGCTGGATTACCTGGTGGCCTTTACCCCTCTGGGTCTGGCGGGTCTGTTTCGCGGAAAGGCTTGGGGCATCTTCCCGGGCACTGTTCTGGGCTGCGCAGTCCGTTTCCTGGTCCATTTTATCAGCGGCGTTACCATTTACCGGATCTATGAACCCACCGATATTCCGGGCTTCGGCACCTTCGACAATGCCACCCTATATTCCCTGGTGTATAACGGCAGCTACATGCTCCCCAATGCTCTGCTGGCTCTGGCCATTGCGGCGGTACTGTACATCCCTCTGAAAAAGTATTTTGCCGGGCAGGACATCCGCAAATAAACCTGTTGGAGCGGCAGACATCCCTGCATACCGAAGGGAAACACTTTCATTTCCAGGCTTTTCCCCAGGGAAAAACCTGGAAATGTTACTTTACACGGCATCTAAGTTCTGGACAAGAAGCGCACTCCGGCGTATAATGGTTCAAAAAGGAGGGAGCTCATGGTAATATGTCGAAAAATTATGTGGCTCTGCCGGATCACCGGCGCACTGGCAGTGTTTTTCCTGTGCATGTGGGGCGCCAGCCGTCCTGCCCGGTGCATGACAGCTGCAGCGGACCACACCTTTAGCCTGGAACGAATTCACTCCTACGCAATCCTGCCGGAGTCGCCCCCAGCTGGCCTGGCTCCCTTGACCGTGGCCGCGGGGTGGCTGGAAGATGCGTTTCCCTCCCTATCTCCGGAAACCACCGTGGTGCAGCTGGTACGCCACGACTATGAGCGCGCCAGGTTCACCCGGCTTTTCCCTGCCCGCCCGCCGGAGCCAAACAGCCAGGAAACCATCTGCTATGGCCGCAGCGGGGCCGGCCGGAAGCTCTTGGCCTATCGGTTTGGCACGGGAGAAAACGTTCTGGTTGCCGCCTTTTCCATCCACGGCTGGGAGGACAATTTTGAGCAGGACGGGCAGCTTCTGGTAGACACGGGAAATTTACTTATTGAGACCCTGGCAAATCAGTATACATCTCTGATTGTCCCCGGAGACTGGACGGTGTATGTGCTGCCCTGTCTAAACCCCGATGGTCTGTATGACGGCTGGACCTGTGACGGTCCGGGGCGGTGCACCACCCACTACCTGAACGAAGACGGCCTCTGCGAAGAGGGGGCCGGCATGGATCTGAACCGGTGCTTCCCCTACCGCTTCAGCAGCGACTACAGCCCCCGGAATTACTGCGGCAGTGAGCCTCTGTGCGCCCGGGAGGCTCTGGCTTTGGCCCAGTTTACGCAATCCGTCATGGGAAGCGGGCAGAACATTTTGATTGACACCCACGGCTGGTATCAGCAGACCATCGTTTCCGGCGGCTGGTCCGGCACTCTGTTTCAAGTCTTCAGCGCCTACTTTCCGGGCAACAGCTACGCCTCGCTGAAGAGCGCCGATGGTTATTACAGCGCCTGGGCAGCCTATACCCTGGGCTATGACGCCTGTCTGTTCGAATTTCCCCATGTCTCCAGTGCCCAGGACTTTCAGGAAAAGGGCTACGGGCAGGACTACGTGGACGCCATTTGTGCCATTCTGGAGGCCTACAGCAACCAGGCTTTATGAATTTTCTCCTGCTGTTTCCTCACTTTTTCAAATAAGTTGGATTTTCTTTTGGATTTTCTTGAAAAACCCCTTGCCAAATGGGGCTGTCAGTGGTATAATGTTTGTAATCATGGTTGACTTACGAAAGAGAGGGGTGCGCCCCTCTCTTTCTTGCTGAGAAAGGCGTGTTATTATGAAAATCACAGAGCAGGTAACTGGCTTTGCCCGCCCCGTTGTGGAAAGTCTGGGCTGCCGGCTGTGGGACGTGGAATATGTCCGGGAAGGGGCCGACTGGTTTCTCCGAATTTACATTGACAAAGACGGCGGCGTGGACATTACCGACTGCGAAGCCATCTCCCGGGCCTTGGACCCCATTTTGGACGAAAAGGACCCCATCCCCGACAGCTATCATTTTGAGGTTTGCTCCGCCGGTCTGGAGCGGGTGCTGAAGCGTCCCGAGGATTTTCAGCAGTTTCTCCACAGCCCGGTGCTGGTGAAGCTGTACCGCCCCAAAGACGGGGCGAAGGAATATCCCGGCATTTTGGAGGGCTACGACAATGGCCGTGTCACCATCACGACCGGTTCCGGCTCCCTTACCTTTGAAAAATCGGAGATTGCCCAGGTGCGGCTCCGGGTGGAATTCTGACAGGAGGAAACAGTCATGGCCAGAAATGTAAAGAAGAAAAATCCGGAGCCTCAGCTCTGCCAGCCGGCGGAGATTTTCGCTGCCCTGCAAATGCTGGAAAAAGAGCGGGGCATTCCCGTAGACTATATGGTGGATCGGATCAAACAGGCACTCATCAACGCCTACCGGAAGGACCGGGAGGATCATCGGGAGGTCGCTGCGGAAAACGTGGAGGTGGAGCTCACCGAAACCACCATGTCCATGGTGCAGCAGCGGACCGTTGTGGAAGAGGTGGAAAATCCCGCCGGGGAGATCTCCCTGGATGCCGCGCGGAACACCTCCCCCAATGCCCAGCCGGGTGATGTCATCCGAATCCCGGTGCGGGTGGAAAACTTCGGCCGCATTGCTGCCCAGACCGCCAAGCAGGTCATCATCCAGGGCATCCGGGAAGCTGAGCGGGGCGCAGTTTACGACAATTATTCTTCCAAAGCCCAGGAGATTCTCACCGGCACGGTCCTGCGCATTGACCCCACCGGAGGCGATATGTTCGTCCGCATCGGCACCGGTACAGAGCGCTCTGACGCCATTCTCCGCGCCGGGGAACAGATCCCAGGCGAAACCTACCAGGAAGGCGACCTCATCCGGGTTTATGTGGTGGATGTCCACCGCTCCAACCGCGGGCCCCAGGTCTTTGTCTCCCGGACCCATCCCAATCTGGTCCGCCGTCTGTTCGAGTTGGAGGTCCCGGAAATTGCCGAGGGCCTGGTGGAGGTTCGGAACATCGCCCGAGAGCCTGGCTCCCGGACCAAGATCGCCGTCCGGGCCGCCCAAGAGGGCATTGATCCCGTGGGCGCCTGCGTCGGCCCCCGGGGCGGCCGGGTGGGCGCCATTGTAAACGAGCTGCACGGAGAGAAGATGGACATCATCACCTGGTCCGAGGATCCCTGCCAGTACGTCGCTGCTGCCCTCAGCCCCGCAGACGTGGTCTCCGTGGACCTGGTTCCTGGACAGAAGGCCTGCCGGGTGGTAGTTCCGGACGACCAGCTGAGCCTGGCCATTGGCAAGGAGGGGCAGAACGCCCGCTTGCCCGCCCGGCTCACCAGCTTTAAAATCGACATCAAGCCCGCATCCAAGGCTGCGGTATTCACGGAGTAAACCGCAGAGCCGCTCATGGAAGCACCACCGGCAGAATCACCCCAGGCTGAGGGGGAAGAATAAGCCGGGAAATTTTACCAAAAAATAGAGGGAGGGAGCCTTTATGCAGAGAAAAATTCCCATGCGCCAATGTATGGGCTGCCGGGAACGCAAGCCAAAGCGGGAGCTGATTCGCGTCGTCCGCTCGCCGGAGGGCACTGTCAGCCTGGATTTCCAGGGCAAGGCTCCCGGACGGGGCGCTTATCTGTGCCCGGACCCCAATTGCCTAAAAAAGGCCGTGCGCTCCAAGTCTCTGGAGAGAAATTTGGAGGCTGCCATTCCCGGCGAAGTGCTGGAACGGTTGGCCCAGGAAATGGAGGCACGTCATGAAACCTAACGCCATCAACTACCTGTCCCTGGCAAAAAAAGCCGGCCGAATTGAAATTGGAGAGGAATCCGCCGGTGCAGCTGCCCGGGCCTGCCACGCCAGGCTCCTGCTCGTTGCAAAGGATGCCCCAGAAGGGGCGCTGCGCCGGGCCCGGAACTTTGTGGCCGGCTCCGGCCAGCAGCTGGCGGTGGTTCCCTTCTCCAAAGAGGAACTGGGTGCAGCCCTGGGTAAAAGCGTGGTGTCCCTGGCTGCCATCACCGACCCTGCCCTGGCCCTGGCCTTTTTGCAGGCCCTGGAGAATCCCCAGCAGTATGCGGGGGCCCTGGAGGATCTAACCAATCGGACCAAGCGAGTACGCCAGCGGCAATTGGAGGAAAAGGCACACCAGAAAAACCTCCAACGCGGAAAACAGAGACATCGGCCGGGGGAACCGGCTGGTCACCATAAAGCCGGGCCGGGCAGTCCCGCTGCCCAGTCCAAGCGGCAGGCCAAGCCCGCCGTCCGAAAGCAAGCTCCCGGAAGCGGGTCAGCCGTCAGGAAGCACGGCAAGAAGTCACATGGAGGTGCGGAATTATGAGTTTTATTAAGTATCGAGTCCGTGAAGTGGCCACTGATTTTGGCATGGCGCCGAAGGAGGTGTCGGAGGTCATCGGCAAATACTTCGACAAGCCGAAGAGCAACAGCCAGGTGCTCACCGACGAGCAGCTGAACGTCGTCTTTGACCATATCACCCAAAACCATCAGATCAGCTCCTTGGAAGAGGTCTTTGCAGCCGCCAAAAAGCCGGAACCGAAACCTGCCAAAGAGGCGCCCAAGGCAACTGCCCCGGCGAAGCCAGGCCCGGCAGCCAAAGCTGCCACTCCCGCACCGAAGCCCGAAGCCAAACCCGAGTCCAAGCCCGCGCAGCCAGAGCGCAAGCGGGAGCGCCGCGTGGTGGATACCTCCGCCGTGCAGGTCAACTCCGCCCGGTTTGACGACCGGGTAGACACCTTGGTCTCCGAGCGAGTCCAGAATATTTCCGGCGGCAAGCAGAAAATCGGCAGCAAGGCCAAAAGCAATAAAAAGGGCGGAAAGTTCCAGAGCAGCAAGGCCCGCTCCGAGGAGCAGGAGAAAATGCGCCGCCTGCGCATGGAAGTTATTAAGAAGACGCCTCTCACCGTAAAAATTCCCGAGGAAATTGTGGTGGCCGAGCTGGCCAGCCGCATGAAGAAGACCGTTGCCGAGGTCATCAAAACCCTGATGAAAAACGGCGTGATGGCCTCTATCAATGAAACCATTGATTTTGACACCGCCGAATTCGTGGCCACAGAACTGGGCTGCAAGGTGGAACGGGAAGTCACCATCACCATTGAAGACCGAATCATTGACGACCATGTGGACACGGCCGAGGAGCTCCAGCCCCGGAGTCCTGTGGTAGTGGTGATGGGCCACGTTGACCACGGCAAGACCAGCCTGCTGGACGCCGTGCGGAAGACCAATGTGGTCTCCGGTGAGGCCGGCGGCATCACCCAGCATATCGGCGCTTACACCGTCCAGATCAATGGCAATCCCATCACCTTCCTGGACACTCCCGGCCACGCGGCCTTTACCTCCATGCGTGCACGGGGCGCCATGTGTACGGACATTGCCATTTTGGTGGTGGCCGCAGACGACGGCATCATGCCCCAAACTGTGGAGGCCATCAACCACGCCAAGGCCGCTCAAATCCCCATCATCGTGGCCATTAACAAAATGGATAAGCACGGGGCGAATCCGGACCGGATCAAACAGCAGCTCACAGAGTATGACCTGGTTCCTGAGGAGTGGGGCGGCGAGACTGTGATTTGCCCCATTTCCGCCAAGACCGGCCAGGGCATTGACGAGCTGCTGGAAATGGTGATCCTCACTTCCGAGGTGCAGGAGCTGAAGGCCAACCCCAACCGCGCCGCCAAGGGCACCGTGATCGAGGCCCGGCTGGACCGGACCCGAGGTCCCATCGCTACCCTTTTGATTCAGAACGGCACCCTGAACCAGGGCGATGTGATCATCGCCGGCACCGCCGTGGGCCGTGTTCGGGTTATGACCGACGACAAGGGCCGCACCGTGAAAACTGCCGGTCCTTCCATCCCCGTGGAAATCACCGGTCTGGCCGATGTCCCCGCACCCGGTGACGAATTCAACGCCGTCTCCGACGAGCGCATGGCCAGAGAACTGGTGGAGCAGCGCCGCCAAGCGGAGAAGGACGCCGCCGCCCAGCTTAACACCAAGATCACCCTGGACAACCTCTTTGCCAAGATGCAGGAGGGAGAGATGAAGGACCTGAACCTCATCGTGAAGGCCGATGTCCAAGGCTCTGCCGAAGCTCTGAAGGCCAGCCTCCTAAAGCTGAGCAACGAGGAAGTCCGGGTGAAGGTAATCCACACCGGCGTAGGCGCCGTCAACGAATCCGACATTCTTCTGGCTTCCACAGCCAACGCCATTGTTATTGGCTTCAATGTCCGTCCCGATGCCGCCGCCCAGGCCAGTGCCCAGCGGGCCAAGGTGGATGTGCGGATGTACCGGGTGATTTATGATGCCATCAATGAAATTGAAGCTGCCCTGAAGGGCATGTTGGCACCCAAGTATCAAGAGGTTGTCATCGGCCATGCCGAAGTCCGCCAGACCTACAAGGTCTCCGCCATTGGTACCATTGCCGGTTGCTACGTAAAGGACGGCAAGGTAACCCGGGACGCCCAGGTTCGGGTTCTTCGGGACAACATTGTCCTGCACCAGGGCACCGTTGGTTCCCTGCAGCGGTTTAAGGATTCTGTCAAGGAAGTGACCTCCGGATACGAGTGCGGCATGTCCATTGACCGGTTCAACGACATCAAAGAGGGCGACGTATTTGAGTGCTTCGCCATGGAAGAAATCAAGCAATGATCCAACACCCGCCGCACCGCAAACACGGCGCGGCGGGTGCTTTCTCCAAGGTTCCGTGCCGCGTATCCGGAGCCTTTTAATTTACTAGAGGAGGATGTATCAATGGCATCCAATCGAATCGACCGCATCAATGAAGAAATCCAGCGGGAGCTGGCAAACCTGCTTCGCAATCTGAAGGACCCCCGGGTACAGTCCACCATGATCTCCATCACCCGGGTGGAAACTACACCGGATTTGCGTTACGCCAAGGTTTATGTCAGCTTCCTGGACAAGAGCAAAGCGGGGGACGCTTTGAAGGGGCTCCGCTCTGCAGGCGGTTATCTCCGCCGGGAGCTGGGGGCAGCCTTGCAGCTCCGCTACACACCGGAGCTGCAGTGGCAGGAGGATGATTCCATCACCCGGGGCGCACACATGCTGGATCTGCTCAACTCGCTGCACATTACAAAGGATGATGAAAATGAAAGCTCTAACCATTCCTGAGACAGCTCAGGCACTTCGGGCGGTGTCATCGGTCCTGATTCTGACCCATCGCCGCCCCGACGGAGACACTGCCGGCTCTGCCGCCGCCCTGTGCCGTGGCCTGCGGGCCTTGGGGAAAGAGGCGTTCATTCTGGAAAACCCCCAGCTGACGGAGCGGTACCGCCCCTACCACAAGGGTCTCACCTGCCCCGCTCCCATACCCGGGGCACTGGTGGTAAGCGTGGACGTGGCAGACAGGGAGATGCTTTCCAAGGGGGCAGAAACTCTGCCGGTGGATCTGCTCCTGGATCACCACAGCACCAATCCCGGCTTTGCCAGCCGTGGGCACATCGACCCGTCAGCAGGCGCCTGTGGAGAGGTCATCTACGAGGTCCTGACCGCTATGGGCGTCCGGCTGGACCGTCTCACAGCGGAGGCTCTGTATGTGGCTGTGTCCACAGACACCGGATGCTTTCGCTATTCCAACACCACCGCCCACACCTTGCAGGTGGCAGCCGCCTGTCTGGAGGCCGGCGCAGAGGTCTATCCCATGAACAAGCGGCTTTTTGAAACCACCCGCCTGTGCCGTCTCCGGCTAAACGCCTACATGGCCCAGCACTTGGAGCTGCTCCAGGGCGGGAGCCTCGCCCTGTGCCTCATCCCCTTGGAGGTGGAACGGGAAACCGGTGTGACCGAGGACGACTTGGAGGACGTATCCAACTTTGCCCGGAATGTGGAAGGCGTCCAGTTGGCCGTTACCTTCCGCACCGTGGAGAGTGGAGACACCAAGCTCTCCGTCCGCTCCGCTCCCGGCTATAACGCCGCAGCCGTATGCGCCGCTCTGGGGGGCGGCGGCCATGCAGCCGCAGCCGGCGCCACCTTGCACTGCAGCCAGGATGAAGCCCGTGTGCGCGTTTTACAGGTTCTCCGGAGCCTGAACATTTTGCAAACTGTGTAATCCATCTTGGGAAAGGAGGCCCCATGGCCACTGGAATCATCCCCATCGACAAGCCACAGGATTGGACCAGCCAAGATGTGGCAGCCCGGCTGCGCCGGGTTTTCGGTACCCGCCGCATTGGCCACGGCGGCACCTTGGACCCCATGGCCACTGGCGTCCTGCCTATTTTTGTAGGCAGAGCCACCCGGGCTGTGGAATTCTTTGAAAGCGCAGAAAAGGAATACATCGCTACGCTGCGCCTGGGGCTTCTCACCGACACCCAAGACATCACGGGCCGCATCCTGGAGACCCGGCCTGTCCATGTCTCTCTGGAGGCTCTGGAAGACGTTTTGGCCCGCTTTTTGGGCCACCAGCTGCAAATTCCTCCGATGTATTCTGCCATTAAGGTGAACGGTCAGAAGCTCTACGAGCTTGCCCGCCAGGGCAAAGCAGTGGAACGGCAGCCACGGCCCATCACCATATATGAGCTGGAGCTTCTGGAATTTCGGGGCGGCGACTGCCGTCTCCGGGTCCGGTGCTCCAAAGGTACTTATATTCGCACTCTGTGTGAGGATATTGGCAAAGCCCTAGGCTGCGGCGGCTGCATGGCTGCCCTGCGGCGAACGCGGGCAGGCGTCTATACCTTGGACCAGGCCCTCCCCCTGCAGCTTTTGCTGGACCGGGCAGAATCCGGCGAGGACGTTACCTCCTTACTGCTTCCCATTGATTCCATGTTTGAGAGCAGCCCCCCGGTGCACCTGACGCCCCGGCAGGAGCGGGCTTGCCGGTGCGGCGCATCCTTCTCTCTGACCCTCACGCCTGGAACCTACCGGCTCTATGGCGCTTCTGAATTTCTGGCCTTGGGCCGGTGCGACGGAAGCCGCATGCAGACCATCAAAAGTTTTTTCGAGGTGAACTGATTTGAACCAGCCACGCGTCATTGCCCTGGGTTTTTTCGACGGTGTCCATCTGGGCCACGGCCAGCTTCTGACCCGGTGCCGCCAGGAGGCGGACCGGCTGGGCTGCCGCGCCGCCGCTCTGACCTTCGACAGCCACCCTGATTCCTTAGTCTTTGGCAAACCGGTGGCTCTGCTCAGCACTCCCCAGGACCGGGCACAGCTTATGAGGGAGCTTTACGGAATCGAGGAGGTCCTCCCAATTCATTTTGACCGTCATATGCGGGATATGCCCTGGGAATTTTTCCTACAGTCCGTTCTCATGGAGGAATACCATGCAGCCGCCCTCATCTGCGGCCATGATTTTCGCTTTGGAGCCCGAGGTGAAGGTACCGCCATCCGCCTACTGGAGGCCTGTGCCAAACTGGGGATTGGCTGTGCCGTCATTCCAGAGTACCAGTTGGATGGAATCACCGTCTCCTCCACCTACATCCGGTCTCTGCTGGAAGCCGGTAACCTGGACCGTGCCCGCCAGTTCTTGGGGCATCCACACCAATTTACCGGCACCGTGGTATCCGGAGCCCATCTGGGCCGGACTTGGGGTATCCCCACTGCCAATTTGGAAGTTTCATCGGAGCTTCTCCTCCCACCCAAGGGGGTCTATGCTTGCCAGGTCCGCACCCAGGATGGAATGCATCTGGCTGTCACCAACATCGGGACCCGTCCCACAGTAAACGGTCACAACCTCACCATCGAGCCTTGGCTTTTGGACTACACCGGAGACCTGTACGGCCAGCGCATCACCCTGGAACTGTGGCACTTCCTCCGGGGCGAGCGCCGTTTCTCCAGCCTGGAGGCCCTTCAGGACGAAATCCGCCACAATGCCAACCAAACCCGGACCTTCTTTGCGGAATTGTCTCTCAATTGCAACAACTGTGGGCAAGTCTAAGCACCCCGCCTTCATATAAAGAGTGAGCTGCTCCCCGTCAAGTAGACAATGAAATACGATATTTTCTGCTTCCGGCGGCCTGGATAACGTTTCATCGAACAAATTGTTAATTTCTGACCTGTTACTATTTGTAACTCATG
>ENA-UONY01002243-UONY01002243.1-human-gut-metagenome-genome-assembly--contig:-CS9-NODE-2243-length-13964-cov-26.586671_pt1 | contig 13964 bp, 2 predicted proteins | sample MGYA00242465_ERZ724012 | MGnify/ENA metagenome assembly ERZ724012 | reverse complement strand
TCGGCTTTTAACTCACAGCTAACGGTTAACAGCTAACAGCTGATAGCTGACAGCTCACAGCTGATAACTTTTATCTTCTTACCGCTTTCCTCACCACGGCAACAGATCCTTCGCTATCGCTCAGGATGACGCCTGACGTTTTCCTCATTATGACGCCTTACCGTCTCCGTCATTATGATGCTTTCCGTTCCCCATTGTTAGTGACGTGCTTTCCCAAAATCGTCATTCAGAACGGGGGTAAGAATGCTTTGTGAGAAAGCAGGGAAACGGGACAGTGACACAGAGTGAAGAATTCTATTACCCGGATGACATCTTACCGCTTTCCTTACCACAGCAGCAGATCCTTCACGTTCGCTTCGGATGACGCCTGACGTTTTCCTCATTATGACGCCATTTCCTCCAATCGTCATTCTGAACGGGGACAAGAATGCTGTTTGAGAAAGCAGGGAGACGGAACGGTGACACAGAGTGAAGAATCTATTACCCGGATGACATCTTACCGTTTTCTTCACTACAGCAGCAGACTCTTCACATTCGCTTAGGATAACGATTAACGTTTCCCTCATCATGGCAGCAGATCCTTTGCTGTTGTTTCGCATGACACCTAACGGAAATCATATGCTTCGGCTTTTAACTCACAGCTAACGGTTAACAGCTAACAGCTGATAGCTGACAGCTTTATCTTCTTACCGCTTTCCTCCCTACGGTAATAGATCCTTCGCTATCGCTCAGGATGACGCCTGACGTTTTCCTCATTATGATGCCCTTTCCTCCAATCGTCATTCAGAACGGGGGTAAGAATGCTGTTTGAGAAAGCAGGGAGACAGAACGGTGACACAGAGTGAAGAATCTATTACACTGATGACATCTTACCGCTTTCCTCACCACAGCAGCAGATCCTTTGCTGTTGTTTCGTATGACACAACCGGAAATCATATGCTTCGGCTTTTAACTCACAGCTAACGGTTAACAGCTAACAGCTGATAGCTGACAGCTCACAGCTGATAACTTTTATCTTCTTACCGCTTTCCTCACCACGGCAACAGATCCTTCGCTATCGCTCAGGATGACGCCTGACGTTTTCCTCATTATGACGCCTTACCGTCTCCGTCATTATGATGCTTTCCGTTCCCCATTGTTAGTGACGTGCTTTCCCAAAATCGTCATTCAGAACGGGGGTAAGAATGCTTTGTGAGAAAGCAGGGAAACGGGATAGTGAAATGGAGTGAAGAATCTATTATGCTGATGACGCCTTACCGATTCCCTCATTACGGTAGCAGATCCTTCACATTCGTCCAGGATGACGATTAACGTTTCCCTCCTCACTACAATAGCAAATCCTTTGCTGTTATTTCGTATTACACCTAACGGAAATCATATGCTTCGGCTTTTAACTCACAGCTAACGGTTAACAGCTAACAGCTGATAGCTGACAGCTCACAGCTGATAACTTTTATCTTCTTACTGCTTTCCTCACCACGGCAACAGATCCTTCGCTATCGCTCAGGATGACGACTGACGTTTCCCTCATTATGACGCCATTTCCTCCAATCGTCATTCTGAACGGGGGTAAGAATGCTGTGTGAGAAAGCAGGGAAACGGGACAGTGACACAGAGTGAAGAATCTATTACCCGGATGACATCTTACGGCTTTCCTCACCACGGTAGCAGACTCTTCACATTCGCTTAGGATAACGCCTTAACGTTTCCCTCACTACAACAGCAAATCCTTTGCTGTTGTTTCGTATGACACCTAACGGAAATCATATGCTTCGGCTTTTAACTCACAGCTAACAGCTTATAGCTGACAGCTCACAGCTAATAACTTTTATCTTCTTACCGTCTTCCTCACCACGGCAGCAAACTCCTTACAATCGCTCCAGGTAACGAGGGACGGACAACGCTTATCCTCCAGTTTCCGGATTACATCCTATCCCCCGCCCACATAAAAATACGGTACCCATCATACCTGACGGATACCGTACTTTCTGTTTCTTATACTATTTCCTTGTCTTTGCTTTCCGGGTTACGCTTCCGGTGAAATATGGGAACCGTACACATCACGGTAGTCACCCTTTTCTTTATTACTTTCATTATTGACACGGACGCGTTCCACCTTATGCCGGTCATTATCCTTGCCGGAAATACGGTCGACACGGGTGCGGTCCAGATCCTTTATCCGATTGATTTCAGGATCGAATTCACCGATGGCTTTTGCCATATCGCTGTCAATAGGTGCGCCGTTCTGCAGTGCGCGGTAAATAATGGCCGCAAATTCATAGCGGGTCATGGTACGGTCACCTTTGAACTCACCGTCCGGATAGCCTTCCAAAAGACCTCTGTCCGCCAGTGATTTTACATAAGAGTATGCCCAGTGGTCTTTCGGCACATCGGGGAAATTAACATCCTTCATTACCGATGCCCCCGACTGCATGGCTCCGCGCATAGCTTTGATCTCAGCACTCTGCGCCTTGACAATCGCTTTCAGGTCTTCTACTTCCTTGGCCAAAGCTACCCGTGAGGTAGACACATGGTTGCCCTGTCCCAGCTTCACGCTGACTCCGGCATTCACCATGTTTTCTCCTCCGCCGAAGGAGCCTCCTACGCTGAACATGGTATCTTCATTCGGACGATAGAATGCGCCTACCGACACGGCATGGGCGTCTTTATAGTTGCCATAGCCGGCTGCCACATCCCACTTGTCATCCGGGTCGAAGTCCAGCGGGTGGAGGGCTGCCAGTGCTGCCGCTCCCGCTCCGACACGGTTCACACGGGTTCCCAGTTCATTGACGGCTCCTCCTATGTTGTTGATTGTCTGGTTTGTTTTCCACAGCTGCCCTCCGTTGACGGCGTCAGTGCTGTTTGCGCTGATGTCTCCGGCTGCTACGTTGGTGATTTTCTTGTTCCCTGCGTTGATACCGCTGTTGTCGATTTTCACGTCTCCCACGGTCAGGGTGTTAGTTTTCACGCTTTCCAAGCCTTTGAGATCTTTAGCCATGCGGACTTTCAGGTTGTTGTTGCCATCGGATACGACGCCGAGGTTGTCTTCCGTGGTCAGTTTGTTGGTATCTGTAATGCCTCCGATGACGTTGACCTGTTCGTTCAGTTTCTTCTTAATGACGTTTCCTGTATCGCCGCCGTATTTCATGCCGTCATTTAGGGTAGCCACTTCTTCTTTGCTTCCGTCCGGTTTCTCGTATACGATACGGGTCGTAGTCGTTCCCGGCGCGCCGTCTACTCCGGGTTTGCCGTCACGGGTAATGGAGATGTTTGTTGTTACGCCGTCTTTTCCGTTGATGCCGATTTTTCCGTCTTTGCCGTTTTCACCTGTGGCAACGATTGTTTCGGTTTTCAGGTTCTTGTCCATTTTGACGGTGAGGTTTCCGTTCGCGTCGGCAAAGGTTCTGATGTTTTCACCAGAGTATTCGGAGGCGGCTTTTGTCCCTTCTCCCTTGATGGTGACTTTTTCTCCCAGGTTACGGTGGAATTCTCCGTCATTGCCGGCAAAGTCCATGCCTTTATTTGTCAGTTCCGTGGATGTGTTGGTAATCTTTTGGTCTACGGCTTTGAGCTGGTCTTCTGTGGCGGCCTGCCCGCTGGTGATGTTGTTCGGATCCCAGGTTTTATTGGTCAGTCCGTTGACGGTTCCGTCTTTCCCGTTGATTTTCACTTTTCCGGCATCGATGTTTCCTGTCGTGCCGTCAATGGTGACTTTGTCTCCGGCTTTGATGATGCCTGTTGTTCCGTCGATGGATACCTGTTTGGACGGATCGGTTCCCAGTGTGACTTTGTCGCCGAGTCCGATAGTATATTCCGTGCCGCCGGACGCATTGGGTCTTTCGGTGATAGTTACATTGCTGTCTTTGGCTTTGACGGTCGTATGTTTAGCAGCTTCTCCGGCAACGGTATTCAGTTGGTTTACATTAACCGCGTCTATGCCATTGACACCGGCCGCCACGTTGGTGATTTTGTTGCCGCCGTTGTCAAGGCCGTTCTTGGTGAGGGATACAGGATTTCCGGCTGCGCCGTTATTGATTGTAACGCCGTTATTATTCATAACTGTATCGCCGGTTGTCACGCTTTCGAGGCCTTTCAGGGCTTTGGCAAGGCGGACTTTCAGGTTGTTATTGCCGTCGGATACGACGCCAAGGTTGTCTTCTGTGGTCAGTTTGTTTGTGTCTGTAATGCCTCCGATGACGTTGACCTGTTCGTTCAGTTTCTTCTTGATGACGTTTCCTGTATCGCCGCCATATTTCATGCCGTCGTCCAATGTGGCCACATCATGTTTCGTACCGTCTTTTTCTTCAAGAACGAGACGGGTAACATTGGTACCGTCAACAGCCGGCTTGGCATCGCCGCTCTTCATCGTAAGCCCGTTAGCCCCATTGGCACCATTCAGGCCGATGGAACCGTCTTTACCGTTGATAGCGACAGCAGAACCGTCTTTGCCCTTGACTCCGATGGAACCGTCTTTTCCGGCCGCCCCCGTTTTACCGACGGTAAGCTCGTCATTCAGCTTCAAATCATAAGTGGCTTGACCATTATTGTCTGTCTTGGTAATAAGCAGGTTTCCATCAGTACGATTTTCCTGCCCGTCCACTTTAACGATGGTATGTTTCCCTGCTAATTCTTTTACTTCATTCAACTGACCGCCATTGACAGCATCTTTAGAGTTAGGGGCTACGTCTCCATCCGCTACATTGGTGATTTTCGCACCGCCAACGCTCACCGTATTTGTCGTATCACCGAGAGTAATTTTTGCACCCGTTGTAGTACCGCCGGGAGCGGTCTTCTGATTGGAAATCGATGTGATTCCTGTCAGATCGCCGGATACATTCACCGCATAGGTTTTGACCGTACCATTCGCTCCGGCTTCTGTACCGGGGGTAACGGTCGTATTTTTACCATTGACAACTTTTACCGCATCCGCCGCAATATCGTTAATAACAGTCTTGCCCGCATTGGTAATGTTATCCAAGTTAGTATTCGCCTTATCACCCAGCTTGGTATCCATTGTAGGCTTATCGTAGTAATTATTGTTCAGATAGGTATTCACTGTATCACCGGTTACAGTCTTATTATCTCCGGCAGCAATCGTACCTCCGCCGATATTATTGATTGCCGTTTTTGTAGCCGCATCCAATCCTACTGTATAAGCGATAACGCCATTAGCATCTTCTGTACCGCCTGTTACAGACACTTTGCCGCCAGCTTCAGCAGCCAATGTTGTCTTGGTCGCACTGACCACATAATCAACATGACCATCTACGGCAGTCGTATTTGTGACAGTCGCCTGCTTGGCACCGGTAACAGTAGCTTTCGCTCCGGCAACCGCCTTCTTCACATCTCCGATATTGGCTGCATTGGAATCTGTCGTTCCGCCACTGGCCACATTCGTAATAGGCGCATTATTCGCATTGATACCGTTATTTGTCACATAGGTCTTTCCGCCTACGGTCAGTCCGTTGTTATTGATGACCGTATTGCCCGCTGTGACGCTGTCCACTTTCACGTCTTTCGCCAGTTTAATATTCAGCGTATCTGTCCCGTTGGATACCACGCCGATATTTCCGTCTGTCAGCTTAGATGTATCTGTCACACCGCCGATGATATTCGTCTGTTCGCCTAATTTTCGGGTAAACTTATTAGCCGCGGCTGCCGCATCTTTCACATCGCCTGCATAGGCCACGCCTTTATCTACTTCTGAGGTTACCGCATAGAGCTGGCTGCCATTGATGGCATCGGTAGAAGTCGCGGAAATACGGCCGGCCGCCACATTGGTAATCGTCCGTTCACTGCCTGCCTTGCCTACACTTACTGTGGACGCCGGATTTACTCCTGCGAAATTATGTGCTACGCCATTGATTGTTGCGGAGGGTGTCGCCACAGCAGCTGCTGTTTCTGAACCATTGCCGATAGCCACGGCATTTTCATTGGCCACTTTTGTATTATTGCCAAGAGCAACACCATTCTTCCCCGTCACGGATGCACTGCTCCCCAGGATCATAGCCCCATCAGCAGAAGCTGTGGAATTATTCCCCACCACATAGGCATTATCCGTTGTGATGGTATTCTTATAACCGAAAGCGCCTGCCGTACTTCCTTTCACCGTACCGGCAGTAACCTTCTTAATTTTATCGCCATTGGCTTCTGTCGTTTCCGTAATGGTGGCGGAACCAATCGTATTGCCGCCACCGATCGCATAGGAATTATTCCCATAGACTTTGTTATCCGTACCGACAGCCGAAGAAGCTGCACCAGACGTGGTGCCGTCCGTCATGTCAAAGCCCACCGTATTCGCATCGCCGACAGCTGTAGATTTATTTCCGTAAGTCTCCGCCCGACTGCCGAGTGCCAGAGACTTATCGCCCCAGCTCCGCGCCATGACGCCGATACCGGTGCTGGCAATCCCCTTCGTCAGTGTATTGACGCCAATCGCCGTCGAACCTGTACCATAAGACTGAGTCATCATACCGATGGCCATACTGGCATTCCCTATAGAAGCAGTATTCACATAATTCTTACTGTCATTGATAGCTGCACTTCCCAATGTCGTCCCGGGATATAATACAGCCAGTTCCCGGTTAAAGTTTTTCTGCACACCGGCGGTCGCCATGTCCGGAATGGCAGCCGTTAGAACAGGTTTTGCCTTATCAATATCATCCCCGCCGATGGCAATGGAAGAATGCCCGATAGATCTTGAGTCAGCGCCTATGGATGTGGATTGGGTACCATAAACTTTAGCCCGGCTGCCGATGGCTACGCCCTGTGAATACTCCGGCTTATCCGCCGGATTAGTTACATCTTTTCTGAGCAGGCAGGCTTCCGCTCCGGCGCCGAGAACCACATCGCCCCGGGAGCCGTAGGAAGCGGCCTCCGCTCCCATGACAACCGCGCCATTACCGCCTAGGGGATGGTTATGATACTGGGAAACCGTGCTCTTCGCCTGGCGGCCGATGACAATATCCCCGTTTTCCGTCGCTGTTGCATTATTCCCGATGGCGATGGTGCTCGCAGTAAACTGATCACTGACCCGCTTCTGACCTAAAGCCTGGGCCCCCCGTCCTATGGCAACACTGTTTTCAGCAGTCGCTCCTGACTTTGCCTGCAACCCTGCCACAAAAGAATTCACCCCATCAGCCTCTGTCAAGGTTCCGACAGCGGTAGCATGGCCTGCGGTCGCCTTAGCACTGTCACCTATCGCCACGCTGTCACCGCCGGTAGCGGAAGCACCCGGCCCATACTGCGTATTTGCCTCCACCACGCTCGGCATCAGGCATCCGGTAAGGGCAAGAGCACACAGAAATGCATGGAAAGGCAGGCTCTTTTTTTCAGAAGCCACCCCCCCCATTTTTTCCATTGCTACCGGCAATTTCTGAAACCACTACATAGCAGCGCTTCACCCGGCTCCAAATGACTTTGTAAATCTGATTCATAATTTTCCTCCCTCATAAATTTCATCCTTAAAAACAGATGATGGGATATACTCCAAAAACAGGAGTTACCATTCATCAATCAAAATCATTATAGTTCAAAACTCCCATAAATCAAAGAACAATCACTTTTATCAAAACAACCGGCTTCTATTTTATATGTAATGAATTATTTACCGGCTGCGATATGCGAACCGTATATGTCGCGGTAATCACCCTTTTCTTTATTGCCTTCATTATTGACACGGACGCGTTCTACTTTATTCCTGTCATTATCTTCGCCGGAAATACGGTCTACCCGGAAACGATAAGCTTCTCTTACCTTTTCCATCTCAGGACCAAATTCTTCCATAGCTTTACCCATATTTCCATCAACAGGCGCCCCATTCTGCAGCGCGCGGTAAATAATGGCCGCAAATTCATAGCGGGTCATGGTACGATCCCCTTTGAATTCACCATCCGGATAGCCTTCCAAAAGACCTCTGTCCGCCAGTGATTTCACATAGGAATAGGCCCAGTGGTCTTTCGGCACATCGGGGAACTCTACATTCCTTACAGGCTGTCCCGCCATCTGTCCGATGATCTGCCGGAACTGTTCATTTTGCGCTTCCAGACGGGTAACCGCATCTTTCAGGTCAACAATTTCTTTTGCCATAGCTACTTTGGATGTAGACACATGGTTGCCCTGTCCCAGCTTTACGCTGACTCCGGCATTCACCATGTTTTCTCCTCCGCCGAAAGAGCCTCCCACGCTGAACATGGTGTCTTCATTGGGACGGTAGAATGCGCCTACCGATACTGCATGGGCGTCTTTGTAGTTGCCGTAGCCGGCTGCCACATCCCACTTGTCATCGGGGTCAAAGTCCAGCGGATGGAGAGCCGCCAGTGCTGCCGCTCCCGCTCCTGCACGGTTCACACGGGTTCCCAATTCGCCTACTTTATTGGTTACATTTTTTATATCCTGCGTGGAAGCGATGCCGGAAACGGAATAAGTGCTGCCGTCATTACGGGTGAAGTTCAAGGTATTCCCGTCAAGTGCTGCGGATGATGTATAACGATCCTTCAGGCCGGTGATGGTCGCTGTCGTTCCGTCATTATTTATCAAGGTAGCACTGCCTGTACCATTCGCAGCATAGGTAGCCGTGCCGCCGGTTACTACCGTGTCTTTGGCATTGACGGTATATGTCGTCGTATTCCCGGTTTTCTTGGATGTTACGGTTACATTGTCTCCCGCTTCTACCTTTGTCTTTTCAATTCCCAGACTGCTTGTATCGACGGACAGGTTATATCCGACTTTCTTGCCGTTTTCCACTTTATCCGTAATCTTTACTGTCCCGTCCGTAGATTCCATCTTGGGTCCGCTGACAGTGTATTCTTTCCCGCCGTCGGCATTGGTGCCTTCCGTTACGGTTGCGTAATCTCCCGCTTTCACGGTGGTATGTTTCTTTTCCGCCGCTTCTGCCTTGGCTTCCACTTTCTTCAGCTGTGCCACATTGACAGCATCGGTATCTGCCGCACCGGCCGCTACACCGGTGATCTGGCGGGTGATACCTTTGGACGCATCGCCTACAGAAACGGCGTTTGCTGTCGATTTCCATACGCCTGTCGTATCGTTGGAATGATCGGCACCGGAAATATCATAACCGATTTTACCTTTTTCCGTGGACGCCACAGAACCGCTTCCCAGCGCTACCGCATCGGATACAGACGCTTTCGCACCCTCACCCATAGCTATGGAATTTTCTGCAGCGGTTTCTACAATGCCGCCGGAAACAGCAAAACTGTTCCGTGCATTTGCCTTGCTATTATATCCCATGGCGGTAGAATAGTCACCTTTCGCCTCTGACAATCCGCCGCTCGCCAAAGACCAGTTGCCTGCCGCTGTCGTACTGCCACCCATGGCTGTAGAACCGACACCGGTAGCCTGTGTCTTACTCCCCATCGCCGTGGAAGCGATTCCGGAAGCAGTGGTATCTGTTCCCAGGGCGGTAGATGACTGTCCTTCCGCTTTTGTATCACTTCCCAAGGCTACCGACCAAGTCCCGGACGCTTCCGTGTCCTTTCCTAATGCCACGGAGTCCTGCCCGGTCGCCTTCGCCTTATCACCGCCCGCTATAGCATGTGCGCCGCTGGCTACGGATTCAAAGCCGAATGCGGTAGCAGCCCCGCCGGTAGCAATCGTACCGCTGCCCATGGCGGTCTGTGCATGGTTCCCCGCCCCCGGCTGTCCGGAGGGGGCGCCGGCCTGTGTATTGTAACCTAATGCGACCGACTCAAGACTGTAGGCCTTCGCGCCGTGACCGATCGCCACAGTCCCTTGATTTTCAGCCAAAGTACCTGCACCGATAGCAACAGACCCCCATCCCTTCGCCTGCGCATTATTGCCTACGGCAAAAGAGAAGTCGCCCGACGCATTCCCGCCGGTCAGCGCCGTTGCTTTCAGACCGCCTGCCTTGGCAGCCACACCGACTGCCAGCGCACGATCACCGGTGGCACCGTCATTATTATAGTTTTCATCACTGCTGTTGCCCTTCACGGAAAAGAAATGAACTTTCGCAGCATCAGCGGCAGCTTTTACCGCTTTCAACTGTGCCACGTTGACGGCGTCGGTATCTTCTTTCCCTGCCGCCACGTTGGTGATCTGGCGGGTAACTTTCGTATTTCCTGCCGCATCACCGACAGACACAGCGGAAGCCGTCGATTTCCATACGCCTGTCGTATCGGAGTTATGATTTGTGCCGGAAGCGTCATACCCCACGGTGCCCTTATCAACGGAAGCGACAGATCCACTGCCGAGTGCCACGCCGCCTGCCACGGTCACGTTGGCTTCACTGCCGATGGCTACAGCATTCTTCACGCTGGTACTGGTACCGTTTTGAGACGAACCGATGACAACGCTGCCGTCGGCACCTGTCAGTGTTCTCTTATCCCCAAAGACAACAGCGCCATTGGTGTTAGTTACATTATTTTCAGAACCGATGACGGAGACGTTGCTTACCCTGTCTGCCGTATTCTTATAGCCGTCAATCAGATTGTATTTGCTGATATTACCCCTCGTACCTTTTAAAGTATTATTGACACCGACAATCTGGGATGCCTGCGCCCAGTCGGCCGTATTGCCGCCGCCAAGAGCCATTACGGCGCCGCCGGATTCATTGTCTTGGATTGCTTTACGCAATTTCGCCGACATTTCATCAGGTGTATTGGCACCGCTGGCCACGCCGGAAATATTCTTGATAGAATTGGTAATATTATTGCCAGCCCCGAAAATCAAAGAACCGTTGCTGTTTTCCGTCGTATTGGCCAAACCGACAATGCTGTTGGCTATGCCGCTGTATTGGCCATATCCCTTCGTACGGATACTGTTCAGCGACCCGACAACACTGGCCCCGAAGTTCTGCCCCGTATACATTCTGTTAAATCCGCCGGATCCGTTAAAGTCGCCGGACGCAATAGAATAGGCACCCACCATCGTGCCGAAGACAGCCTTGTTATAGCTGTTGCTTCCGATAGTCGTCATATTGACAACTGTGCCTTCACCGTTCGTATTCGCATTGATCGATGTTCCGCCCATTGTACCCGTATAGGTATGTGCGCCGATCTGCACGCTGCCCGTACGGGCATAGGCATTCGTGCCAATAGCAATGCCCGTGGCGACACGGTCTTTATTAATCGGATTGTTATAAGCACCGGATATGGATGCAGGCCAGTTGCTCCGGTCAAGGCCGAGCTCCGCTTCCTGGCGGCCGCCACCGTTTAATACATAGGCCTTCTTGCCGATGGCAATACCGCCAACCAGATCCACGTTGGAAGCAACATTCGCTCCGTCGCCGATGGCGACCGTACTGGTGGAATCGGCCTTGGCACCGCTGCCGACAGCCACGGATCTTATCCCTGTCGCCTGTGCACTGTAGCCACCTGCAAAGGCTCCTTCTTTAGTAGCACGGCTTGCCGCGCCTATGGCGGTAGCGTTCACATCATTAGCCTGTGAGTTGTAGCCGAAAGCAGATCCGCCTTCTCCGGAGACGGAGGAGCGATTGCCCACGACCGTCCCGTTCTTTTTCGTCACATTCGTGCTGTACCCGATAGCCGTGCTTTCTTCGGCATCCTTCTGCACCTTCGCAGCAATACCGGCTGCTGTGGAATTCTTCCCGCCGGCACCGGCCACAGCACTGACCGTACCTTTATTATTTGTCACAGGAGCCACAGCTGTATTTGTCGCATTGACGTGGAAATAAGACACCCCGTCGGCGGTAAACTGCTTAGCCAGCCCCTTTATCTGTGCCACATTCACGGCATCCGTATCTTCGGTACCTGCTGCCACTCTGGTAATCTGACGGGTATTCGCACTATTGCCTACAGATACTGCACCATCAGTTGCTTTCCACGTACTATCATTAATTGTCGATACCGCCCCGGTTGTAAAATCATACCCTGCCCTACCGGACTTGCGCTCTGCGACAGAATTCCGTCCCAAAGCAATCCCGCCTTCCGCATCGACAAAGCTTGATGCGCCTAGCGCCACACCACTTTTAGCTCTTACAGTAGCTTTAAACCCTGCCGCTGTACCATTTTCCGCCTTGACACTTGCTTCACCGCCAATAGCCGTTCCATTCTTACCGTCTTTTGTAACACCGGTGTTTTCGCCGAGAGCTACGCTATTTAAAGCCATAACATTTGCTTCATTGCCGATGGCTACACTATTTGTAGCATCGACCTCTCCATTGTAAACCGCCTTTATTTCTCCCGTTGTCGGATCAATCGTTGTCGCTACATTAAAATCACTTACACCAACACGGGCATTCTGTCCAATTGCTACTGCATCTTTAGACGTAGAGCCGATAGTATTATAAAATCCGGCCGCAAAACTATGCTCTCCTCCTACTTTATTGGTATTCCCCACCGTCACTGCCCAACGGGCGGTATTCAGATTGGCGCCGCCAAAAGCGAAAGAATTCATTGAACCCACTTGGTTACTGTTTCCATAAGCAAAAGAATTAATCTCGGAAACAATATTGTTCATTCCATATGCTTGGGAATACATTTTCCACACGGTATTTTGGAGTCCGAATGCATATGTTCCCATAGCATGCACCTTATTAGAATGCCCCACAGCCGCGCTATCATCACCTTTTGCGGTATTACTTTCTCCTATGGCTAAACCTCCCATACCTTGCGCAATATTTCTTGCGCCTACAGCCAATGAACCACCAGCCATTGCTTTATTCCCATTACCGACAGCCATGGCACTATCGGCGTCCGCTATACTATTATAGCCCACTGCCAACGCGCGTTCACCGGTCGTTTTCGCATTTTTGCCGACAGCAGTAGAATCCACCTTTTGGGAAGATGATCCTGTGCCGATGGCAATACCCGGACCATCACCGGACGGGTTAGTCGCCGGCGCGGCATCAGCCATATAACCGCCCATGAGGACTCCCATCCCCACAGCTGCTGTCAGCGCTGTTTTCACCATTTTTCCCGAAGCGTTCTTCGTGTGGTTTTTCGCCAGTTCCGATGTCACCACATAAGCATTTTTCGCCTTACTCCATACGATCTTGTAAACCCTATTCATATTTTCCTCCCAATTTTTAAAGAAAATAAAAATATAAAAGAGCCGTTATGTTTTACCCTTCGCGTTCCGTCTCCCCTCCCCCTGTCATACAATCGGCTTCAGATTTTAACAGATAAATCCCACAGATTACACCAAACTATTTTTCTGATATTTTTTGATAAACATATTTTTATATAATATGACATTATATATCTAAAATAATTATAAATCAACCAAATTGCAATATCAAATCAGACAGTCCCATGAATCGAAATATCAAATTGGTCACACAAATAATTGTTTGTGTCACTCGATTTTATAGTCAGCCCCTGTACCACTTTACCAGCTTCCTCACCACGGCAGCAGATCCTTCGCTGCCGCTCAGAATGACGCCTTACCGTCCGTCATCACTCAGAACGGGGGCAGAAAAAGAATCTTCATTCTATTCTTTTGCATCATTCCCCCAAGCCAGTATCCTCCGTCCGGCTTCGCCGGCCACCTCCTTATAAACAAGGAGGCTTACCCAATCCCTATTCTTCCCTTTAGAATCCCTTTCCTCAACACAGCAGCAAATCCTTTGCTCACGCTTTGAATGACGCCTTACCGTCTTCCTCACCACGGTAATAGATCCTTCGCTGCCGCTCAGGATGACGCCTTAACGTCTTATGCAAGGATCATGGAGTCGGCCGTCAGAAGGAGCTGTGGCGCACGTAGTGCGATTTAGGATACTCGCTTGTCGTAATGATTTAAATCGTAAAAGAATAGTTAGCTTATAGCTTATAGCTTATAGCTTATAGCCAACAGCCAACAGCTGACAGCTTTTATCTTCTTACGGCTTTCCTCACCACGGCAGCAGATCCTTCACGTTCGTTCAGGATGACGCCTTACCGTTCCTCGTCATTATGATGCCTTACCGTATCCCGTCATTCAGAGCGGGGGCAAGAATGCTTTGTGAGAAAAACGGGAAACAGGATAGT
>ENA-UONY01002232-UONY01002232.1-human-gut-metagenome-genome-assembly--contig:-CS9-NODE-2232-length-14017-cov-9.694027_pt1 | contig 14017 bp, 5 predicted proteins | sample MGYA00242465_ERZ724012 | MGnify/ENA metagenome assembly ERZ724012 | reverse complement strand
TCCTGCTGGAGATCATCTCCGTCGGTGCCGTCCTGCTGGAGATCATCTCCGTCGGTGCCATCCTGCTGGAGATCATCTCCGTCGGTGTCCGGCACTACGAGACTGTCATCGCTGATCGCAGTAAACTCATGGGGTTCAAGCGCACTCTCGGCACCGCAGACCAGGCATACCTGCCAATGTCCCGCAGCATCCGACTGCCAGCTGTTTCCATATTGGTGCGGTGCCAGGTCGGTCTGTGTGCCATATTCCAGCACTGCACCGCAGCTGCTGCAGAAGACGTCTCCCGTGTAGCCGGGCTCTGTACAGGTTGCAGCACGCTCACCGATTTTGATGGGCTCCCCAATATGCGCACCTTCCGCGCAGGTCTGTTCCTCTTTGGGCGCCGGCGCCAAAGCGTCGTTGGAAACCGCAGCCATATTGGCCAAAAGCGCACTGGCTCCCGCCCACACCGATTGACCATCTACCTGGATATCCTGCACTTGGTAGCCATCATCCGGTGTGATGGTGAAGGTAATGCTGCCGTTGTGCTTGACCTGTGTCTGGCCGGATGGCGTGATTTGACCACCCGAACCAGCCGTTGCTTCGACTGTGTGGAACTGCTCCGTCACACCGGACACGTCGCTCATATCGTAGAGGGGGGCCTGCTTCTTCTGGTAGCGATCATAGGCGACCAGTGCGTAGGCTGCCTGCTCCGTGGACATCTGATTGGTCGGTCCGTTGCTGGTGTGACTGAATCCATGCTCTTCCGTTTCGTAGCTCAATAGATCTGCCAGGACGCTGATGCCATTTTTGGCAAATGCAGCGGCATCCTCTCCCAGTGTCGCCAGGGCCACGATGACCTGAGCACTGGCCTCCGCGTTGCCGTATCCCCCCGTGCTGTTTTGCGACGAAGAGAGGAAGCTCAGCGCCTTCTCCACGGTGTTCTTGAGCTCCGCATAGGTATGACCTGTATCCAGCGCCGCAAACCTGCTCTCGTTCAGGTAATAGGGTGCCAGCGCCTGGAGCGCCATGGCGCAGACGTCCACGCCGCCCAAGTCGCTGCCGCTCCCGGTGTCCACCTGATCCGGATTGTAGATGGGCCAGTTGCCGTCAGCCTGCTGCTTGTCGATCAGCAGGTCGATCCAGGCCGCCCGGGCCTTGTTTCCGTCAGGGTCATCCCGGTAGTTGCCGGAATCCAGGGCGATGAGGGCCCAGATGGTGCCGTTGTTGCCCTGCTCCGAGACCTGATAGGCATAGCTGCCCGTAGACTGATCCAGCAGCGGCGCCACCAGATCGTAGGTAGCGTTGCCCACCGTGAAGTGCTCCGGATCCTCCCCCAGGGCGGCCAGAGCCAGGACCACGCGGGCATACTCCGTGTGGAGCGTCTGATCTGTTGTCTGATCCAGCTTTCCATTTTGCTGTTGTACGTAGCTTCTCAGATTCGCGAGATAATTTGTCCGGGCGCTGCTGCTCAGCGTACCGGCCCTGGCCTGCGCCAGTACCGCCCACTCGCCGTTTGTCGAACCCACGATGGGACTGGTGACCTGCTGCGAAAGATAGCGCAGCACTTTATCCATAACGGTTTGATAACCGGAGGTGTCTCCGCCGCCCTCCTGCAAAGCCTTCAAGGCGGCTTCGGCGGCCTCCAGCACGCTCAGATTGGAGACCATGTCCTTCTCGGGGAACTGTCCGGTATAAGCTGTATAGGCGGAACGCGCCGTGGCGATGGCCGTTTCGCTCTCCAGGGTGACCTCACCGATGGCTGCGATCTGCTTTACCACCGCCAATGCGGCTTCCGCATTGTAGAGGGTGTTGTATCGCTCTGTCACCAGGGCCTTTTGCGTCTCCGTCAGCGATCCATAGGCCGCTTTGGCCTCGTTGATGACGTTCTCGCTCTCCACCGTGACCAAGGCGCCAATGGCGTCCACCTTGTCGTTGAAAGTCCGCACGGCTTCCAGATCTTCGCCGCCCTGCTCACCGCCCACGGCCTCCACGGCCTGGTTCAGCTTGTTCACATCGGCGCTGACCAGGTATGCCTGCTGTGCAACAGACAGTTTTTGATAAGCGTCATTGGCTTGGTTCACTGTTTCGCGCCAGTCATCCGGAGCAGCCTGAATGGTTTCCAGGGCCGGAAGGGCGCTGATCAGGCGCTCTACCTCGGCGATCTCTTCAAAGAAGGTCACCCGTGCCCGCAGCGTTTTCAGCTTTGTGGTGTCACCCTGATACCCGCTGGTGGAGACCGCGGCTTCCAGGATGGTAGCCGTCTGGCCGTACACTTTGTAATTGCTCTGGGTCACCTGACTGTCCTGAGGCAGGGAGCTGATCGCATCTGCAAGGGTAGCCACCTGAATGGTGTACTTGGTGCCCCGGTTGCCGGTGTTCATGGTGGGCCAGCCGCTTTCGCCGACGCCCACATAGAGCACATCGCCGGAGGTGACCGAGATGGTCTCTCCACTCTTGTAGCGGGCGTTGTCCTTGTTATAGCTGTTCAGGAAAATACGGGTCTGGAAGTTTTTATTGACCGCCTCTGGCTCTACCCGAAGCGTCGTATATCCATCGGGGACGACCAGCAGGTAGTCAGTGACGTCGCGGGAGAAGGCGGGCGCCAGTGTGCCGCTCGTGATCTCCAGTGCCGCCAGGCGGGTATCATTGTTGTTCCAGGTACCGCCCAGATCCTCGCCGGCGTTCAGAGAGAACACGATGTGGATCTCGTCGCCGTCTTCCAGCCCGCCGTTTGCATAGGTAAAGGCATGGAATCCCAGGTTGGTAAACCAATCATTGAGGGTCCCCATCCAGCCGGCGGCAGTACCGCCCTGCTTTTCCGCCAGGGTCTGGCCGTCTTTGGACACACTGGACAGATAGGTGATGTCGTAGCCGCTTGCAGTTGTGCCTCCGGTACCAGTCCAGGTATAGCCCTGGCTCTCCAGGACCTTGAGCACCACGGTCATCATGGAGTCGTTCTTACCCAGTGCGTACCAGCCATCCGCGATGGAACCCGGGCCATAAAAAGCACCCTGGGCATAGGTCGTGTTCTCCATGATCACATGGACTCGTCCCACTGTCTCGCCGGAGTCGTAGCTGACCTTGCCCACATCCTCAGTATTCCCTGCGGCCAAAGCCATGGCGCTGAGGGCGGCCTTCCGGGCCTCATTGACCTGGGTGTTGGTCTCGGCAGCATTGATGGCCTCAACGCCGGCCTGCATCGCAGCATTGATCGCAGGCAGCTTCTCCACAGGAATACTGGTATCCGTTCGGTATTCCGCCATTGCGGCGTTCAGGGCAGCGATAGCAGACGCCTTGCTTTCGTCCAGCCCCTCGGTGTCCCCGGTGCGCAGGAATTCCTCGTACTCCGTCCGGGAGACCATTTTCAGGCTGATGTGGTAGCTGCTGCCCTCGGCGGCGTCCTCGGGAACCTGCCAGGTGGCCAGGTAGTAGCCGCTCACGCCGCCGTAGACCGCCGGCTCAAACAGTTCCCAGGTCGTCCCGTTATCCACCGACCACATGGGCCAGTACTGTTGCTCCGTCGTATTCAGATAGAGCCGGACGTAGACATAGTCCCCAGCCTTGGCTGCCATGCTTTCTGCGTATGGCCGGGTATCGCTCCAGTTGGGATCCGGGATGGTGCCATTGGGCTTTTGGTGGGAGGTCCAGTTCCAGTTGGGCCAGTTATACAGGGCCGCTCCGCCGGTGCCGCTGAAGGTCCCCTGGATCGTGGCGAAGGGATATTCGGTTTCCCCTGGCTTATAGAAGGTCACCGTCACGTTGGCCAGCTTGGTCAGGCTGTCCGTGTCCAGGGCCGCGATCTGCTCCAGCTTGCTGGTCTCGTTGGGTGTCAGCAGGGACTTCTGGTAGTCGTTCAGGGCGGCATAGGCCGTCTGGATACCGGCAACCAGGGTCTTGTAGGTCTCGTCCATGCCGGACAGGTCGCTGGGGATCAAAGCCAGATCCGCCCGCAGAGCGGCGAGGATGGCGGTGTGGTTCACGGCGGCGGACGCCGCGGCCCGCAGGGCTGCATAGTCCACATCGTACTGATCCATCAGTCTGGCAAAGTCTGTAGCCGCCGCCAGGTTGGTTTTCAGGGTGTTGTACAGCGGCACAAAGGTCTCCTCATAGTACCCGGCCGCGAAGTCGTAGTCGTGGTACTGGCTGAAGAAGGCCTCCGCCTCCGCCGCCTTTTCCGTCCGGTACTGCTCCACCAGATCCGCCCCGACCTCCGCCTCCTCCACATAGAGCGTCATAAAGCCGCCGACGTAGAGGGAGGGATAGGTTCCGATGGTGGTCTCCTGGAAGATGTCGGTGGAGGTGAGTACATCCTCGTTTAGGTCAAAGAGGGCCACGGTGTACCAGCCGGGCTTGGTGAAGACGTACTCCAGGGAACCGTCCGCCCCGGCGACCGCCGTAGTCTGCTTGGCGGGGACGGAGAGCGTCTTTGTTTCACTGGGCTCGCTGACGAAAAGGGTCAGCCCTTCTCCGCCGAAATCCTCACCCAGATGGCTGTAAGACGCGCCGGTGACCGTTCCGGTGAAGGCCGCCTTGTCGCCCACAGCCACCTGCTCGACCGGTCCCTCGATGCCGATCAGGGCAAAGCTGTCCGAATAGTCGGTGGTGCTGTCCGCCATACTGGTCAACCACTCCGATGTGGTCTCGCCGGTGGACGCCTCCATCTGCTCGGCAGGGCGCGCGTATCGCACCACCAGCACCTCGGCGTTGTTCGGGATCTGGATATCCGTTTTTTCCAGATCCTTTGCATAGGAGGACGCCACCCACTCGCCGTTGAGGTAAATGGCCAGCAGGGCGTTGGTGTCGCTGTCGTTCATGGCGCCGATCGGGAAGGTGTCGTCGTGGGCCTCGCGGTAGGTGATCCCGGCCTGCGCCAACGCCGCCGATACGGTGGTGCTCCCCGCCTCCAGGGTCATGGACGGCTCCTCATAGAGCGCCGTCCCCCCCTCCCGGAAGTCCGGGTAGCGGGCGATCAGGTTGTTCACATAGGTGAAGGAGCAGGTGACGTCCCCGCTGCTGGTCAGCTGGAGCCGGGCGGAGATCAGCCGCTCCAGGTGGGTCTCAAAGAGGGACAGCACGCTGAAGTCAGCCCGGGTGCCGCCGGCGAGGGTATGCTCCATGTCCTTTTTCAGGGCGTCGTAGGCCGCTGTGTACGCGCTCCAGGTCTCCGCGGTGTAGTCGCTTTCCGTCAGCCGCTCCGGGTCGTAGGCGCTCAGCAGGTTCTGTGCCTCCTGCCTGCGCGCCTCATAGACGGTGTAGTACTCATCGTAGAGTCCCTGATGGACAAGAACACGTCCCGACCAGTTGTATTTATCCGCGATGCCGGAGTTGTAGATCTGATCCACCAGGGCGTCCGCCTCGGCCTGCCTGTCCGCCGTATTGGCGTCGGTGGCATTGCCCTCCTCGTCAAACAGGCTGTCCAGCAGCGTCACCATTTTGCCGTACAGGCGCTCCCCCTCCGCCCAGGAGGCGGCGGTGTAGTCCGACTCCTTCAGCTTCTGGTAGGCCTGCACCGCCTCGTAGAGCCTGGTGGCGTTGACCTGGGTGATGGGGATCAGGTTGGTGATTGCGGTCTCTAGTGCTTCTGTTGCAGCATTCACGGCAACTTGATCTTTTGTATTATCCGCAAAGACATTCTGTGCCGTTTGCAGATAGGGCTGCAAATCCATCCAAAATCCGGATTCACTTGTACTCTTTCCGTTAAAACAATCCCCTACCTGATACCAGTTATTTGCATTGGAACCAGTAACCTTTCCGATTGCCGTTTCAAGTTCGGTCTTATTTGTTTCTTGTACCGTTCCTTGTTTTACTTGAGCAAGTAACGCAAATTGCTGTTGATCTGAGATTTTAAAATAGATAAAATAATATTTTTGCATCCCTTTTTCAGCATATCGTGCGAGTCCTGCCGCAGTTAGATTCTCTTCTGTAACTTCTGGTGAGACTCTTAGGGTGGCAGTATCACTGATATCAACTGTGGCATCTTTTCTAATTATTATCTGCCCCATTGCTGAAAAGGACGCCGTTAACGCGACTCCCCTAACATTAGTGCCAGTATTATTTTTTATAGTTAAACTATCATTCGCTTCAACAGTTTGAACATACAATGGAACAGTGACTACAGCATTATTGGCTGTAGATGTGATCTCTACAGAATTGTATACCGCAAAGCCTTCTGCATAAGACGACGTGATTCCTGTTCCCGATAATTGCAAAGAGCGGTCCGCTGCCAACCCATAGGTTGGCAGCAGACCGAAGATAAGCACGCATGTTAAGAAAAGCGAAAGAAGACGTTTTTTCATTGGCATATGGTTACTTGATTACCACAATGTACGGTTCCCTCTCGCCCGACTGGACAATCACACGAACCATCTGATCATCAGCAGTCACGGTATAGGAGGAACTATTTGCGTTATTGATCCAGAGATTAGCGCCGGATGCTGCCGTAACGCTGATAATATCCCCTTCAAGCAGTCCGCCCGAATCGTAAACAGCAGCATTATCACTGACCGAGGTAGCCGTAATGGTATTCCCATTAATTCTAATCGTCGGCTCAGTAGTCACGCCAACCTCGGAGGCACCTGGATTGACCGCGTAGATGCCGCAGACCTCAGCGGAGGTCTCGCCGAAGATGGAGGGGACGGTGAAGATCGGGGCATCCCCGGAGGAGACATTCAGCGCCGCAGAGGTGTACACCCGGATCTTGGAGATGGTGGTCAGACGGACGGGCTCTCCGTTGTCATTCACCGCCCAGGAGATGTCATAGGCATTGCCGCCGGTGGTGTTGTAGGTATAGGGGTTGACCGGCGTGCCGTAGTTGGTGCCGTTGGGGGTGATGTCGGCATAGCCGAAGGCGTAGTCGGCCGTGGCGTCAGTGTCCCGCACCAGGGTCACGTTCTGGTAGGTGATCTGGGTCTGGTCGGCACTGATGACCACGTCGTTCACGCCGCCCCACACGCCGTTGGTGCCCAGGTAGCCCTCGCTCTCCTCCGGCCACCAGGCCACGTTGGTGTTGGTGGCGGCGGTGAACTTGGTCCAGCCGCGGATCTCCGTATTATCCCGGTCGATGCGATACCAGATACCGGCGGAGGTGAATTCCCCACCGGCGGCGGTGACCTTCTTATAGGTCACGTCCACGTTGCGCAGAGTCTCATCGGCGTAGTAGAGGGAGCCGGCCAGCTCATACCACCCGGCGGTGCCGTTCACAGGGGTGCCGTAGACCTTGACAGAGGCCGCCTCGGGGTTGCCCACAAAGGCATTGCCGTAGACGATGAAGTCCACGCCGTAGGGGGTGGCGTCGCTGTTGGTCACGTTCATGTCGTATTCCACATAGCCGCCGGCGGCGCCCAGGGACACGCCGGTGGCGGAGTAAGCGCCCACCACCTTGGGGGTGCTGCCGGCGGAGGCGGTGCCGTCGGAGTAGGGGCTGCCCCAGGCGGAGCCGGTGGCGTACTGGCCGATAGGCAGGTAGCCGTTGAAGGCGGTGGGGGTGTCGTCGCTTTCCGGGTAGTCCGACTTGGGGGTGCTGAAATTGATGGTGACGGCGCTGGAGCCGCCGGTGATGGTCACCGTACCGGCACTCTGGATCTTCAGCGTGAAGAGGTCAGCACCGTTGGCTGTGGTGGTGATGGAATCATGCAGGGTCTCCACCGCGTCCACGTAGGTGGCAAACTTCACGCCGCTGCCCGTCAGCGTCAAAGACGTGTCGCCGCAATCGGCGTACAGGCTCAGGGTGTCAGGGTAATAATACGCCGCGTCAGAGCCTTCATAAACTGCCGTGTATGTGCCATTGGAGCCCTCCAGACCCATGACGTTTTCCGGCCAGGTCGGCTCATGCGTGGGGTCACCAAACCCGAGGGTGACGCCGCCGTAGGTAACAGAAGTATCTGCTGCCAATACACTGACGCTGCAAAGGCTCAGCACCATGGCCAGAGCCAGCAGCATGGCTGTGAATTTTCTCGTTTTCATACCCAAAACCTCCTTAAAAATATCCCGCTGGTTTAGGATCTCGCATGTTCTCTCGTGTTTCCCTGTCTGCCCTTCGCCTCCTCCCTCCGCCGGTCGATAGAGAAAACTCAATGGTTCAAATCCGTGTCCGGCCGCCAATGATGCCGCCGCCGCGCTCCTGTCACAAAGCGCAGAGGCCGCCGTATCGGTGGCCCTGTCATACGCGCCTGTCTCCGCCAGACACCAATACCGTTCCTGTGCAGTTGCCGGTCCCGCAGTGCTCCACGTCTCTCCGCCGTTGGTGGCTCGGCCGGTCTCCCGGCGTCCTGGCCTACTCCGCTCACGGAATATCGCTTTCGGTGCTGGGTATTCAGTTGTCGGCCACACCGCAAAACGGCCATATGGGACGGGCAAAGGCCCGTTGGAATCTGAGAAAGGAATCGGCATAGGGTTCCCCTATGCCGGAAGGAGGGGCTCCCCTCCTTCTCTTTATGGTTTTCCTGCCTTCTCCGGATGCTCTTCTGCCTCCTGATCACGGAGCTCCCGGGCGTAGAGCCGCGTCTGCCGCTCAAACTCGTCTTGAAAGATCTTCCGGCTGGTGATGGGCCTCTGCCGCTTTGGAGAAGGCAGCCCCGCCGCCGCGATCACATGTTTCCAGCCGCCAAAACGGGAGGAGATGTAGGGTCCGCCGATGATCTCGCCGGCGTTGGGCGTAAAACCAAAGCAGACCGCCTCCTGCCGGACGTACTCCAGCAGCATATCGTCACTGTCCCCGACATGTTCCTGTGCAAACTGTATGTTCAGAACCCGCAAAGCTTCTTTGGTCCGTCCTATGACCTTTCGGTTAAATGACCGGCCTTCTTGGAATGTTTTATTCTCCACAGGCAGTCCCTCCAGATACAAGTACAGAGCGGTTCTCTCCGGCACCAAACAAAAAAAGACAGGCGCATAAAATGCGTCCGTCTTTATCCCCAATGGTATGGAAGAAAAAAGCGGACGTATCATCATACGTCCGCTTTTGCTCCTTTTCAGGGGGTGAAAGGGTACACTGATCCCGTGCACACCTCTCATCTGGCGTTTTTTGTCAGAGCAGTCCCGAAACCCGGGATTGAGCTCTTAGTAGGTCTTCTGACTGATGTGTCCCGACGGCCATATTGACCGCCCTTGCATACCCGCCGCCTTCCCAGCTAAGCCATTACGACCGCCAGTGACCTGCTTTCGCAGAAAACGGATATACTCCACAATCACAGCTATTGAATTGCGCGTCCCCGCAGCTTTCGCCGCGGTTCCTGCCGCAAAACATGTCCAGGAATTACACCTGATTCCCTTGTTCAGCCGAACAAGGATGCGTGTCCGCTCCGGTGTTCCGGAGCCGGGTCGCGCATTTGCCACAAAAGCCGGATGCAGTATTCAGTTTTGGGCATTTCCTGCCGGAACGAGAAAGCTCTGATACATATGGGAGAGGTCGTTCTTATCTGCATCAGATTATAGCACCGCAGAGTTCTTAAGTCAATAAATAGTTATCAAAAATCTCTTTTTCGTCAAAAAATGCGCGAAGACAAAAGTTACCTACGCATAAGGACAACATTTCAAATTACCGTTCAAGTAGCATTGAAAAAGCCACTGACTCTGAATTATTCAGGGTCAGTGGCTTTTCGTTGAAAACGAGGCTGCATTCTGGTACAATCTATGTGTATAAAAGGAACTTCTCATAATTGCACCTTACAGAGCTTGTTTATGTAACCGTTGTAATACTGCAAGACCTGTTCCACGGCCCCGGCGTCACCGGCGCGGGCCGCCTCGATCACTGCAAGGGGCAAAGGCTCCTTATATCTGGCCTGCTTCATTCTGCAATACCTCCCGTCAGTCTTGTTCTCATGGTTTCCAGCGTCTTAGTCCTGTGCCGCTGGACGGCGCTGCGGGACATTCCCACCACCGCGCCGATCTCGCCGTCCGTCAGTTCCAGGACACAATGCAGTATCAAGATGCTTTGTCCCGGCTGGGGCAAGCTGGCAAAGGCAGCAGCCACCAGCCCGTCGCTGATCTGAAGCTCACAGCCATAGGCCGGAAATATAAAACTGTCGCTGGGGTACTGATCTATCGTGCATAGCGTGTCCAGTTCCGAAAGCGGCAGCGTTTCAAAGGATGTTTCCCAGCCACGCTGACGCTTCCTTTCCCGGAAGAGTAGTCAACGGCTTCATGGTACAGTACCAGCTTGCAAAAATGGTCAAACTGGCAGCGCCTCCCGTAATCATCAGGGGTAACTTTCATCTTCTCACCCCCTTTCCGTGGGGAGTGAGCAGGATGATCCTGTCCGTTGTCAGGGGCCTATGCTGGCCCTGGTCTGCTGACCGCCTCCTTTTCCATCTGATTTTTTGCCGGAAATGAGAATACGCGAAAATCGACAAAAATCGCCCGGCAGGTCGTAAACCTACCGGGCGACGATTTGAAGCGTTTTGTTGTTTTCTTACATGGTATAGTTCATACTCATAGCCGGAATATTCCCGTGGCGGGGCAAGGCTTTTTTTAAGCGGTAGAAGTGGATTAGATTATAATGATAGTAAAACAGCATGGCGGCGTCCTCCCGTGGGCCGCCATGCCTTTAACTGCTGGGAATGACAGAAAGAAAGCAGCGGCCTTGATTTCTCAAAACCGCCACCAGTGAATATAAATTAAGCGTGAAAATGGGTCTGCCCAGCAGCGGTTTTTTTCTTTTCTGCCGCTGGGCAGATGTTTTTTCTTTAGATACATGATAAGAGGAATTTTTGAAGATTCCATAAAGATTTGAAAAATGGACGGTAAGCGCAAAATAATTCGACGGATTGTGTTGCCCTAAAAATCAATCCATAATAATCATTAGAGAATGCAAGCATTTCACTTCATTTTCTCTTGCTAGAAATGATAGATGCGAGCATTTTACTCTATTCAAGTTATGGAGGTGTGCTCATGAGAAGCAAAAGAATACCTGCTGAAGAACAATACCGTCTCATCATGGAATGCCGTCAAAGTGGATTGACAGATCATCAATGGTGTGTGGAACATGATATCAAGCCAGGAACTTTTTACAACTGGGTAAAAAGACTGCGTCAGAAAGGTTGTGTGGATTTGCCGGCGTCAACTGGAAGCACCTATCGTGCACCAGAAAGCCAGGAAGTTGTCAGAGTGGATTTTCATGATACTGACCCGATTCCTTATGAACAGCCATTAAATATAATTCCGGCAGCTACGGAAAGAAATAACCTTTCTGTAGCAGAGCCAATGAAGCTGTCTGTAGGAAGCTTTCATCTAACAATACCAAATGGAACAGATCCTCAGCTTCTGGCTCAAACGCTTCGCATTGTGAAGGAGTTGGAATGTTAGGGGATATCACAGCCGCCGATGAAATCTATATCGTAACAGGCAGAACGGATATGCGGAAATCCATTGACGGGTTGTGTGCTATTGTAGAGGATCAACTCCATATGGATCCAAGGCGAAGTGCCCTGTATCTTTTCTGTGGAAAACGTTGTGACAGGATCAAAGCTTTGCTCTGGGAATCTGACGGATTTGTGCTGCTGTATAAACGTATGGAAGTCCAGGGCAGATTCCGCTGGCCCAGAAATCAGTTGGAAGTAAAACAATTGACCTGGCAGCAATTCGACTGGCTCATGTCCGGGCTTGAAATCGAACAACCAAAGGCATTCAAGCCTACGGAATGATCGCGTAAAACATCTATGCCAGCCAACAGAAACGGAGGGGCTTTTCATCCTGTATCATGTCTGAAATCCCTTGTAAATGCTGGGTTTCCTGCTTCTTTTTCATTGCTTTTTATGGTACAATAAGAGCAGTGAAAAAGGAGCAGAAAACATATGGCTGGTAATTCAAAAGATTCAAAAATCCTCGCGTACAAGGACATGATCAACCAACTGAATAAGACCATTTCCACACAGACAGAACTGATCCAGTCTTTACAAAAAACATTGGAAGCAGACCGGCTGGAAAAAGAAAACCTTCATCAGCAGATTGAATATCTCACGAAGAAACTTTTTGGTACTTCCAGTGAAAAACGGAAAAATGTCGATGGCCAGTTGAATCTTTTTGATGAAGCCGAGCAGGAAGCAGATCCGACATGGGAACAAGAACTTCCTGATGACATCACTGTTCCGGAACATAAGAGAAAAGCAAGACGGACACATGCAGATCTCTTTAAAAACGTTCCTTCCTGCGACGAGATCATTTCTCTTCCGGAGGAGGAGCGAAACTGTCCAACCTGCGGAACGCAGATGGAATGTATTGGGAAAGAATTGGTCCGCCATGAATTTCGCTTTACCCCTGCCAAAGGAAAAGTAGTAAATATCTATCGTGAAACCTATAAATGCCCGGAGTGTGCCATATCAGAGGAACATCCGGATGATCAGACATTTGTCAAAGCCCCTGTTCAGGAACCATTGATCCCGGAAAGTTATGCATCGGAATCCGTTGTCGGATGGGCAATGCACCAGAAGTACCAGAATGGTCTGCCGTTAAATCGGCAGGAAGAGGACTGGAAGCAACTGGGTGTCCCATTAAGCCGGGCTACGCTTGCTAACTGGATCATTTACTGTGCCGAGAATTATCTCCGTCATGTTTATGATTATTTTCACTGTCAGTTACGGATGCGTAAATATCTGATGGCAGATGAAACCCGGGTTCAGGTACTGAATGAACCGGAGCGTAATCCTGAAACGGATTCTTGGATGTGGCTCTTCCGCAGTGGAGAAGATGGACTTCCGCCGATCCTGCTCTATCATTATACAGAGACAAGGGCAAAGTTCCATGCAGCATCTTTCCTACAGGGGTTCAGCGGATATCTGGAGACTGATGGATATCAGGGTTATAATAATCTACCGGATATCAAGCGCTGCTCTTGCTGGGCACATGTGAGACGTTACTTCACAGATGCCATACCGAAAGGGAAAGAGTATGATTACAGCCTTCCGGCAGTGCAGGGAGTACAGTTCTGTTGCAAGCTGTTTGATTGTGAGCGGTACTCAAAAGCAAAAAATCACACTGCGGAGCAGAGAAAACAATTTCGTCTTGAAAAGGAGAAGCCGATACTGGAGGCATTCTGGAATTGGCTAGATCAACAGCGCCCAAACAAGGGAACCCGTTTGGCGAAAGCGGTGAACTATGCCCAAAATCGGAAAGACACCCTGATGACCTATCTGGAAGACGGTCATTGCAGTTTATCCAACAATCTTAGCGAGAATGCAATCAGACCATTCACTGTTGGCCGGAAGAACTGGCTGTTCAGCGCCAGTCCTAAAGGAGCCACCGCTAGTGCTATTGTGTATACAATAGTTGAGATGGCAAAAGCGAATGATCTGAATACCTATAAATATCTGACATATCTCTTATCACAACGGCCAAACGATAAAATGTCAGATGAACAGCTGGAACAACTTGCTCCATGGAGCGAGACTGCGAAAGCGAACTGTCAAAACTAAAATAAAGTAAAACGCTTGCATCTATCATTTTGGTGCAAGCGTAATTTACGAGTAACGTAGCAATATTTTGCGCTTACGATATACCGTAAATCCTTCTGCCAGTTCGCTGAGCTTCTTCTTTCTTGCCATCATGACTTCCATGATCTTCAGGCTGGTGAGGATTCCATCGCCAGTGCTTGCATATTTGCTGAAGATAATATGTCCGCTCTGCTCGCCTCCGATGCGGCAGCCGTTTTTCATCATGTATTCATATACGTATTTATCTCCAACAGCGGTTTTCGCATAACCGATTCCCAGCTCGTCAAAGGCTTTGTAGAGGCCGAAGTTGGACATGACGGTGGTTACCACTGTGTTGGTCAGCAGCTTGCCTCGTTCTTTCATGTATTTTCCATAGATGTACAGAATGTGGTCGCCGGTGATCACGTTGCCTTTCTCATCTACGCAAAGGCAGCGGTCTGCGTCGCCGTCGTAGGCAAAACCAACGTCCATCCCGTTGTCTACCACGTATTTCTGCAGTCCCTCAATATGGGTAGAACCGGCATTGTTGTTGATGTTGGTGCCATCCGGCTGGGCGTTGATCACGTAGGTTTTGGCGCCGAGAGCGTCAAAAACAGCCTTGGCAATGTTCC
>ENA-UONY01002228-UONY01002228.1-human-gut-metagenome-genome-assembly--contig:-CS9-NODE-2228-length-14042-cov-4.445557_pt1 | contig 14042 bp, 9 predicted proteins | sample MGYA00242465_ERZ724012 | MGnify/ENA metagenome assembly ERZ724012 | reverse complement strand
TCCGCCGGGGGGTGGCGTCGACGACTTCGACGTAGAGATAGAGATTCTGCTCATCCCAGCAGAGCCGGAAGTCTGCACCGGTTCCGCCGGACTCCGCGCCGAGGACGAGACAGGAGCGGTCGAGCCGTTCCGCGGGTCTGCCGGGCCACGGCTCTTTCACCCCGTCCACCCGCTGTCCCGGGAGGGCGCGCGGAATCTGGAGTTTCCGGGGCGGGCGCTCCGGCGCGATGCGTTCGGAGAACGGGGCGGTTCTGCCGAGTTTGAGCGCATAGATCCGGCGATGGCTCTTCATCACCTCCGCGAGAAACTCCTTGTACGGGCGGTCGGCGACGTTGAGCAGGCCGATGTTCATGCTCTCGCCGTTGTAGTGTTCGAAATAGCGCCCGGTCAGCGCCTGATCGAGATGGGAGAACCACTGACTGCCGACGACGAAGGGGAGGGCGGCCGCCGTCTCCAGATAACTGCGGTAGGCGCGGCCGCGCTCCGTCTGGTTCCGGGTGTCGATCACGCCGCCGGAGAGCCCCTGTTCCGCCGTGCCGTAGCTCCATTCGGAGAGCAGGATCGGCCGCCGGACAAGGCGGTGGAGCTTTTCCAGAAATTCCGGCTCGATCGCGCGCGCATAGTAGTTGATGCTGAAGAGGTCGCAATATTTCGCGCACGCCTCCGCCGCCGCGGTGACGGCGACGCCGGAGGGCTGAAACCGCGCGCCCAGCAGAAGATGGTTCGGTTCGTATTTGCGAAGAAATGGCGCGCAAAGTTCTGCATATCCTCCCACGCCGCCCGGGTCCGGACCGGGAGCGGGAGATCGTTCAGCGCGTCAAATCCGGCGGCCTGCAGGCTCCACGCGGCGTTGAAGCGGTCGATGGAACCGTATTGCCGCTGCAGTTGTTTCACCAGTTCCCGCTTGGCGGCGGTTCTGCCGTCGAAGGCGGGGAGTTTGCGGAGCAGATCGCCGTAGGGCTGTTCGTTGGCGATGAAGTAACCGATGATGGAGGGATCGTCCCGGAACTCCGCGATCGGTGCGTACGCCTTGTCCATTTTCCGGCGGACCGCTTCGTCGAACGGATCGGGGATCTCTCCGACAAGACCCGGCAATCTGGCCAGCTCGGGAGTTCTGCCGAATTTCTTCTGCCGGTTGAGCTCCGGAGTGTGCGTGGTGAAGGCTCCTTCGCTGTTGAACCCCCAGCGGCGCAGGCGGTCGATCTGTTCGAGTTTCCACCCGGCAAGTTCGAACGGGCGCCCGGTCTTGCGGATACGGTTCGCCAGATAGAAGGAGAAATCGGTCGCCCACGCACCCCGGTAGGCGCTTTTGTATTCGCTTTCATAGGGCGGCAGCCATTCGTAAATCCGTTCGCGCCCCTTGATGTAAGTGTGGTCGTCGCCCGGGCAGACTGTGCAGACGCCGAGCTGAAAAAAGAGATCTCCTTCCGGCGTGATCAGCACGTCGCGCCCCTCCACCTGATCGAGGCGGAAGAATCCGGTCGCCTTGCGGCCGAACTCTTTCCGGCTGCCCGGCATACCGCCCCACGGGGCGGCAGGCGGCGGCGTCAGGGAGCTGTAATAGAGCCGGTCGGCGGCGACGTCCGAGCGCAATTCCGATTCATCGCGGATCTTCCCCGGAAAGTCGAACGATACGGGCTGACCGAACTGGTCCACCCGTGCCGGAACACGGGAGGCGTCTGCCTCTTCAAACTCCAGCGAGAACTCCGCGTTGCGATGTTCGAGCACGTCGGTGAAGAGGGAGAGCTGGAAGATCTTCCACCCCCACTGCCGGTTGTCCTGCAACTGCCAGAAGCCGTCGCCGCCCCAGGTGACGGAAATGCTTTCCCCGCTTTGCGGATCGGCAAAACGGAATTTGGAACCATGCTGCTGGACGAGGTGGGGGCGGGGCGGCTGTTCCGCCGGCAGTCGGCCACTTTGCCCGCCCGGTTCCAGGGTCCACACTCCCTGACCGGCAAAACGGATGGGCAGGAACATCTCCCAGATCAGCTTCCCGGGGGCGGCGCTCGCACTCTTTCCCGTCAGGCGGCCGTTCTTCAGCGTCAGTTCGAGGCGTGGCGCTCCCTTTGCAAGGTAGGAGAGGGTGGCGCTGTTTTCTTTCAAGGCAACCTGCGGTGCGACGGCCTCCCCCTCGGAACGGAACTTCGGGTAGCCGAAGGTGAATCTGCCCATGGTGCCGCCGTCGATTTCGATCCCGTTCTTTGTGAGATGCGGCGGAGCGGCGGCCGCGGAGAGCAGGGCGGCCGCCACGAACAGCGGAACAGAAAAAGCAGACCAGTTCATCGTATTTCCCCTTCTGCTGGCGATGGAATGTTTTTGGTTCTCAGTATACCATACTACATGAATGAATACAAATGGAGAATACAGAAAAAATACGTTTTTCTTTGAAGAAACTCCATTTATCTGCGAACGGCAGGCGATTTTTAAGGGTGAAAATACACTGTTTTCAGGGAGAATTCAGAGCAAAAAGGAAATTCCGAAGATTTTTTTGCCATTTTGCGGAAGAGGGCTTGACATTGATTGATGAATACAGTATAATATATCCTGTAATACAAAATAAAAAAGGTATTCAGCATGGCGGACCGCAATCAGATTTTAATGGAGATCAGAAGCGAGGCGGAGAGTGCCGCTCCGAATACGAAGCTGGCGACAATCCGCTGTCTGATGCAGCGTTTTGCGACCAGCCAGCGTACTGTGGAAGGGGTGCTGAATGAACTTGGCGCCTCGGGCGTTGTGGTGCGCCGGCCGGGGGCCGGATGGTTTGTCGCTCCTTCCGCAAAGAGCGGACTGCCCCGGATCCGGATGGTGCTGCCGAACTGGGCGAGCGAAAATTACCAGCAGCTGGAGCGGAGTTTCCGCCGGCGTGCGGAACGCGAAAACAGTTACACATTTACCAACTCCATGCTGGAGGTGACGCCGGATTTCTACCGGCAGATCCGGGCGGATAATTGCGATGCTCTGGTTCTGGTGGCTCCCGGCAGCCGTATTTCGGCTTCGGATGTCGTGCTGCTCGCCTCTCTGCCGGTTCCGGTGGTTCTGCTCCACTGCGAACTGGGTGGTATCGGCATTTCGATGGTCGGCGACAACCCCTCTTCCGGCGGCATGATGGCGGCGGCCTATCTGATGCAGCACGGGCACCGCAATCTCGCATTGCTGTTGACGGAGCCCTCCAGTGACAGTTTTGACATGCGCTGTGCGGGGTTTTGCGAATTTGCGGAACTTTCCGGCGCGCGTGTCCGGATCATCGAAACCGGGATTCAGCTGGGTGAGTCCTATCAGGGGCTCTGCTATCAGGCGCTGGAACGGCATCTGCGGGAGCACGGCCGCGATTTCACCGGTCTCTTTCTCGGGAGTTCCTCCAGTGCTCTTGAGGTTTACAAATTCTTCAGCGATCACAATATCGCGATTCCGCAGGAGGTCAGCATCATCGGGCACGACCGGCTGGCCAGCAACGAGTTTCTCTCGCCGCCGCTCACCTGCATCGGCACGGATCCGGAGGAGATCGCCGACGCGGTCATCACCGGGTTGTTCCGGATTTTTTCCGGGGAGTGCCCCTGGTTTCATACCCGCGCAGTTTCCCATCTGCTGGAACGTCAATCGGTTTGTCGTTTGAATACTCAACCCTAAATGTGAGAGGGCACCATGAGCAGAAAATTCACTCTTATCGAATTGTTGATCGTAATTGCGATCATCGCAATTCTGGCGGCGATGCTGCTGCCGGCACTGAACAAGGCGAGGGAGACGGCGCGGAAATCCAGCTGTTCCGGGAATCTGAAACAGCTCACCACCGCACATCTGCTCTATGCCAACGATTACAACGGTTTTGTGGTGGTGCAGACCGATCACAATGGCGGTGGAACGAGCATCACCCATACGGTGATGCTGCAGAATACCGGGTATGTGCCGTACCGCAACAAACTCTGGCGCTGTCCCTCCAACGAAAAGGGGCAGCAGGTCACCAATCTGAACGCCGCCTACGGCATGTACAACATGCGGAGCGACCCCAATTACAACAATCGCCGCGATCAATTTACCGCCTGGGCCGGCACTCCCCTGGTCATCCCCAACACATCCGCCTTCATTGTCTATGCCACCAGTCGGATCAAAAGTGCTTCCAACCTGCCGATGCTGGCCGATACGGTGACCTACCGTACCGATTCTATCGACGGAGTTCCCTGGGCCGGACTTCCCTACTATATGTGGAGTGTGGACATCTATACGGGCAATCAGGAGCAGAATGGAATCCATGCCATCCACAATGGAAGCGCCAACCTTTCGTGGTTTGACGGCAGTGTCCGTTCTCTCACTATCAACGGTCTCGTCGGGGCGAAGATTCAGGTGCGCAAAGTGTATTACCAGACTGACGAACCGTTGAAACTGATGTGAAAGAAAAGGAAGAGAAATCGATGAAAGGAACGATCTTCTGTGCAGCTATGGCGGCCGCGGCTTCGTTGCAGGCCGCACAGCCGGTGGTGTTCAACTTTGAGCAGGGATTGGGAAACGAACGATACGACCGGCGCTATGCGGCGATTGAAACGGCACAGCCGATTTCCGGTACCCGCTCCCTGCGGGTCGACACCCGTCCGAGCAAATCGGAGTGGAACGGAGTGTGGAGCCTGCCGAAGGGCGTTCTTCAGCCCAACCGCAGCTATAAAATCATGTTGAAAGCAAAGGTGCTGGAGAAGGGGGGCGACCGGGCGTCGCTGCTCTTTCTCATCCGCCCGCTGTCGGCCAACCACGAGCTGACCGACGCCGGCATGTTCACGCCGCTGACGGTTGGCAAAGTGGAGGAGATCACCTTCCGCCTCAACGTCCCGGCGTGGCCGGACGATTACTCTCTGCAGGTGCATTCCCACTTCGGCGTGCTCGCCCTGGTCGATGAGATCACGGTGACGCCGATCGAATTGAAGGAGGTCTCCGTGCCGCGTCAGGCGAAGGCGGTGCCGCTGCCGGAGAATCTCCCGACCGGTTCCGAGGAGTTCACGGTGGAGCGGCCGAAGAAACAGAATCAGAAGGTGTTTCAGGCAAAAGAGTTCGGCATCTCCACCGCGTCGCAGGACAACACCGCCGCTTTGCAGCGGGCGATCGATACGCTCCGCCGTCAATCTCCCGCCCGTCTGGTGCTGGAGAAGGGCGTCTACTGGTTCCGCGGCGACAAATCCATCATCATCAATGCGATGAAGGATTTCGAGCTGGATGGAAACGGCGCGGAGCTCCGTTTCCACCGCACCGGCGGTGACCGGCAGCTGATCGCCGTTTCGAACTCCACGAGGACCGCGTTGAAGAACTTCACCATCGACTGGGACTGGGAGAACGATCCTCTGGCCAGCGTCGTCAAGGTGGAAGAGGTCGCCCCGGACCGCCGGAGCATCCGGCTGCGCTTTGTCGATTACGAGAAGTTTCCGCATCAGCAGCCGCGCCTGGTCGACCTGAGCCGGCTCAATCCGGCGACCCGGCAGTCCGACCCGGTCCGGCCGGTGCGGATTGTGTTGGAGATGAACAAGGGGCAGAACCGGCCGCAGTGCCGGATGATCGAACCGAATCTGGTGGAATACACCCACCGCCCCGGCACGTTCAAGAGCGCCATGCCGGGGGAGATCTTTCTGCAACGTCATTACGGATATGATTTCGGCGCCTTCTTCCTGCGCAACAACCAGCATCTGACGCTGGAGAACGTCCACGTGGCATCCGCCCCCGGCATGGGGGTGATTTCGACCGGCCGCCAGCATCACTGGCAGATTCTGAACTCCCGGATTGCGCCGCCCGCCGGTTCGAAACGCCCCTGCAGCACCACTGCCGACGCGATGCATACGATCAGCTCCTCCGGATTTTTCCGGCTGGAGAACTGCGAACTTGCCTGGAGCTGTGATGACACGATGAACTTCCACGATCTGAATGGCTACGCGGTGAAACTGGGGGAAAACCGGATTCTGACCACCAATCTGAACAGCCACCCCGGGGATTATTTCCGCGTGGGCGACCCGATCGAACTGTGGAACGGTGATTTCGCGCCGACCGGATTCACCGGCAAAATCACCGCGATCAAATTCCGCAACCGCCGCGAAGGCGAGATCTCCTTCGACAAACCGCTTCCGGAACCGGCGGGCGCCGGATTCGTGCTGATCAACCGCGCCTATGGTTCGAAGAATCTCATCTTCCGCAACAACCACATCCACCACTTCCCGCGCGGTCTGCTGCTGATGGCGGAGAATGTGACGATCGAAAACAACCGCTTCGAAGAGGGGAACGCCTCCGGAATCAAGCTGGAGACCGGCTACACCTTCGACGCCTGGAGCGAGGGGTACGGGGTTCGCAACGTGGTGATCCGCAACAACCGTTTCACCCGGGTGAACCAGCGCGGGCGCTATGTGAGCGAAAACCGTCCGGACATCTACATCAACAGCTATCAGCGCAGCGACCCCTCGCTGCTGAAGACCGAACACCCGGTTCTGCGCGACATCTGGATCACCGGCAACGAGTTCCGGGAGTCGACCGGCGCGCCGGTGTTCGTCAGCACCGCCGACAACGTGACGATCAGCGGCAACCGGTTCATCAACCGCGAAGCCGTGCCGGTGAAGGAGGCGAAGCGCGGCCTGATCGGAGCCGGAAGCTCCGGCACGGTCCGGGTGCTGAACAACGTCTGGGAGTCGTCGACCCCCGGCGTGAAAAGCGGTGTCCTTTACGATCCGGATTCGGTGAAGAAGATGGAAATCGGCGGCAATACCGCCCGGTGAGACAAAGAATTTCCCCCCCGCTCTCCGGGGGGATTTTTCTATGGTAAGGAAATATGAGAATGAATGGAAGATGGTTGATTCCGGTGGTGGCCGGAATGGTGGCGGTGTTGCCCGCCGCGGAGTATTATGTGGATTTCAATCGGGGCAGTGATTCCGCCGCCGGAAGCGTCAACGCGCCGCTGCGCAGTTTCATTGCCGCCGCGCGAAAGGTGAAGCCGGGCGATACCATCCGGCTGGTGCCCTCGGACCGACCGATTCCGACCATGCTGACTCTGTACGGCATCAAGGGGACCGCCGAACGGCCGATCGTGGTGGATGGCTCCTTCAACACTCTTACCGGCGCCGCCCGGATCACGTCGAAGGAGGCCCGGCAGGTTTCACCCGGCTTGTACCGGATGAACATCAAGGATCCGGGTGAAGCGATGGTGTGGCGCTTCTTCCTGCTCTTCGACGGGAAACAGCAGCGGATGGAGCAGCACTCCAAACGGCAGTGCGGCAAACTGAAGAAGCCGGAGGAACTCAAGCCCTTCGAGTGGACGCTGGTGAACCGCACCACGCTCTATTTCCGTCTGCCGGAGGGGAAGACTCCGGATACGGTCCGGGTGGAGATGCCCCGTCTCGCCAACGGCGTCGGCGTGTACGGCGGTTCGTAATACGTCGTGGTAAAGAATCTGATTGCAAAACATTTCTGGAACGACGGCTACAATATTCACAACGCTTCGAAGAACATCACCTTTGAAAACATCGCCGCCATTTCGGCGGGAGACTGGAAGAGGCTCTGGCGGAGAAGTAGTTTTACTCCCGGCGGCGGGCGGTGTTGCCGGGCCGCCGGAAGCATCGTTTCATCACTTCGGCGGCGGGTTTGCCATCCAGAATGAACCCCCTTGTCGCCGGCGGGGTCGTCGCAAAATTGTGTCCGGGGATTCTGCTCGTCCCATTTCCACCAGTACAGACCGCGGAAATACTCCTCGGCGTGAAAGAGATTCCAGACCGCCTGCAGGTAGTTCGCCTGTTCCATCGGAGAGTAACGGCCGTCGCCGCTCCAACCAGAGGGGGCCGTTGCACCTCCGGTGCTTGAGGTGCAGCCGCACTCACCGAACATGATCGGTTTGCCGTAGAGCTTTGCCATCCGGCGGTAAAGGTCACGGACCGGGAGGAGTTGCGTCTCCATCTCCTCCACCGAACTTCCGGGGGCATCCGCCGCACGGTGGTAGAAACTTGTCTGCAGAAAATCGAGATCATAAAACCAGTGGTCCGGCCGGGAAAATTCCTGCTCGAAATTCAAAAGATGAGTGTGGCAGCTCGTGATCGGTCCGGGGAAACACTCTCTGGCGACGGCGATGACCTCTTTCCACTGGCTGTTTTGCCCGACGGTGCGGTCGAGTTCACTGTCGAGGCCGTACAGTTCGCAACCGGTCTCGCGGGCGAGCGTGGCGAAGAGACGGGTCCGGGCGCGAAAACTGGCAAACCAGCGTTTCCAGAAATCGGAGATTTTTCCGGGGATCCGCTCGCGGTCATCGGGGAACCAGACCTGCAGCCTGCCGTTTCCGTCATGGGTTTCGAGCATGGGGCGCAGCATGACCTTCAGCCCCTCGGCGTGGATGAAATCGATCATCCGGGCCAGCTCCAGTTCGCCCGGACTTTCCGCGAGATCCAGAAATTCCCGGGTGGAACCGCACGCTTCCCGGAAGACCGTGGCGATCAATGCGACATACTCGACATTGAGCTGTTTCATCTTCCGGATCTGTTCCTTTGCCCATGGCGACGAATAGACGCCTCGACGGGCGTAAAACCCGAATGTCACTCCCCGCTGAAACGGTACTTCCATTTTCATTCTCCTACAGATGGCGTCTGGCGGTTCCCGTAGAGTTAATATATCTCCCGGACGGGAAAAATCCATTTCCCGGCATAAGTTCAAATCGCTTTTTCAAATGTCTGCGATCAGCCTGATGCAGCCCCGTATTTACATGATTTCTCAACAAGTTCAAAAAAGATTGCCGGCTCCTTTAATTTTCCGGTATCAATGGTGAAAGACAACCGTCCGTTCTGAACTCGGATGGGAATTTCCTCCATTCGCTTTCCAGAACAATTGAGTGCATAAAGTGTGGGCGTCGCAAGCCGGCTTTTCAGTTCCATGGAAAACGTTCCGCATCGCAGAAGTACGGGGAGTTTTCCGTTTGCCTGCAACTCAACTCTCTTTTGAGACGCAAACTTCATTCCGGAATTCAAAGCATCAGTCAAAATGACCAGAAGAACTCGTCCGGAATTCGATAGCGCCGCCGTTTTTTCCAGAGAAATCGCCGCGATTCCGGCGGGAATGCTGGCAGAGCGAATGGTCAGAGCATCAAGTTCAAATAATTTATCTTTCTGCTTGACGACCTGCATCTCCAGGCGGGGGGTAATGACGCGCATCTCCTGATTGACAACATCGACCAGCACCTCTTCTGTCGCGGAGTGATAAATTCCATGAGCAGGATCAGTACGATTGGCAGCGGAAAGCAGTTTTTTTTGTCGCAATATACGGACCAGTTCCTCTGTAGAAAGCGCGGTTTCCGGTTTCCGCAACTTCTTTCCGATGACGCGAAGCGCGCCGGTGTGGGGAGAAATTGCAAGAGCGGGAAACTCTTTCCCGATGGCGTTGGAATGCTCATAAAGGATTCCGAGACGCGCAAGCCATCCCAGACTGCCCAGACGGAAATTGACCTCTCCAAGCCCCTCTCTTCGAATATCTTCGTCTGTCACGTAAAACGCGATGGAATTCGGATTGGGAGCGACATCTTCACGCAGGTAAATAAAATAGGTAAGCAGATTGTTACCGCGCCAGATCGGATCGTCCGCTGCCCGAAATGGTCGCATTGGCCTCTGGGTCAGTGCAACTCCATCGGAATGCATGATGAAGGCACTGTAATTCTGAAGCGCCGCAACTGTAGCTCCACGAATGGTTCCTTCATGTCGGAAACCGTTCCACATGACATGATTATATTCTGTGACAAAAAACGGTTTCCCGAAAAAGGCGCACCGTTCGGCCATTCCGGGATGTCCCGTAAGAGAACTACCCTGTTCGATCAGAGTCGACTTTCCGGAATAAACCGGATGAAAGTTATACGGATGAGATGCGATTATGGACAATTTTTCCATCGCCGGTATCCGATTGAGCGTGAAGGAATTATCGAATGTGTTCACCAGTCCGTAATATCCACATTCCCGAACCGTATTCAGATAGAAATCTACCAGTTCCGACTCCTTTTCCCCGATGAAGAGAGACATTGCGATCCCGAGCGGATCTGTTGTAGAATATGCCAGCTTTTTTTGCAGTTTAGGAAACTGTTTAGATGTGCCGGTACGCTTCTGCATCCAACGTTGCCATTCGCCGTCCAGCGCTTCGCAGTGCTGCGGTGTCCAAGAGAAGAACTGTTCGTTAAAAAAAACTACAGCTGCAACTGCGGGATCGTCCTTCAGAGTAGTTCCCGTATATGGATTGTGCATGGTCAGGAGCCGTGTCACTCCCGCTTTCCAGTTCGCTCGTAACACCGGATCATAATACATGGCGTTCTTGAAATAACTTCCTGCAATCCGGGGAGCTTTCCGGGGATCTTTGGCATAGGGGTATCCGGAAGTCCAGCCGGCCGGTGACGAGGCCAGATCAACAATGGAATAGACCCCGCGTTCCTTCAGCAAATGAAAGAGATAGAAGAACATGTCGGTCATCTGCGGATCAAAGGAAATCTCTTCCGGTTTCGTAGGAATTGGAAGAATATCGTGCTTTTTCCCCATCATCAGAGAATAATCCAGAAAATGCCAGCGAATTGCATTGAAGCCATTTGCAGCGACCTGATCGGCGAATTCCTGCAATTTTCTCTTCCACTCCTGTTTCGGGAGTTTATTGAGATATTCCGGATAAGAAAACAGCCCGTGTGGAACAAAATTGAAGCCGTTCAGGCGGACTCGGCGACCAGGAGTCTCGGCGAATGCGAGAGTCCCGTCAGGACGGGCGGTAATTCTGCCGAAAGTTCCGGCCGAAGAAGCTGTTTCACTCAAATCAAGTGCCGAATTGCGAAGAATCGCAGGCGCCAAAGAAATCGGGCGCCATTCGCGATTTGCCATAATCGTCAACGGGGTGGAAGTTGTGCCGCTCATTTTCTGATCGGCTATGGTAACTCCGATCACAATCCAGCTGCAAGTGCCGGAAGTCTGTAGGCGAATCCGCGATGTCCCGACCGGAATTTCAAATTTTGAAAGATAGGCTCCAATTCGTCTGCCGTTAACCGTTTGCTCACAGACGACTTTCCCGTTAGAGACGTCAAGGGGCCCCCACCAGTTCCCCACCTCCTCTCCGATGGAAATCGGGCGGGAAACCGTCGCTACGTCGCCCTCGAAAATCAATGATCCCGCAAGTGTTTTCCCTTTCGAAACCCACGCGACGGTATGAAGCAGATAAAGATAGCGTCGTTTTTCCTGAGGAAGCACAAGACAGGCTTCCCGCAAATCGGTTTTTACTTTATTGCAGTGAAATGAAAGGATAGAACGTCCACCATTCCTTTCCGGATCCAGGATCCGGAAAGGAATTCCCCGGAACGTCTGCTGCCCGAGCGGGAAATCAGCAAAACAGTTGTTCGGGCCCTGATCGGTCCAGCCCCCCCGGCCATCATTTTCCACTGGATCAAAAAAACCGAAATTTGCCAGCTTCGAAAGATCCAGGGGTAAAGGTTCCGTCATTTCCGAACATTCAAAATCCCGGATTTCAAGCTGAGAGCCTTTGGGATTCGCACCGAAGAAAAAATGAAAAACGCATTCTTCGGAGGCAAACGATTTTGTCGCCCGGAGCTGGTATTCATATATTTTCTCCGTGGAGGTGATTGAATAGAACTGGACCGTTTCCGTTTTCAGGCCGACATAGGCATAAGGACGATGGCGCTGCTTCATCGCCGTTCCAAGAGTCATCGGCTGATTTCCGCGAGCTTTAAAACGAACTTGATACAATTTCCCTTTCCGGATTGCATCTCCAAGAGGGAAAACAGCACACGCGTCGGACGCTTTCTTTTCTTTTCCCTGTGAGATCAGCGAGAAGCGCATTCCGTTGTCAAATTTCATTATTGTTCCGCGAGCGCCGTTTAGATAGAGGCCTCTCGCTTCGTCTCCCATGACACTTCCCGACAGCATCCATAGAAGCAACAGTGATAACTGACAAATTCTTTTACTCATGAACAACTCTCTCTTTCCTTTTAATTTTCATGATTTCATGGCTCAAAAATGAATTCCGGTAAGGCCGCCTTGACATAGAACTTTCCTGCACCAGCTTCGGAGGCAATTCTCATCTGATGAAAATCGCTGATTTTCAAATTAGCCGCATGTCCATCGAAAAATGCTACATTACAACCGTTCAGATGTGCATTCACCCACGGCAGACCTGCTCCTGAGGACTGAAAATTCAGCATGAAATAGCCGCCGCCCCAGTTTCGATAGTTGCAGGCCATGATCGGTAATTTTGATGCCGTCTTTACGGATTTGAAACTAATTTCTCTTTTCCAGCTTGTTCCACTCCAGGTGGCCAGCATTGCACCTCCAGCCAGAGTGTTGAATATCTTGACGGCATATGTATTGCGGGGTGCGATAAAACCGTAAGTTCGATTATAATAAAATTTTGCTTGTTTATCATCCAGTACAGCCGAAGATGTATCATTTTTCGGCATGAACGGGATGGAGGGGCAGACAATGACTCTGGACGTCAGAAGTTTCTGCTTACACAGCAGCCCCAGAGGAGTTCTATCCATGGAGTAACCCGTTTCATTTTCATTTTCCGCGTACATCATATCATTACTGGAAGCCAGATACTGGGTTGTTGCAAGCATGCACTGCTTCTGATTTGACAGGCAGGAAATAGAACGTCCTCGCGCCCGTGCCCGGTTGAGGGAGGGCAGCAGTAAACTCGCCAGAATCGCAATGATCGCAATTACGATCAAGAGCTCTATCAACGTAAATCGAATTCTCCTTTTCATCTCTGCATCGCCTCCTTTAGTTTTTCTCAGAGAACACCTGCGTTCCATTTTGATAGAACGTGAAGTACAGTCCGATCGTCTGATTTTTTACCGGAACATCCTGCGAGTCCGTCTGAAGCAGAAGATCGTCGATCATATCCGGCACAACTTTCCCCCAATCGAAATTGATGGCATATCCGGTATATTTCATCTCATCGTAAATGGTGAATTCCGAGTTGATGACCCGGCACTCCTGCTCGAGGTCGAGATACCGGTCGAGGATCTCATAGGAGGGCAGAATGGCGTGGTTGCCGATGACGCCATCGAAACGGCGGCCGGCCTGAAGCATCTCTTCCAGCTGCTCCGCCAGCATCTCGGGAGTGTCTTTCAGAATCAGAACCCGCTCTTCCGGAACCGCGTGGAGGGCGCACTGCTCCTTTACCGCAGCTCTGATTGCCTCGTCAATGGTAAATGCCGGAGATACCAGAATGACGATCTCTCGTCTCTTCTCCCGAAACAAGCGATCCAGCCCCATCGCGTAATATTCCTGATAATTGTAACTGCAGGAGGAAACTCCCGGCAGCCTGCTGAACAGCGAGATCACGGGAACCCCCCGTTCCTTCATCCGGCAGAGCTCTGTTTTCAGTTCAGGGAGACGGATATTGAGCGCCACCAGGCCCGCCAGATGATTTTCTTGAATCATCGATTCCAGATCCGCAGGGGAATTCAGGTAGAGATGCTGGCAGCAATAGGTCAGATTCCGGCGGGTCAGCTCCCGGGCCGCGATGGAGTAAAGACAGACGGTGTAATAGATGTCGATGGCGATTTTGCCATCTCCCTCCAGAAAACCAAACAGCCTGGTGTTTTTCAGATTGCAGTTTGCCGGGCAGGTGATGGAGCCTCCTCCCCGCAACGGCTGGAGATAGCCGTCTTCGGTCAACGCCTGAATGGCGCGTAGAGCCGTCGGATGGGTGACGCCGAACATTTCTCCCAGTTTCCGGGAAGAGGGAATGCGTTGCGGCATATCTCCTCCAGTCGCAATCAGATTCAGTACATACCGTCTGATTTTCATGAATTCAACGGCGTTTTTCTTGCCCATCTCACAGATCCCATATAATATTTACCATAGCTTTACCACCATTAATTATAGGTTACTTCCGAAGAAAAGTCAAGAGGAGGAGGCATATTTCTGCCAAAATTTTTTTCTTGAGGATTGCAACAGAAAATGTGCCGGGGTGTCGTTATTCTGCAATTGTTCGCCGTCGGTTCGGGATGTTTTTCCGCCGGGGCAGGGGAGGAATGCGAAGAGGTGGTTCCGGAACTGTCCCCGGGC
>ENA-UONY01002223-UONY01002223.1-human-gut-metagenome-genome-assembly--contig:-CS9-NODE-2223-length-14061-cov-4.669142_pt1 | contig 14061 bp, 12 predicted proteins | sample MGYA00242465_ERZ724012 | MGnify/ENA metagenome assembly ERZ724012 | reverse complement strand
AACTGAAAAACATGGACCTTTGCTCCCTCCTTGGGAACCTGCTGGACAACGCCATCGACGCCTGTGTACCCCTGGTCCCCTCTGGAGAACCGGTCATTTGGGTGAACATTCGCTCCCAGGGCCGCCTGCTGGCCCTGGCTGTGGAAAACCCGGTAGCCCGGCAGCCCCAGCCCAACGCTGCCGGAGAGTACCCCACTACCAAGGCAAACCCGGAGCTTCACGGCTTGGGGCTTCAGAGCGCCCGCCGCATCGCCCGGCAGAACCACGGCTGCCTGCTCACAGAGCTGGGGGAGGGTACATTCCGGACCATTGTGATGCTGAACACCGGATTTTATCCCACGTAAAAAGTGAATTTTTTGTAAACAAAATGATAACATTTCCGCCGGGAGTACCCCCGGAATGGCCGCCTTTTTCCGGAGGCCCCTTGGTTGCACTTCGTCGAAGGGCCAGGAAATTCCACGTATATGTTGGAATTTCCTGGCTTTCTCTCGAACCGGCAACCCATTGAGAAGATCCCGTCTGCTGGTTCAGGAAAAATTTATTCATACTTTGTTCACGTATGCGCCGCCAGAGGTCTGAATTGGGACTTGACTTTTTGGGCAGATGGAGTTAGTATATAGCGGCATTGAGCTTCACCTGTAATAAAGCTATGCAAAAAGTTATTGGAGGAAAGAAAAATGAAATTTTGGAAAGCATTCTGTGCCCTTTGCCTGGCCCTGACCATGGCCCTGTCTCTGGCCGCGTGCACAGACAGCAAGGAGCCCACCGAACCCTCTACCGAGCCCGTTGCTGAGTCCACCGCTCCCACGGAAGAAGCCACCGAGGCTCCTACTGAGGAAATAACAGAAGCTCCCACCGAGGAAGAGACCGAGGCTCCCACGGAGGAAGAAACTGAGGCTCCCACGGAAGAAGAGACCGAAGCTCCTACCGAAGAGACCACCGAGGCCACTGAGGGCTAAGCTCCTTACACATCCACTGGAGGAGAAGTATGAAATTTTGGAAAGCATTTTGCGCTCTCTGCCTGGCCCTCACCATGATCCTGTCCATGGCCGCCTGTACCGGCAGCCAAGACCCCACCACCTCCACAGAGCCCACCGGTGAAACCGTACTCTCAACGGAGGAGGCAACGGAACCCAACGCAATTCCTGCCGATGGCTCCGAGCTGGGCGAAGGTCAGCACAGCTTCACCTTCCAGGTCCAGATGGCCGATGGTACGGCGTATCACTACACCGTTCACACCGATGAGGAGACCGTAGGCGCCGCCTTGGTGGCCCTGGGCCTCATCGAAGGTGAGGAAGGCTCCTATGGCCTGTATGTCACCACAGTGCTGGGCACTGCCCTGGACTATGACAAAGACGGCTACTGGTGGGCCCTGTCCGAGAACGGCACAGACGCCTCCGTAGGCGTGGACAGTCTGCCAGTCAACGATGGCAGCACCTACGCCTTTACCGCCACCAAGGCTTGACCTTCCGGGTACCTGCGGGAGGGCACCGGGATGGAACCATGTTCCCCCGTTGCCCTCCGCAGGTTCCCTTCGCCTTGTCCCATCTTTTTTCTGGGACCGGCAAAAAAAACCTTTACAAACGGGCCCGTCTCTGCTATAATAATTGCGCTTCCACGAGTACGCGCCGGTGGCTCAATGGATAGAGCATCGGATTCCGGTTCCGAGGGTTGGGGGTTCGAGTCCCTTCCGGCGTACCAAATTAAGAGCATATGCCCCTGTGGGGGCATATGCTCTTAATTTATTTTGCGCCGGAAGGGACTCGAAAGGCCGACCCGGCGCCAGCCGGGTAAGGAACCGTCCTGTGGACTGTTCCTTAGGCCGTGGGAGAGTCCCAAAGTTTGCGAAGCAAACTTTCTCCCCATCCAGCAAGTCTCTCTACAGAAGCTCATACTAATTTGCACGTTTACCCCCACAGGGCAATGTCGTCAACTTAAACACTGTCGCCTAAGAGGTACTGGAGCGGCAGAAGAAATGGCAGTCACCATCAATTCAAAGAAAATACTGGAGGAACCTATATGTTCAAATTCGGATGCATTGGCGTTGGAAATATGGGCGGCGCTGTGGCAAAGGCCTTGGTGCAAAGTGTCGGAGGAAGCAGCCTAATGGTCAGCAGCCGGACCAGAGAAGCGGCAGAGGCCGTAGCTGCCCAGCTGGGCTGCGTTGCCGGAGACAACCGGGAGGTGGCGGCTCAGTGTCAGTTCCTGTTCTTAGGCGTAAAGCCCCAGGTGCTGCCCGGCGTGCTGGAGGAGCTGGCTCCGGTGCTTCGGAGCCGGGAACCCCCTTGTGTGCTGGTATCCATGGCGGCAGGCGTCTCCCTGGCCCAACTGCAAAGCCTGTCAGAGGGCTGCCCCGTGGTGCGGATTATGCCCAACACCCCGGTCTCCGTGGGGGCCGGTCTGGTGCTGTACACCCCGGGAGAAGGAGTCACGGCGGAGCAGGAGGCCCAGCTGACTTTCGCTCTGGCCCATGCCGGTCAGGTGGACCGGCTTCCGGAGCCCCTGCTGGACGCTGCCAGTGCCGTAGCCGGCTGTGGTCCTGCCTTCGCCTGTCAGTTTCTGGAGGCCCTGGCCGATGGCGGCGTAGCCTGTGGCCTGCCCCGGGAGAAGGCCTACCGTTACGGCGCCCAAATGCTCCTGGGGACCGCCTCCCTGCTGCTGGCCACAGGCAGCCATCCGGGCCAACTGAAAGACGCCGTCTGCTCCCCTGGCGGCACCACCATCCAGGGCGTCCGTGTTCTGGAGGAGCGGGGCCTTCGAGCCGCCGTCATGGACGCCGTCCTGGCTGCCTTTGAAAAAAACCGTGCGCTGAGCTCCTCCCGTTGATCCAAAAACCGTTCAAAAATTCCGGCAGTCCAATTTGGGCTGCCGGTTTTTTTATTGGGGCGGACGATAGACGCCGGATGCGGCCATGGACACGAAATCCTCATCAGAAACAATGATATGGTCAGCCAGGATGATGCCCACCGCATCCAAGGCTGTGCTAAGCCGCTCCGTGGCAGCAATATCCGCCTGGGACGGCAAAGCAATGCCACTGGGGTGGTTGTGGGCCAGCACCACGGAAGTGGCATTCACTGACAACGCAAACTCCACAATCTTCCGAATGGGTACCCCTGCCGCATTGACACTGCCCCAGCCCAGAATCCGGCAGGCCAAAGGCTTGCATTTGGCATCCAGACACAGGGCGCACACTGCCTCATCCCGGAAGCCAAAGAATCGGGGGATCAGATAGGCGCCACATCGCTCCACCGTGTTAAGGGCCTGCCCCGCACTACTCCTCTGAACCATGTAATACCGGCCAACGGCAGTCACCAGCTGGAGCAGCGTAGCTCCATTCTCCCCCATGCCAGGGACCTGAGCCAAAGCTGAAACCGGCGCCTCCAGCACGCCGGACAGGGAGCCGAACCGCTCCAGCAGCCCATGCGCAATGGGATTGGTGTCCCGGCGCGGGACAGCATAGAACAACAGCAGCTCCAGAACCTGGACTTCATCAAAGTTGTCCAGCCCCTCCAGAAGAAACCGCCGCCGGAGCCGTTGCCGGTGTCCTTCATGGGTAGTCATGGCGCACCTCCTTGGAAGATTCCGAAAAGACTTGCTATTTTCGTCAAAATTCGATACAATTGACACATCAGTCAAAGGCTGGAAGGATTTCTCTGGGTGCCGTCCAAAAAACTGCACATCCTAAAGGCAATCCAAACGGGAGGATGACCATGGAACAACAACAGAATTGGCCGGAGCTTCTGGAGCTGCTGGAACGTCCTGCCTTCACCGTGGAGCAGGGCCGGGTATCCTGGGCAAACCAAGAGGCCCTGACCAGGCTGGTGCCCCAGGGGCAGGAGATCCACTCCCTGCTGCAAACCGGCGCAGAGGAATACGCAGAGCTTGGCAGCGGGAACCTCTACCTGTCTCTACAGATCGGAGATTCCAGGCAGGAGGCCGCCGTACGGCGGCTGAATGGCGGCGTGGACCTGTTCCTGCTGGACCAGGAGGCCGATCTGGCAGGCCTGAACCAGCTGGCGCTGGCCGCCCGGCAGCTCCGGGAACCCTTGGGCAATGCCATGCTGGCAGCCGACCGGCTCTTCCCAGAACTGGAGCTGACAGAAGCTCCGGGCCTCCAGGATCAGATGTCCACCATCAATCAGGGGCTGTTCCAGCTCCTGCGAATCATCAACAACATGGCCGACGCCGGGCAGTACCTGACCGCCCGGCAGCCCAACCGGGAGGTCACCTCTTTGGGCAGCTTTTTTGGGGAAGTTTTAGAGCGGGCCGCCGCTCTGACGGCAAGAGCCGGCGTCCACCTCACCTACACGCCGCCCTCCCGGGAGGGCATGGGCAACCTGGACCGAACCATGGCGGAGCGGGCAGTCTACAATCTCCTGTCCAACGCCTTGCGCTTTACCCCAAAAGGGAAGACCATCCAGGTGGCCCTGACGCTGGACCGGGAACGGGCCGTGCTCCGGGTTCAGGACCAGGGGGACGGCCTCCATGAGGAGATCCAGCAGGACCTCTTCAACCGCTACCGCCGGGCCCCCTCAGTGGAGGATGGCCGCTTCGGCCTGGGGCTGGGGCTGCTGCTGGTGCGGCAGACGGCGGCGCTTCACGGCGGCGCTCTGCTCATCAGTGAAGCTCCGGAGGGCGGTACCATTGCCGCCCTGTCCTTCCGGCGGAACCTACCGGCCTCCGGCGCCCTCCGCTCTCCCATGGCGGGCCTGGATTACACCGGCTGCTGGGACCACGGCCTCATCGAGCTCTCCCGGGAGCTGCCCCGGGACCTGTACGAACCCTACAGCATCCATTAGGGGTCTCCTGTGGCGCTGCTTACACCGGCACTTAGCGGCGCCGGTTTCATTTTTCTTTTAAATAAGAAAATTATACTGCACATGGCAGAGGTGTGTCAAGTGTCTCCTTCTCCATTGCGCTTCAAAGCCAAATTTACAGTATCGTGATCGCTTTCGTCACAGAAATTAAAAGCATTTCCCAGCATTGTAGGTTTGTTGTAATACAGCCTTTTGGACAATTGTGCCAAAGATTTTAGCGGGAGAACCTACGAATTTTCGTACGTTCTCCCGCTGTTTTCGGCTTATGAACGGACAGATTTTGCAGCAGACCCCGCTCGTATGCTCCGGCTTATCCCAAGACCGGCTTCAGATATTGGCCGGTAAAGCTGGCGGGAACCTCAGCCACTTCCTCCGGCGTACCCTGCGCTACAACGGTGCCGCCGCCGTCGCCTCCCTCAGGGCCCAGGTCAATGATGTGGTCAGCGGTTTTGATCACATCCAGATTGTGTTCAATCACCACCACCGTGTTGCCCGCCTCCACCAGCAGCTGCAGCACCTCAATGAGCCGGTGCACATCCGCCGTATGCAGGCCTGTGGTGGGCTCGTCCAGAATATAGATGGTGGAGCCTGTGGACCGCCGGGACAGCTCCGTTGCCAGCTTCACCCGCTGGGCCTCGCCGCCGGACAGGGTGGTGGAGGACTGCCCCAGACGGATGTAGCCCAAGCCCACCTCCACCAGAGTCTGAGCCTTCCGCCGGATTTTAGGCAGATTTTCAAAGAAGTCCACCGCCTCCTCCGCCGTCATCTCCAGGACGTCGGAGATATTTTTGCCCTTGTACTGCACCTCCAGCGTCTCCCGGTTATACCGCTTGCCGTGGCAGACCTCGCAGGGGACATACACGTCGGGAAGGAAGTGCATCTCAATCTTCACCAGGCCATCGCCGCAGCAGGCCTCGCACCGCCCCCCCTTCACATTGAAGGAGAACCGGCCCGGACCGTAGCCCCGCATTTTGGCGTCGGCGGTAGCGGCAAACAGGTCCCGGATATCGTTAAAGAGGCCGGTGTAGGTGGCAGGATTGGAGCGGGGTGTCCGGCCAATGGGGCTTTGGTCGATGGCAATCACCTTGTCCAGATGCTCCAGTCCCTCCACCCTGTCGCATTCCCCGGGCCGGGTCCGGGCGTGGTTCAGCTTGGCCGCCAGGGTCTTGTAGAGCACCTCATTGACCAGGCTGGACTTGCCGGAGCCGGAGACGCCAGTGACGCAGGTAAAGGTCCCCAGGGGAATGGACACATCCACGTTCTGCAAATTGTTTTCCCGGGCTCCCCGCACCGTAAGGAAGTTGCCGCTGCCCGCCCTCCGGCGGGCGGGAACCGGAATTTTCTTCACCCCGGACAGGTACTGCCCCGTGAGGGAACGGGGGCAGGTCATGACGTCCTTCAAGGTCCCGGCTGCCACAACCTCCCCTCCGTGGACGCCGGCTCCCGGTCCCACGTCGACGATGAAGTCCGCCGCCCGCATGGTGTCCTCGTCATGCTCCACCACCACCAGGGTGTTGCCCAGATCCCGCAGATGCTTCAGGGTCTCCAGCAGCTTGCTGTTGTCCCGCTGGTGCAGGCCGATGGAGGGCTCGTCCAAAATATACAGCACCCCCATCAGGGACGAGCCAATTTGGGTGGCCAGGCGGATTCGCTGACTCTCTCCGCCGGAAAGGGTCCCGGCGCTGCGGCTCAATGTGAGATACTGCAGCCCCACGTCCCGGAGGAAGCAAAGCCGTGCCCGGATCTCCTTCACAATGGGGGCCGCGATGACTGCCTGGTTCCCCTCCAGCTGAAGAGCGTCCATAAAATTCAGCGCCTTCACCACAGTCAAGCGGCAGAACTCCGCCAGCCCCAGCCCTCCCACGGTGACCGCCCGGGCCATATCCGACAGCCGGTCCCCATGGCAGCGTGGACAGGGAGAGGTGGACATACACTCCTCCAGCTCCTTGCGCATGGAGTCGGAGGGGGTCTCCCGGTAGCGGCGCTCCAGATTGGGAATGATCCCCTCAAAGGGCTGCTCCAGGACGCCCGAGCCGGTGCCCCGGTTGTAGATTATTTTCAGCTTCTCTCCCTTGGTGCCGTAGAGGACAATGTCCTTGGCCTCCTGAGACAGGGAGGCAAAGGGCTCCGTCAGGGAGAACCGGTATTTCTGGGCCAGGGCGTCAAAGTACATGCGGAAAATCGAATCCGTGCGCACACTGTTCCAGCCGGAGACCTGAATGGCGCCCTCCAGAATGGACTTGGATGGATCGGGAATCACCAGGGCAGGATCCGCCTTCAGCCGGAAGCCCAGGCCGGTACACTCCGGGCAGGCGCCGTAGGGCGTGTTGTAGGAGAACATCCGAGGCTCCAGCTCCGACAGGCTGATGCCACAGTCGGGGCAGGCATAGTTCTGTGAGAAGTCCAAATCCCGGTTTTCTGCCGGTAAGTGGACCACCACCAGCCCCCCCGCATGGGCGCAGGCCGTCTCCAGAGAATCTGCCAGGCGGCGGCGAAGGTCCGGCCGCAGCACCAGACGGTCCACCACCAGCTCCACCGTGTGTTTTTTATTCTTCTCCAGGGGAATCTCCTCATTGAGATCATACAGAATCCCGTCTGCCCGCACCCGGGCAAAGCCCGCCTTCCGGGCGTCCTCCAGGACCTTTCGGTGCTCCCCCTTCTTCCCCCGGATCACCGGGGAAAGAATGAGAAAGCGGGTGCCTTCCTCCAGGCCCATAACCTGGTCCACAATCTGGTCGATGGTCTGGCGGCGGATCTCCCTGCCGCATTTGGGGCAGTGGGGCACCCCCACCCGGGCCCACAGTAGGCGAAGGTAATCGTAAATCTCCGTGACCGTGCCCACAGTGGAGCGGGGATTTTTGGAGGTGGTCTTCTGATCAATGGAAATGGCAGGAGACAGGCCGTCAATGGAATCCACATCCGGCTTGTCCATCTGGCCCAGAAACTGCCGGGCGTAGGAGGACAGAGACTCCACATACCGCCGCTGTCCCTCGGCATAAATGGTGTCAAAGGCCAGAGAGGACTTCCCTGACCCGGACAGGCCGGTGAACACCACCAGCTTGTCCCGGGGGATGGTCAGGTCCACATTCTTCAGGTTGTTTTCTCTGGCTCCGTGTATGATGAGTTGGTCATTCATAGGGTAACCTCACATAGGACTAGAAAATTTGTTCTATAATTGTAGCACATCCCGGCAAAAAATGCAACCGGAAATCCCGCATCTGCGGGGCAGCAGATGTCACAAACTTAAGGCTGGCAGAATGCCTGAATCCTGCACTGGCGCGGTAGCGCCCTGCCTTTCCCCCAGAGCATACGCATATAGAGTTGAGACGGTGCTGCCACTGAATCGTAGGGTGCGGCCACCTGGACGCACCGCTGGCAGGCAGTGCGAATTCGCCAAAAATGCCGAACAACGAGACCTGCTCCCGCCGGGCGGCCCAGTGGTCCGCCCCTACGCAAATTCAGGCATGCCTTGCTTTTATTTTTCCATCCCAAACCATGGGCTTCGCAAGGGAAACCTAGGGCGCGCCTGTGCAGCGTTGCGCGCCCCTCTGTCCCCTGCCCGTGTCTCTTGCAAAATGCCGGGGTATCCCGTATAATGGGAGTATACCCAAAAGGAGGTCTGGCCATGACCCTTGCTGAAGTCATTCCGGAGGCCCTGCCTGATGCCCAGGCAGTGAAAGGCTTTTTTGACTCCCTGACCCTGGAGAAGGCAATTCCGCCCCTGGTTTTGCTGCTTGTGGGGCTGATGGCGGTCCGTTTGCTTTTGCGTCTGTTCGACCGTGCCCTGGAGCGCTCCCGGCTGGAGCGGGCGGCATATGCCATGCTCCGGTCCGTCATGAAGGTGCTGCTGTACTTCATCCTGCTCCTTCTGGTGGCAGCCCAGTTGGGCGTGGATGTGTCCAGCCTTGTTGCCATTTTGAGCGTCATTTCCCTGGCCCTGTCCCTGGCCGTCCAGGGGGCCCTCACCAACGTGGTAGGCGGCTTCACCCTCCTCACCACCCGCCCCTTCAAGGCCGGGGATTTTGTGGAGCTGGGAGACCAATCCGGTACCGTTCTGGAAGTGAACGTCACCTACACCAAGCTCCAAACCCCGGACAATAAAATTGTCAGCATCCCCAACAGCACCGCCGCCTCAGCCCGGATCACCAATTTCTCCGCCGCCGGCACCCGCCGGGTGGATCTCACAGTTTCCGCCTCCTACGATAGTCCGGTGGAATCGGTAAAAGCGGCACGCCTCCGGGCGGCCAATTCCCCCACCAGCCTCTTTACCCCCGAGCCTTTTGCCGGGGTAAAGGAATACGGCGACAGCGCCATTACTTATGTCCTGCAGGTCTGGTCCAGCGCCTCAGACTACTGGACCACCTACTTTGCCGTGAACGAAGCCATCAGCCGGGAGTTTGCCCAAGACGGCATTGAAATGACCTATCCCCATCTAAACGTCCACCTGGACCGCAACCCCTGACGGAGGATTTCCGTCCCTATTTTTGAAGGACAGGAGGTACACCCTTGTGGATGACAACCTCATAATCGAGCTGTACTGGCAGCGGAACGAGCAGGCCGTCTCCGAGACGGAGACCAAGTATGGCCCCTATTGCCGCTCCATCGCCTATGGCATCCTCCAAAACAATCCGGACACAGAGGAATGCGTCAACGACACCTGGCTTCGGGCCTGGGACTCCATCCCACCCCAAAAACCCGGGCGGCTGTCCGCTTTCCTGGGCCGGATTACCCGAAATCTCGCCCTGGACCGGTATGACTACAATCATGCCGCCAAGCGATCCGGTTCCTTCAACCAACTGCTCTCCGAGCTAAACGAATGCATCCCCTGCCAGCGGGATGACTTCGCCCAGCTGGAGCTCACCCAGATCCTCAACAGCTTTCTCCGCTCCCTGCCGGAAAACCGGCGGAACCTGTTCCTCCGCCGGTACTGGTACTGCGAGTCCATTGAGGAGCTGGGCCGACGGTACCGCATGAGCCAGAGTGCAGTAAAATCCAGTTTGTTCCGCACCCGGAACAAGCTCAAAGCCTACTTGGAAAAGGAGGGTGTTGGAATTGAATGAACGGCAGCTCTTCCGCGCCTTGGGGGATGTGGACGACAGCCTGATTGAAGCAGCAGAGCATCTCCCTCACCGGAAAAAGTCCCGCCACACCGGCCTTTGGATTGCCGCCTGCCTCTGCCTGGCAGCTTTCACCCTGGCGGCGCCCTATGTGGCCCTGTTCACCAAAGGCGCCTCCTCCGCCGACCCCAATGCCGCCGTCTCCGACAAGGAATGCACAGGCGCCACAGAGGCAGAACCCAGAGCCTTCTCCGAATCGGAGGACGCAGTCCCGGAATTCACCGCAGAAACCCCGGCGGCCGTCCCCTATACCCAGATGGGTACGACGTCCACCGCCCCCCCCCAGAGCTATGGTGAATACCCGGAGGACTTCTCCTTCTCCCTAAGCTGGGAGGGAAACATCTACGACAGCGCCACAGGCCTGCTCACCCGCGCAGACGGGGAAACCGTGACCCTGCCCCTCACCGAGGAGCAGCGCCAGCATGCCTGGAGCCTGCTGTCCGGCCTGGAATTTTCAGAGGGAAGCGCCGGAGAGCGGTCTATTTCCCTCACCGCCTATGGCCAGACCACTTCCATAAACCTCAGGCAAGAGGACGAAAGTCCGGCCCAAACCATTCTGGAAGAACTCATCCGCCTGGTCTGTCCGGAGGACCCGTAGACCAGAGCGAGAATACAAAAAGGAGCTATGCGAGATGGAACAAATAAAAACCACCTGCTTAGAGGTCTGCGTAGACAGCTTTGCCTCCGCCATGGCCGCCCTGCGGGGCGGCGCGGACCGGCTGGAGCTTTGCTCCTGCCTGCTGGTGGGAGGACTGACACCGGATGTAGCCCTTCTGGAACAAATCCGCCGGGAGTCGGATATCCCCATTCGGTGCCTCATGCGTCCCCGTTTTGGGGACTTTCTCTATACGGCTGAAGAAATCCGGCTGATGGAAATGCAAATCCCCCGGCTGGCGTCCGCCGGGGCCAATGGCTTTGTCATTGGTTGCCTGACGCCGGAGGGGCGGTTAGACCGGCGGAGTATGGAGCGGCTGGCAAAGGCCGCAGGAGGCCGAAAGCTGACCCTGCACCGTGCCTTTGATGTAAGCCGGGACGCCGTAGAGGCCATGACCGACGCTGTCAGCTTGGGGATCGACACCATCCTCACCAGCGGGCAGGCAGCCGACTGCTGGACCGGCCGGGAATGCTTGGGCAGGCTCCTGGAGTCTGGCGCACCCCTGGAGATTATGGCAGGAGGCGGTGTCAACGCCGAAGTCATCCGGAAGCTCCGTGCTCTGTATCCCCTGCGCATCTTCCACATGAGTGGGAAGGTCACCTTACCCAGCGCCATGACCTTCCGGCGGGAAGGCGTCCCTATGGGACTTCCCGGTCTGGACGAATTCAGCATTTGGCAGACCAGCGAGGCGCACGTCCAAGCTGCTGCCGCTGCATTACAGGAGGAGATTTGATGCTAAGTGACAACATTCGCCGCTTCGCCCAAGAGAACTGGGAGGCGGCACTGACGAGTCTGGGAGAGGCTGGCCGGGCCGCCCAGAAGGAGCTGGACCGGCTGACCGGTGACGAACGGTGTCTCATGGAGCTGGCTCTGGGAACTCTCCCGGCTTCAGACGTAGCCAGCGTCCCCTTCGACGTGCTTCTGGGCTATGCCCGTCATGCGCTCAGTCTGCGGGAACGCTCTCCCTATTGCCAGGCTGTGCCGGAAGACATTTTCCTCCATCATGTATTTTACCCCCGGGTAAACTCCGAAGACCTGGTGGACTGCCGGGGATTTTTCGCCCAAATGGTGGCCCCTGAGGTGGAGGGACTGCCTGGCTTGGAGGCTGCCTTGGCGGTAAACCGGTGGTGTGCCCGGCAGATGACTTACGAGACCACAGACAACCGGTCCATGAACCCCGTTACCTGCTACTACTGCGGCCTGGGCCGCTGTGGGGAGGAATCCACCTTCGGCGTCACCGCTCTCCGGTCCGTGGGCATTCCCGCCCGACAGATCTACGTGCCCTGGTGGAGCCACTGTGACGACAACCACGCCTGGGTGGAGGTCTATGTGGAGGGAAGCTGGCACTTTCTGGGGGCCTGTGAGCCGGAGCCCATCCTGGACCGGGGCTGGTTCAACAGCGCCGCCAGCCGGGCCATGGTGGTTTGCAGCCGGACCTTCTTTGACTTTGTCGGGGAGGGCCTTCGGGAAGAAGCTCTGACGCAACGCCAGGGCATATGCCTCATGTACAACGAAACCAACCGGTACGCAGAGACCGCCCGTCTCACCGTATCCGTAGAGAATCCCCAGGGCGTTCCCCTGTCCGGCGCCTGGGTCCGGTTCTATGTACTGAATATGGCCGGTCTTGCCCGGATTGCCGCCCTGGAGACCGGGGCCAGCGGTGCCGTCACCCTGGAAACCGGCCTGGGTAGCCTCCTGGTGGAAGCAGAGCTGAACGGCAAATTTGCCTGGACCACTCTGGAGATCTCCGGAGACACCGGCTGCCGTCTGGTTCCTCAAAAAGAGGAACCGGAGCAGGAGCCATGGACCTGGGACTTCATCGCCCCGGTAGCGGGAGAGAAGACCCGCCGTACCCTCACCCCGGAGCAGGCTCAGGAGAAGGCCGGCATTCTGGTAGCAGCCCGGCAGGCCCGCCTGGCCCGGATCGAGAGCTACTGGAGCCCCCGGTACGTCAGCGGAGACGAAGCCCTGGACCGGGTGTTCCGGATGGCCGGTGGCAACGCGGAGGCTCTCTGGCACTTTTATGAGACCACCCCCGAGGCGAACAAGCCTTGGGCCAAGGCCTTGCTTCTCAGCCTGGCATCCAAGGACTGGCGGGACGCCAAGCCGGAGGTCCTCCAGGCCCATCTCGCCGGGGCCCTGACCCTGCCAGGTCGGGACAAGCCGGAGTTTGTGCCCTATGTTCTCTGCCCCCGGATCGGCTTTGAGCTTCTCACGGACTGGCGCACGCCCATTCTGTCCCGGCTTTCTCCCAAGGAGCAGGACCGGTTTCGGCAGGACCCCCAGGCCCTTTGGACCTGGATCCATGAGAAGTTCCCGGAACGGGGCTGCCGTTGGCATCCGGTGCTATGGCTGCAGCCCGGGGCGGCCCTCTCCCTGGGCGCAGCGGACGGCAAGGGACAGCGGCTGCTGTTTGTAGCGGTGTTGCGGACCCTGGGTATCCCCGCCCGGCTGAATCCGGTGGACGGTAAAGCCCAGTACTGGAACGGAAAGGACTTTACCACCGTGGAGGCAGCAGACCCGGCGGAACCCATGGGGACCCTCACCATCCGGTTCCCGGAACCTCTTACATACAGCCAGAGCTGGACCCTGGCCCGATGGTCCAGCGGATGGCAGACCCTAGACTTAAGCGGCGAGCCGGGACCGGTTTACCGCCTGCCTCTGGGGCAGTACCGGCTGATCACCGTAAACCGGCTGCCAAACGGAAACCAACTGGCCCGGTTCACTCCCCTCCGCCTCACCTCAGAGGGCGCAACCGCAGACGCACTCCGCCGCCAGGGAACCCTGGAGCAAATGCTGGCCCGGTTCCCGGTGTGCCCACCGGTAGGACTGCCGGGGCTGCACCTCCAGGTGTACCTGGAGGTGGGCACGGAACCCACGGAGCACGTGCTAAACGAGCTACTGGAGTCTACCTCCCGAGTCCGGGAGGCCATGGGACAGGGCCTGGGGCTGCTCCTGCTTTTGCCCCAAGCCGCAGCCCGGCAAGGCCCCACCCTGAGTAAGGTTCTGACGGCCCTGCCTGAGGCCACCGTGCTGGAAACAGATTTTGCTGGCGCCTCTCTGGACGCCATGGCCCGAGCCTTGTACGTGGAGCCAGGCCTTTGGCCCCTGACCGTCCTCACAGACGGCCAGACCGCCTACTATGGTCACGCCGGCTACGCCGTGGGTACCATTCCCCTGGCCCTGGACCTGGTACGGGCCCTGAGCGAAAAAGAGGGCGCGGAAGTGTAAGCTTGATTGCCCCATCTGACAGAGTACACCTCCAGTCTATCAGTGGTTGCCGTTCCTCATCCGCCCCTGCCTTCCCCCGGGTGGAAGGCAGGGGCGTTGCTGTGCCTGTGTCGTGTTGAAGCACACTTCCGGTCCTAGGGAACCTCTGAACAAATCGTCTGCGGCTGGGCAGCGGATCTTTTGCCCCATCCGTGCAGTTTGAAAAAGGGGAAATACATCCAGTATTCCGCCCTTTTCCAAA
>ENA-UONY01002222-UONY01002222.1-human-gut-metagenome-genome-assembly--contig:-CS9-NODE-2222-length-14067-cov-5.491008_pt1 | contig 14067 bp, 10 predicted proteins | sample MGYA00242465_ERZ724012 | MGnify/ENA metagenome assembly ERZ724012 | reverse complement strand
GGGCTCCGACGGCACCGTGGGCGCCAACAAGAACTCCATCAAGATCATCGGCGACCACACCGACATGTACGCCCAGGGCTACTTCGACTACGACTCCAAGAAGTCCGGCGGCCTGACCATCTCCCACCTGCGGTTCGGCCACACCCCCATCAAGTCCACCTACTACATCTCCAAGGCCGACTTCGTGGCCTGCTCCAATCCTGCCTACCTGGACAAGTACGACATGGTGCAGGATCTGAAGAAGGGCGGCAGCTTCCTGCTCAACTGCTCTTGGGATGCCAAAGAGCTGGACGAGCGCCTGCCCGGCAAGGTGAAGAAATTCATCGCCGATAACGACATCAACTTCTACACCATCGACGCCTTCCAGATCGGCAAGGAGCTGGGCCTGGGCACCCGCACCAACACGGTGCTGCAGTCCGCCTTCTTCTCCATCGCCAAGATCATCCCCGAGGAAGACGCCATCAAATACATGAAGGACGCCGCCACCAAGTCCTACGGCCGTAAGGGCGAGGCCATCGTAAAGATGAACCACGACGCCATCGACCGGGGCGCCAACGGCTACGTGAAGGTAGACGTGCCCGCCGCCTGGAAGGACGCTGTGGACGACTCCAAGCCCGTTGTGGCTACCGGCAACCGTCCCGAGCTGGTGGATTACGTGAACAACGTGGTGTTCCCCGTGAATACCTTCCACGGCAAGGACCTGCCTGTCTCCACCTTCGAGAATTACGCCGACGGCACCTCCCCCCAGGGCACCGCTGCTTACGAGAAGCGCGGCGTGGCTGTGGATGTGCCCACCTGGATTCCCGAAAACTGCATCCAGTGCAACCAGTGCTCCTATGTGTGTCCCCATGCGGTCATCCGTCCCATCGCCATGACCGATGAGGAGCTGGCTGCCGCCCCCGCCGGCACCAAGTCCAAGCCCATGACCGGCGTGCCCGGCATGCACTTCGCCATGGTGATCTCTCCCCTGGACTGCACCGGCTGCGGCTCCTGCGTGACCACCTGCCCCGCCAAGACCAAGGCCCTGCAGATGGCCCCCATCGACTCCCAGCGCGACCAGGAGGCCGTGTTCGAGTACGGCATCGACCTGCCCGCCAAGGAGGCTGTTGCCGAGAAGTTCAAAGAGACCTCTGTCAAGGGCAGCCAGTTCAAGCAGCCCCTGCTGGAGTTCTCCGGCGCCTGCGGCGGCTGCGGCGAGACTCCCTACGCCAAGCTGGCCACCCAGCTGTTCGGCGATAAGATGTTCATCGCCAACGCCACCGGCTGCTCCTCCATCTGGGGCGGCTCCGCTCCCGCCACTCCCTACACCGTAAACAAGGCCGGCCATGGCCCCGCCTGGGAGAATTCCCTGTTCGAGGACAACGCCGAGTTTGGTATGGGTATGTGCCTGGCCCAGAAGGCCGTCCGCGGCCGTCTGGCCGAGCTCACCGAGAAGCTCATCGCTTCCAACGCCAACGCCGCCCTGAAGGAGGCCGCTCAGAAGTGGCTGGATACCATGGATGACCGCGCCGCCAACGACCAGCCCGCCAAGGATTACATCGCGGCCCTGGAGTACGGCGTTGCCACCATCGACGAGCTGTGCGACTTTGTCAACTCCGACAAGGCCAAGGAGATCATGGGCGACAAGGTGGCCGAGGCTCAGGCCCACGCCGCCGAGCTGAAGGCTTCCGGCGCCAAGTACTGCGACTGCGAGGCCTGCAAGCTGGCCCTGGAGATCCTGAAGGATAAGGATTACCTGGCCAAGAAGTCCGTGTGGATTCTGGGCGGCGACGGCTGGGCCTACGACATCGGCTTCGGCGGCCTGGACCATGCCCTTGCCTCCGGCGAGGACATCAACGTCCTGGTGTTCGACACCGAGGTGTACTCCAACACCGGCGGCCAGGCTTCCAAGTCCACTCCCTGCGGCTCCGTGGCTCAGTTCGCTGCCACCGGTAAGGCCACCAAGAAGAAGGACCTGGCTGGCATCGCCATGACCTACGGCTATGTGTACGTGGCCCAGGTGGCCATGGGCGCTGACATGAACCAGTGCATCAAGGCCTTCTCCGAGGCCGAGAGCTACCATGGCCCGTCCATCATCCTGGCCTACGCTCCCTGCATCAACCACGGCATCAAGACCGGCATGGGCACCTCCATGGTGGAGGAGAAGAAGGCTGTGGCCGCTGGCTACTGGAACAACTTCCGGTTCGATCCCCGCCGTGCCGACGAGGGCCTGAACCCCTTCCAGCTGGACAGCAAGGCTCCCACCGCCTCTTACCGCGACTTCATCATGGGCGAGGTCCGTTACAACAGCCTGCTCCGCTCCTTCCCCGAGCGCGCCGAGAAGCTGTTCGAGAACGCCGAGAAGTACGCTGCCGAGCGTTACGAGAAGCTGAAGAAGATGGCCGAGTAAGCTGGCCCCTTCTTAAGAAGATCTGCCATAGAAATGGGACCTGCCCCTGTGGGCAGGTCATTTTCTGTTCTCTGTGCGATTTTTGCCGCTTTTTCTGTGATTTTTCCCTTTCTTGTAGAATGTGATAAAATCAACTATAACTGTGAAAGAAAATAAAATAATATTTTTTATTTCTTTAAGATTCTCGTAAAAGATGCGACAAATTTCTGTAACAAAGATGGGGTATCATCTAAGCGTTCCCAAAAGGGACAGGGCATTCCGCCCAGCCCCGCAATTTGCAAGCAAAGGAGAAAACCAACATGAAGAAAATACTTACCGGTATGCTGGCCCTGGCTATGGCCGCTACCATGGCCCTGAGCATGGCTGCCTGCAGCAACACCGAGGGCAGCAGCTCTTCCGCTGCCTCCACCAGCTCCACCGTGGAGAGCAGCTCCACCGCCTCCGAGACCTCCGAGGTTTCTGAGACCTCCGAGGTTTCTGAGACCTCCGAGGTTTCCGAGACTTCCGAGGTGAGCAGCGCCGCTTCCTCCGAGGTGGACAGCACCTCCAGCGTGGCCGAGTAAAAACAGCCGCAGAAAAAAGGTCCTGGCAGAACTGCCAGGACCTTTTTCTATGTCCCTTGCGGGGCGGTTGTTCAGAACGCGTACCGGCCGGCGGCCAGCTGGTACTCCCGGCCGTCGGGCAGGGTGAGGGCGGCCTCGCAGTCAAAGGGCACGGCGATCTCAAACCGCGGCTGCCCGGCCTCATAGCGCCAGGCCACCTGGTATTGTCCCGCGGCGGTGTCCATGGTCAGCTCCGCCCAGGGGATGCGCGGGTCGGGCTGGGGCCGGATGACCGCCTTTTTGTAGCCCGGGGCCTCCTCGGTGGGGTTCAGGCCCAGCATGTTCCGGTACATCCAGTCCACGATGGACCCGTAGGCGTAGTGGTTCAGGCTGTTCATGCCCGTGCCGCTGATTTTCCCGTCGGGGAGGATGGAATTCCACCGCTCCCACACAGTGGTGGCGCCCATCTTCACCTCGAAGAGCCAGCTGGGCATGTCGTCGTTCAAAAACAGGGTGTAGGCGATGTCGTTGGCCCCGTTGTCCGACAGGGCCCGGCACAAAAACGGTGTGCCGCAGAAGCCCGTGTCCAGGTGCCAGTTTTTCTGCTCCAGCCGGGCTTTCAGCTGGTTTAACACCATGTCCCGCTTGCCCGCGGGGTACAGCCCGAAGAACAGGCTCAAGACACAGGCCGTCTGGGTGCCGGTGATGCGGAAGCTGCCGTCCTCCTTAAAATACTCCTCCAGAATCGCCCCCTTGATCTTTTCCGCCAGGGCGGCATAGTCCGCCGCGTCCTCGTCATACCCCAGGGCCTTGGCGGCCTTGGCCGTCAGGCTGGTGGAATAGTAGTAGAAGCAGGAAGCGGTGTAGGGCAGGCTGGTGGCCCCAAAGGGGTTCTGGGTGTCCCCGTCCTCCCGGTCCAGGGCCAGCCAGTCCCCCAGCTGGGAGCCTCGCAGCCACAGCCCCCGGCCGCCGTCGGCCAGGTCGTCTTTGCGGATGCGCTCCACCCAGGCCTTCATCACCGGGTACTCCGCCCGCAGCAGGTGCGGGTCGCCGTAATTCTCGTAGACCGCCCAGGGCATCATGGTGGCCACGTCGCTCCAGATGGCGCAGCCTTCTACGTTGTGGGGCAGCCACCCCTCAGGGCCGCTCTTGGGCTTGGGCGTGGGCACAAAGAAGGGCACCGCGCCGTCCAGCACCTGCTGCTCCTGGGCCACGTTCTGGATGAAGTGGTGGAAGAAGGCGGGCATGTACAAATTCTTGCAGGCCGTGGAGGAGATGATGGCCGCGTCGCCGGTCCAGCCCAGGCGCTCATCCCGCTGGGGGCAGTCGGTGGGGATGTCCAAAAAGTTGTCGAACTGGCCCCACATGGCGTTGTGGAACAGCTGGTTTACCCGGGGGTCCCCGGTGCGGATGGAGCCGGTGGGGTCGATGTCCGACCGGATGTGCCAGGCCACGAAGTCCTGGGGCCGCACTTCAGTCACGCCTTCCACCTTCACATAGCGGAAGCCGTAGAAGGTGAACCGGGGCCGCACCCAGGCGGGCCGCCCGGCAGAGATGTACCGGTACTCCGCCTTGGCGGTGCGCAGGTTGTCCCGGTAGAAGCACCCGTCCTGCAGCACCTCCCCGTAGGTGAGGACAACCTCCCGCCCCGCAGGCTCATTTACCGCAAACTCCACCCAGCCGGTCATGTTCTGGCCAAAGTCCAGCACGGTCTCGCCCTTTTCGGTGTGGAGCACCGTGGGCGGGAAGCTCTGCTTTTTCACGATCTTCGGCCCCCGCCGGGCCACCAGAGGCGTGGCCTCCTCCCGGAGGACCACCCCGCCGGCCTGGGCCCCGCACCCCGGGCAGGACCAGCCGGGGACCTCCCGGTTGGCGTCGCAGTGCTCCCCGTCGTAGATGTTGCTGAAGGTGACGGGGGAGGGGTAGCTCTTCCAGCTCCCGTCGGAGCAGACCACCTGCTGGGTGCCGTCCGCCAGGGTGACGTGGAGCTCGCAGATGAGCTGCATGGTGTCCCCGTACAGGTCGTGGTACCGGTCGAAGATCATGTCCCCCTTGTACCAGCCGGGGCCCAGGGCAAAGCCCAGGGTGTTGTCCCCCTTATGGAGCAGGGAAGTCACGTCGAAGGTCTGGTACTCCAGGGCGAAATCGTAGCAGTGGTAGCCGGGCAGCAGGTACTCGTCCCCGGCCTTTTGGCCGTTGATCTCCGCCTCGTAGATGCCCAGGCCGCAGGCGTACAGCCGGGCGGAGACAGGCTCCGCCCCCAGGGTGAAGTCCTTGGTGAGCAGGGGCTGGGCCTCCTTGTCGGCAAAGTCCGCGGCGATCCACTTCCCCTGCCAGGGCTCGCCCTCCTTGGCGGTCTCAAACCAGGAGGAGGCGGCGGCCCAGTCCCCCTGGTCTCCCCACACGGTGACGCTCCAGCGGTAGCGGGTGCGGGGCTTCAGGTCCAGGGGGGCCTCAAACCCCAGGGAGGAGATGTCCTCCCGCCTGCCGCTGTCGTAGATGGTCTCCCCGCCCGCCGTCACGGTGATTTGGGCGGCAGCTTGCTTTTTGCTCTCCGTGTCCTCCGCCACCCAGGAGAACACCGGGCGCTCTATGGCCAGGCCCAGAGGCTCTGTTACATGGTTTACCCGCAGGTCTTTCAATCGCATAACTGTTTTCTCCTTTCGTCAGGCCTGTTCCGGCTGCTCCCGGGCCTCCTGCCAAGACCAGGGCAGCAGCTCCTTTACCGGCACGGCGGTGTCCTTGGCCACCAGCACCTGGGCGTCGGGATTCCCCAGCTGCAGTAAAAATTCCCGGCACCGGCCGCAGGGGGGCAGGATGCGGCGGGCCCAATCCACCGCCACGATCTGTTCCACCCGGTCCTCCCCGGCGGTGAGCATGGCGGCGATGGCCGCGTGCTCCGCGCAGAAGCCCATGCTGCAGGCCGTGTCGATGCAGATGCCCCGGTACACGTGGCCCTTGTCTGTCACCAGGGCGGCGGCCACCCCGCCCACCTCAATATCTTCCGAGATCCGGCGGGGGGAGAGGGCCTCCACCGCCGCCTGATAGAGAACGTCCCATTCCATGAAAACGTCCCTCCTTTTCTGGTTTGCTATGTCCAGTATACCCCCAAGCGGGGAAAATGGGTAGGCCATCTTTTCCCAAAAAACAGGACCTAATTTCGGGATTTTGCAAAAATTTCCACTCCCCATTGACCCGCCCCCACCAGATGCGCTATGATTAGGGTAAAGAAACCCAGCCGGCCCGGCGCACAGGGCAGGAGAGGAGAAACAGTATGGATAAATTCGCACGGATCACCCTGGATAAAGATTTCCAGATCAGCTCCATCGACAAGCGCATCTACGGCTCTTTTATCGAGCATCTGGGCCGGGCGGTGTACGGGGGCATCTACCAGCCCGGGCACCCCACGGCGGACGAGGAGGGCTTCCGCCAGGACGTGCTGGACCTGGTAAAAGAGATCGGCGTGCCCATCGTCCGGTATCCCGGCGGCAACTTCGTGTCCAACTTCTACTGGGAGGACAGCGTGGGCCCGGTGGCCCAGCGTCCCCGCCGGCTGGAGCTGGCCTGGCGCAGCACCGAGCCCAACCTGGTGGGCGTTAACGAGTTCGCCTCCTGGGCCAAAAAGGCCGGCACCGACGTGATGATGGCCGTGAACCTGGGCACCCGGGGCATCGAGGCCGCCTGCAACCTGCTGGAGTACTGCAACCATCCCTCCGGCACCAAGTACAGCGACCTGCGGATCTCCCACGGGGTAAAGGACCCCCACAACATCAAGGTGTGGTGCCTGGGCAACGAGATGGACGGCCCCTGGCAGACCGGCCACAAGACAGCCACAGAGTACGGCCGCCTGGCGGACGAGACCGCCAAGGCCATGAAGCAGATTGACCCCAGCCTGGAGCTGGTGGTGTGCGGCAGCTCCAACACCAACATGCCCACCTACCCCCAGTGGGAGGCCACCGTGCTGGAGGAGGCCTACGACAGCGTGGACTTCATCTCCCTGCACACCTATTACGGCAACCGCTTCCACGACACCAGGAATTTCCTGGCCCAGTCCGACGACATGGACCGGTTCATCCGCACCATCATCTCCACCTGCGATTTCGTCAAGGCCAAAAAGCGGGCGAAGAAGGACATGATGCTCAGCTTCGACGAGTGGAACGTGTGGTTCCACGCCAACGAGTCCGACGATGACCAGATGAAGAACCGCCCCTGGAGCGTAGCCCCCCACCTGCTGGAGGACCACTACGACTTCGAGGACGCCCTGCTGGTGGGTCTCATGCTCATCACCTTACTCAAACACTCCGACCGGGTGCGCATGGCCTGCCTGGCCCAGCTGGTCAACGTCATCGCCCCCATTATGACCGAGGAGAACGGCCCCGCCTGGAAGCAGACCATCTTCTACCCCTACCTCCACGCCAGCAAATATGGCCGGGGCGTGGCCCTGAACACCGCCCTGCGCTCCTCCAAACACGACACGATGGACTTCACCGACGTCACCGACGTGGACACCGTGGCCGTGTGGAACGAGGAGGCCCAGGAGGTCACCGTGTTCGCCGTGAACCGCGACCTGGAGGACGCCATCACCCTGGAGACGGACCTGCGGTCCTTCGCGGGCTACCAGCTCTGCGAGCACATCGTCCTGGAGCACCCGGACTTCTTCGCCACCAACTCCGCCGAGGGACAGCCCGTGGCCCCCAAGACCGTCACGGACCGTGACACCCAGGAGGGCGGCTTCCTCCAGTCCCGGCTGGCCCCCGCCTCCTGGAACGTCATCCGCCTGAAGAAGCAGTAAAGGGGGAGAGGCCGTGAAAAAAGCGGCGGCCGCCGTTTTTCTCCTGGCCGCGGCGGTGCTGTTCGTGGACTTGGCCCTTATGGGCGGCAAACTCCTCTCCGGGGACTACGCCATCACAGCGGAGGCCTGGGTGGCTGCCGCCGCTCTGGCGGCCCTGCTCCTCAGCGCCCTCTATAAACTCTGGAGCCGTCCCCGCTGCCCCCACTGCGGCAAACATACCCTCACCGGCGGCGAATATTGCCCCTATTGCGGCAAAAAGCCGGGAGACTGATTCAAAAAAAGGAAGCAGGCAAGGCTCAAAAGGCCCTGCCTGCTTTTTTGTGTTGATTTCCACTCAGTTTGGGGAAAAATGTTCCAGCTCCTCGGGAGGATAGGCCCCGCTCCAGTGGTAGGGCTGCAGCTCATCCAGCGTCACAAATTTCAGGCCGCCGGAGGCTGTGGTCACCCCCACTTGTACGTCCCCGCCCCAATAGCGCAGCCGCTCCTGGCAGATACCGCAGGGGGAGAGCACCTTGTAGGGGGAGGTCTCGTCGTCCCGGACCAGGCAGAGGCAGTGGGTCACTTTCTCGTTGACCTTGTGGGCCTCGCACATAGCCCCCACCTCGATGCACAGGATGGCGGAGGAATTGGCGGTCTCAATGGCCACACTGGTGAAATAGTGGTCCGCCGCCGTGCGGATGACCGCCGCACCGCCCCAGCCCACCGGGTAGCGCTTTTCGATCAGCTCCCGGGCCAGGGCCGCCATTTTTTGCTGTATGTCCTTTTCGCTCATGGCTTTCCCCTGTCCTCCTATTTCTTCAGCAGCCGCTCCACCGCCCGGAGGTTCTCCTCCTGTACGGCCTGCAGCCGCAGGGCTTTCTGCCGCAGTTCCTCCCGGCGGGGGATCTGGGCCACCGCCTCATCCACCGCGGCGGTGAGGTTCTCCGCGGTCACGTCCTTCAGGCCGATGCACCGCCCGGCCCCCAGATAGTGCAGGAAGGACCCGATCTTGGGGTCGTAGCTCACCCCCACCAGGGGCACCCCGGAGAGGGAGGAGAAGATGAGCCCGTGCAGCCGCATGGACACCACCACGCTCATGTGGGACAGGGCCGCGATAAGCAGCTCTGGCTCGGCGCTGTCGTCCAGGATGTGGTAAGGGGCTTTCATGTGGGCCGTCACCTGGCGGGCGGCTTCCGTGTCGTGGAAGATATTGAGCGACAGGAACACCGGGGTCAGGCCGTAGGCCTGGTAGGCGTGGTCCGCGCAGGCGGCGATGGCCGCCGTCTTGTCCGAAAAGCCGTACCAGGTGCGCAGCATCAGGCACAGGTATTTGCCGTTGGGGTCCAGCCCGTGGTTCCGCAGGTAGGCGGCGGCGTCCTCCTCCGGGGCGGGGGTGAGCACCAGCGCCGGGTCGGAGCTCAATAGAATTTCCGGTTTTTTCACCCCGAATTTCTGCAGCTCCGCCATGGAGTCCTCCTCCCGCAGGGTGATGGTGTCCACCGAGCGCTCCAGCACCTTCTTCACCAGGCGGATGTTCTTCTTCCCCGTCACCGGGCCGATGCCGCAGCCGTACATGTCCACCTTGTTGCCCAAAAACTTGGCCAGCCGCAGGGTGAACAGGTAGTACCACAGGCTGCGGTGGCTGGTGGCATTCTGGATGAGGGTGCCCCCGCCGTTGATGTACAGCACCGACTTCCGCATGGCGGAGAACATCTTCGGGATGTTGAAGGTGTAGATGGAGTTCACCTGGTACCGCTTTTTGATGCTCTGGGTGTTCTTGGCCAGAATGGTCACCGGCATCAGCTCGTCCAGCTTCCGCACCGACTGGAGGATGGACTTGAGGATGGCGTCGTCCCCGGCGTTGCCGTGGCCGTAGGCCCCGCAGATGATGACCCCGTCCCGCTTTTTGGCCTTGGCCCTGGCGTCCCGCTTCAAGATGCTGTCGTAAATCTGCAGCTGGTGCTCCACCATCCGCTCGATGGAGAACTCCCGGCTGGCCTTCTGGTAAATGCGCTCCCCGAAGGTGTCCCGCAAAGCCTTGTCCCCCGCCAGGGTGAGGAGCTGCTGGGCCAGCTGCCTGTAGTCCCCGGGCTCGAAGATGAACCCGTTGACCCCGTGGTCGATGAGCACCGGCACGCCCCCCACGTTGGAGGCGATGGTGGCCCGGTGCATCCGGGTGCCCTCGGTCAGGGAGTAGGGGAAGGTCTCGGAGATGGAGGTCAGCAGGTTGATGTCGATGGCGTGATAAAAGGAGTTGATGTCGTTGATCCACCCGGCGAAGTGGACTTTGCCGGCAAGCCCCAGGTCCCGTGTCATGGCCTCCAGCTTCTGCCGGTCCTCCCCGTCCCCACCGATGAGCAGCTTCAGCCGGGGGTTTTCCCGGCAGGCGATCTGCATGGCTTTCAGCAGGGTGGGCACGTCCTTTACCGGGGAGAGCCGCACCGCGATGCCGGCGATTACGTCCCCTTCCTCCCACTCCATGCCCACGCTTTTCAGGAACTCCTCCTTGGGCGCGGGGTGGATGGGGGTCGTAAAGTCGATGCCGTTATACAGGGTGTAGATCCGGTCCGCCGGGAACCCCCGCTGGATGAGGATGTCTGTCATGGGGTCCGCCACGCCGATGTAGTAGTTGACCCGCCGCAGGGCCACCATGTTGGTGGTGCCGTAGGAGAGCCGGGCCACCGGGCGGCCCAGGTAGTCCAGGCGGTAGTCGCTGTGCACCGTGGTGACCACCGGCGCCCCCAGGTGCTTTTTGATGAGATTGCCCATCAGGTTGCCCCGGGCCCCGTGGCAGTGGATGATGTCCACGTGCTCCCCGGCCAGCAGGCGCTTTAATTCCCGCAGGCCCACCACCGGGTTGCCGGACTCGATGACATCGATGGGGATGCCCATCTTCTCCGCGTCCTCCGAGAAATCCCCCTTGCGGAAGCAGAACAGCCGGGCGTCGATGGAGTTGTTCAGCTCCCGCAGCAGGTTGAGCACGTGGGTCTTCGCGCCGCCGGTGTCGCCGCCGCCAATGAGATGGATGACTTTCATAACAGTCCTCCTTGTTTGCTTTATGTTAGTATAGCATGGGGCCATAGGCCCGTCAAGAACGGGGGAAGGCCCGGAACTCCGGCAGGAACCACACGTCCTGTACCGCGAATTCCCGGCCGTTTAAGTACGCCAGGATACCGGCCTCCGTGGTAAAATCAAACCCCAGCTTGTAGGAGTACAGCGCTTGGTAGGGGAAGCCCGTCCGCTTGTTCACCGCGTTTTTGCCGTATTTCCCGTCCCCGGCCAGAGGGTGGCCGATGGAGGCGAAGTGGGCCCGGATCTGGTGGGTCCGCCCGGTGAGGAGCTCCACCTCCAACAGGGAGAAGTCCCGCCGTTCCTCCAGCACCCGGTACTTGGTGCGGATGGTCCTGGCCCCCTCCTTGGGCTTTTTCGAAATGTACACCCGGTTCTGGGCTTCGTTCTTCTCCAAATACCCGGTGAGCAGCCCCTCCTTCCGCTCCAGCCTGCCGCACACCACGCACAGGTACAGCTTGCGGAGCTCCCGGTCCTTCACCTTCTGGTTCAGGACGCGCAGGGCCTCGGCGTTTTTCGCCGCCATGACAATGCCCCCGGTGTTCCGGTCAATGCGGTTGACCAGGGCCGGGGCGAAGGACTGCTCCCCGTCGGGGTCGTACTCCCCCTTGTCGTAGAGGTAGTGCTGCACCCGGGCGATGAGGGAGTCGAAGTGGTAGTGCTCGTCCGGGTGGACGATGAGCCCGGGCTGTTTGTCCAGCAGCAGCAGGTTCTCGTCCTCGTAGACGATGGACAGCTTGCTGGGGGCTTTTAAGAAGTCGTATTCCTTTGGCTTCGTCTGGAAGAACTCCTCCTGCCAGTACAGGGTGAGCACATCCCCCTCGGCCAGGCGGTCGTCCCGTTGGCAGCGCTTGCCGTTGCGCTTCACGTCCTTGGTGCGGATGCACTTGTACAGCACCGCCTGGGGCAGGTTGGGGTAGGCCTTGGTGAGGAACTTGTCCAGCCGCTGGCCGGCGTCGTTTTTCTCGATGACCACAGTGCGCCTAGGCATGGTGCTCCTCCTTCCCGCAGGCCTTGGCCTTGCGCTTTAAGGTGAAGAAGAACTGGGGCAAACTCAGCACGATGCCGATGCCCAGCGCGATGGCCACGGCGATTTTGATGGTCTCCAGGCCCTTGTCCAGGGCCAGGGTGTTGTCACTCATAAAGAAGTGGTAGCCGGTGTAGTAGATGCCCGCCCCGGGCACGATGGGGAAGATGCCGCAGATGAGGAACACCGTCACCGGCGCCTTGCGCACAAAAGAGAAGAACCGGGAGAACCAGGCCAGGGCCACCGTGGCGAAAAAGGAGGCCGCCACCACCCCGGAACCCAGCCCGGTGCACACCAGGTACACCAGCCAGCCCACCGCCCCGGTGACACCGCAGCACAGGTACTCCCTGGGCGGGGTGTGGAAGATGATGGCAAAGGCGATGGTGGCCACAAAGGCCACCCCGGTCTGCAGCGCCCAATTCAGCAGGGTGAACAGGTCAATCACAGCAGGCCACCTCCCGTCACCAGGGAGAGGCAGCGCACCACCACGCCCACCCCTACGGCGATGCACCCGCCCACCAGAAAGGCGTCCAGCATGCGGATGGCCCCGCTGAGATAGTCCCCGTTAAAAAAGTCCCGGATGGAGGTGGTCAGGGCCACCCCCGGCACCAGGCGGATGATAGAGCCGATGATGATCTTGTCCATGTTGTGGCCAAAGCCCAAAAACAGGAACAACGCCCCGCACAGCGTCACCAGGGCGCTGGCGGAGAGGTTCGTCAAAAATTTGGAGAGGCCGTGCTTGCCCACCCAGTACAGGTACAGCTCCAGCACCAGGCCGCACGCAAAGGCGGTGCAGGCGTCGAACAGGTCCCCGCCGAACAGGTAGCTGAAGGCGGCGCTGCCCACCCCGCAGGCCAGGGTGGCCAGGGGCAGGGAGGAGAAGGGCAGCGCCTGGATGCGCCGCAGGATCTGAAAGGCCTCCTCCACGGTGTGCTGCCCCTGGGCGATCTCCCGGGAGAGCTGGTTCACCGCGGAGATGCGCCCCAGGTGGGTGCTGGTGCTGGGAATGTGCTTCAATTCCACCGAGCGCTCCACCCCCTGCTCCACCCCGGTGGCGAAGATGGCGTTGGTGAGCACATACACGTTGAATTCCTCGGCGTGGTAGGCCCGGGCCACCCGCTCCATGGTCTCCTGCACCCGGGAGATCTCCGCCCCGTTTTTCAGCAAAGTCTCCCCCATCTGGAAGGAGAGCTCTAAAATACTGGTATCGTCCTCCACAGTCCGGCCCCTCTCTGTAGTTTCTCTCTGCTTATGGTAATCGAAGCCGGGGGAGATGTCAAGTTTCCCGGCGGGAAAAGGGCTTCCCCCCAGGGGTATTTTGTGATAAAATGAAAAAAACTGGGAAACGGGGGTGACGGCCATGAAAGACCTGGCGAAACGCTGGGCCGCCCTGGTGCTGGCCCTGTGCCTGCTGGTCCTGCCGGCCCCGGCCTACGCTCAGGAGGAACCGGCCTTCCACCCGTCCCTCACCGCCGGCGAGGGCAAGGACGGGGACGTGGTGGACCTGATCCTCACCTACGACGGCAGCCTGGGGGAGGTGGGTGCCTTTCTGGCCTGGGTGGAGTACGACGCCGCCCGCTTCGAGTACCTGCGGGTGCGGGAGTCCGCCGCCCTCCAGTCCGGGGTGACCACCACCGTGGCCTTTTCCGGCCGGGTGGGCACGGCCTACACCGCCTATCCCCACGAGGACGCCCTCTCCCAGCCGGAGGAATCCCTGACCTACCGCTTCCGCCTGCGGGAGGGCGCGGACCCGGGGGAGGCGGAATTCTTCGTCTCTGTGTACCAGATCGTGGACCTAAAACCCCAGTACCTGGGCCACGACACCGACCAGTCCCTCTCCTACCAGGTGCTGGAGCCCCCCAGCAGCGACGCCAGCCTGTTGGACCTGGTCCCCGAAACCGGGGAGCTGGTGCCCAGCTTCGACCCCGACCGGCTGGACTACCACCTCACCGTGCCCTATGAGGTCAAGCAGCTCACCTTCCTGGCGGAACCGGCGGCCGGAGCCAGCTGCCGGGTGAACCGGAAGAACCTGGGCGCCGGCGGCAGCGAGACGGAATTCCGCTTTACCGTCACCGCCGAGGACGGCAAGACCAAGCGGGAGTACCGGGTGCAGGTCTACCGGGAGGAGGAGCCGGAGCCCACCCCCAGCCAGAGCCAGGAGCCCGGCGTCACCGACAGCCCCGCGCCCTCCGAAAGCCCGCAGGGCACGCCCCCGGCGGTGAGCCCCACTCCGGGCGGCGGCGGGGAGACCCCGCCGCCCCGCACCGAC
>ENA-UONY01002218-UONY01002218.1-human-gut-metagenome-genome-assembly--contig:-CS9-NODE-2218-length-14093-cov-12.340006_pt1 | contig 14093 bp, 12 predicted proteins | sample MGYA00242465_ERZ724012 | MGnify/ENA metagenome assembly ERZ724012 | reverse complement strand
TGCCGGTGGGGATGGTGTTGATGACGGCCTCAAACTTGGGGCTGAAGCTCAGGATGATGGCCAGCACAGCGGCAATGCGGATGACCAGCGGGTCGTAGATCTTGCTCAGAGCCAGCACGCCGGTGTTCTCGCCGTAGGTGGTGTTGGCCGGGCCGCCCAGCAGGCCGGCCATGGTGGTGGCCAGACCGTCGCCCAGCAGGGTGCGGTTCAGGCCGGGGTCATTGATGTAGTTGTGGCCAACGGTGGCGCTGATGGCGGCGATGTCGCCCACATGCTCCATCATGGTTGCCAGAGCGATGGGGATGATGGTGAACAGTGCGCTGATGAATTCCGGGCTGCCGTCGATGGCGAACAGGCCCATGGCCTCCTTGTGCAGGGGGATGCCGATCCAGGCTGCCTCAGAGATGCGCTGGAAGTCCACGGCACCGGTGACCAGAGCCACCGCGTAGGACACCAGCACACCGATGAGGATGGGCAGGATCTTGACCATGCCCTTGCCCCAGATGTTGCACACGATCACGACACCCAGTGCCACAAAGGCCAGGATCCAGTTGGACTGGCAGTTTTTGATAGCAGAGGGGGCCAGGATCAGGCCGATAGAAATGATAATGGGGCCAGTGACCACCGGCGGGAAGAACCGCATGATGCGGCGGATGCCGAAGGTGGAGATCAGCAGGCTGGCCACCAGATACACCAGACCGGAAAATGCGACGGCGGCGCAGGCGTAGGGCAGCATCTTGGTGTTGGCAACGGTCAGGTTGCCGTCTGCATCTGCCAGCATGGGGGCCACGATGGAGAAGCCGCCCAGATACGCAAAGGAGGAGCCGAGGAATGCAGGCACCTTCTTTTTGGTAATGAGGTGGAACAGCAGGGTGCCCAGACCTGCACACAGCAGGGTGGTGGAAACGCTCAGGCCGGTGAGCAGCGGCACCAGCACCGTTGCGCCGAACATGGCAAACATGTGCTGCACGCCCAGAATGAACATGCGGCCTGCGCCCAGCTGGCGCGCGTCGTAAATGCCTTTGGAGTAATCGATCTTTTCGCTCATGAAGTTTTTCTGCCTCCTACAGAACTCGCAGCCCCAAAAAAAGAGGCACCGCCGTCAGCAAAACGGCAATGCCCCTGAAATTTGGGAACAATGATCCCGCCCGGAAATGAGAAGTGCAATACAGCGCAGTCGATGATTCTTGTGCAGCATGGTGCGCTCCCCCTTTCATTCAGGCTCTTTCCAAACCGCCGCCAAAAGCCCCGCAAAAGGCCGCAGCGGGCAGTCCTTCAAGAGATTATAGCAGACTTTTTGCCGACGTGCAACTATTTTGCTTAATTCTTCTGTATTTCCAGCCCGGAAGTTTGCGCCGCTTCTCTTGCAATCCGGCCCAAAGCGCACTATAATATAACCTACCATTGTAATCTGTATTATAAGAGAATTATCAGGAGAGTTTATGATCTATCTGGATTATTCCGCCAATACCCCGGTAGACGAAGCGGTTTTACAGCGCTTTTGCGAGGTGGAGCGCAATTGCCCGGGCAATGCCAATTCCCGCCACGCAGCAGGCACTGCCGCAAAGGCTGCCATCGATGCCGCCACCCAGAGCATTGCCCGCAGCCTGAATGTGCAGCCCGCCGAGATCATCTATACATCCGGTGCCAGCGAGGCCAACAACTTTGCCATCAAGAGCATCGCCCGGCTGGAGCGCCACCACGGCAAGCACATCATCTCCACCCCGCTGGAGCATTCCTCGGTGAGCGGCAGCCTGACCGCTTTGCAGGAGCAGGGATACGAGATCGACCTTGTGGACATCCGGCAGGACGGCACGGTGGATCTTGACCACCTGAAAGAGCTGCTGCGCCCGGACACCATTCTGGTGGCGGTCACCGCCGTGGACAGCGAACTGGGCGTGGTGCAGCCGGTGGCGGAAATCGCGGAACTTCTGAAAGACCGCCCCCACTGCCATTTTCATGTAGACGCCACCCAGGCCGTGGGCAAGCTGCCGGTTTCTTTCGACGGCATCGACACCATGAGCCTGACCGCTCATAAGTTCTACGGGCTGAACGGCATCGGCGTGCTGGTCAAGCGCCGGGGCCTTGCGCTGGAGCCCCTCATCCACGGCGGCGAAAGCACCACCATCTACCGCAGCGGCACGCCCACCGTGGCGCTGGCCTGCTCGCTGGCGCTGGCACTGGACAAGGCCGTGACCGAGCTGCCCGCCCGGGTGGAACACATCCGCGCCCTGAACGCCCGCCTGCGCACCGAGCTGGCCAAGTACCCCAAGGTGCGCATCAACAGCCCGGAGCACGCCGTGCCGCAGATCCTGAACCTGAGCGTACAGAACGTGAAGGGCACCGTGTTCCAGCGAGAGCTGGACGCCAAAGGCGTGTGCGTCTCGGTCAAATCGGCCTGCTCGTCGGACGGCCTGCCCTCCCGGGCGGTGTTCGCCGTGAGTCATGACCGGCGCAACGCGCTGTCCTCGTGGCGCATCAGCCTGAGCCACCTGACCACGGAACAGGAGATCACTGATTTTATGCAGGCGTTCGATGCCTGTTACAACGCCCTGACGCAATAAAAAGGAGTATTATGAAGCAAGATCCCCCCGCCGACCAGCAGCGAGGGGATCTTTTTTACTGTTTTTGAATGCCGAACAGTCTGCGCAGAATGCCGCGCAGCGCCTTGGGGCTTCGGATCACAACTACCTGCATATGCTCCCCGCCTTTCCGTTTTCTGGCCCATCCTATGCAGGCAGGGGCCGGAACGTTCCGGCAAGGGCAGCAGCGCTCAGTCTGCGATGGTCTCCACCACCACCAGCGCACCGCTGCGGGTGGAGATGGTGATGCAGTCCGAACCTTCGGCGTACTCGTTGCTGACACCCAGCGGGTAGCTGGCGGTCAGCTCCGCATCGGTCAGCTCATAGTAGGAGCCGCGCTCGCACACGCCCTGCGCCCTGCCCTCCATCGGGAAGGCCGAGAAGAAGAAGTACTTCTCCTTCGGGTAGCGGCGGGTCTCGCCGGGCATCACGTAGGTGATGCGGCTGCGCTCATCCAGCAGAGTGGTGCGCACACCGCGCTGTTCCAGCCCAAGGCCGGTGCACAGGTTTGCAAGGGTGTGTTCCACCCGTCTGCCGCCAAGGCCGCCCAGCAGCAGCACCTCGTCAAAGCCCTTTTCCGAGACCAGCTTTGCGGCATACTCGGTGTCGGTATCGTCCTTCACATGAGGCAGCACGATGATATCGTCGTCCTGCTGTTCCGGGCAGGGGGCGGTGTCAAAGTCGCCCACGATGATGTTGGGCCTACGCCCCAGAGGTGCGCAGTTGCGGTAGCCTGCATCACAGGCAATGATAAAGTCGTCCGGCCGCAGGGCCTCTGCCAGCTCCGGAGAAACCGGGCAGGCCGAAATGATCACACAGCGTGACATGAATCTCTTCCTTATCCTTTATACTTTCGGGCGCTGCCAATCCTTCACGTCCTTGACTTCCTCGTACATGGCGCAGTAGCTGTCGTACCGGGTCTGGGAGAGCCTGCCCTCGGCCAGTGCGGCGCGCACGGCACAGCCTTTTTCGCTGCGGTGGGAGCAGCCGGTGAACTGGCACTGGCCCAGATAAGGCCCGAACTCCGGGAACGCATGCTCCAGATTTTCCTTGGGGATGAACCCGGCGCGGTTCGCTTCCAGACTGGCAAAGCCCGGCGTATCCGCAATGCGCCCGCCAAAGGCTTCAAAGATCGTCACCTCACGGGTGGTGTGGCGGCCGCGGCCCAGCTTCTGGCTGATGGCACTGGTCTCGCGCTCTGCTTCCGGCAGCAGGTGGTTCAAAAGGGTGGATTTTCCCACGCCGGAGTTGCCGCAGAACGCACACAGCCTGCCGCTGATCCACTGCTTCACCTCGTCCAGCCCGCCGCCGGTCTCGTAATCGATGCGGATGAACGGCAGGGTCGATTTTTCGTAGGCCTTACGCAGGAATTCCGCCTCGGCCAAGTCACCCTTGGTGCACACGATCACCGGCTGCACGCCCTTGTCCACCGCAATGGCGGCAAGCTTATCCAGCACCAGCGTGCTGGGCGTGGGCTGGGTGGTGCTGGCCACAAGGAACAGCACATCCAGATTTGCCATCGGAGGCCGCACGAACACATTTTTGCGCGGTGCGATCTCGGCAATGACGGCTGCACCGTTCTCGGTCTCCAGCGTCACCTCATCGCCCGCCACCGGCGTGATCTTCTGTTTGCGGAAAATGCCGCGGGGCTTGCATTCCACAATGCCCTCCGGCGTTTTTACATAGTAAAAGCCGCCGATGCCCTTTGTGATATATCCCTTCATGCACGCCTCCGTCAGCTCAGCAGCGAGGACCACCAGTCGGTCAGCGGTTTCTGCGAAGGGTCGCCGCTGCCCGCTGTGCCCTGTTCGGTGCCGGTCTCGGTGCTGGAAGAAGAGGAGCTGCTGCCAAACAGGCCGCTCCACCAGTCGCCGCCGGTGGTGCTGTCGCTGGGTGCTTCCGGTTCCGGTGCAGGCTCCGGCCCTGCGCTTACCACAATGTTCACGCGGCCGTTCAGCTTTGTGGTAGAGCCTGCCGCCGGGTTCTGACTGATGACAGTACCCACCGGCTGGTCGCTGTACTGCTCGGTCTGGCTGCCAAGGCCCAGATGGTTCTGCACCAGCAGGGTGCGGGCATCAGCGGTGCTCATGCCGGTCAGCGAGGGCACCTTGGTGGTGGTTGCCACCTGCGGGCGGCTGATATACATCACCACAGTGCTGCCTGCAGCCACCTGACTGCCCGCCGCCGGGTCGGTGCGGATCACCGCGCCGGATGCCACAGAGGTATCCACAGCCTGCGTTACCAGCACCGAGACACCCAGCTCCTTGAGCTGCTGCTCTGCATCGGCCTGCACATAGTTGGTCAGGTCCGGCACGGTAACGTACTGGGTGCCAAGGCTCACAGTCAGGGTCACATTCTGGCCCTCGCGCACCGTGCGGCCGGACACCGGCGACTGCTTATAGATATAGCCCGCCGCATAGTTACTGTTGTACTCCTGCTCCCAGGTAACGCTGATCTGGCCGGAGACCACCTGCTCGGTGGCAGCAGCCTCGTCCTGCGTCATGCCGATATAATCGCCCAGCGTGATATCGGCCTTGTTGTTCATCAGGTTGGAGGAATCGTTCAGGATCATCCAGCACAGCGCAAGGCACGCCAGTGCAAATGCAATGGTAATGCCGAACAGTGCCGGCAGGAAGATGGTGCGCTTTTTCTTGCGCGGTGCGGCCTTTTTGCCGCGAGGCGCAGGCTTTTCGGCCTGACGGTTTGCACGGTTCTGGTTCATGGTACGTTTCACCACCTTTTCGGGAGCATCTTCTGTAATATACTTGTACTCGAACATCACGGAGGGGTTGTGCACGTAGGTGTCCAGCGCATCCAGCATTTCGCGGGCGGATGCGTAGCGGTTCTGCGGCAGCTTTGCCATGGCCTTTTCGGTGATCTCCACCAGTGCATTCGGCACCTCCGGCGCGATCTCGTGCAAAGACTTCGGCTGATCGGAGATCTGCTTGATGGCAACTTCCACCATGTCGTCTGCATCAAAGGGCAGATGACCGCTGAGCATCTCGTACATCATCACACCCACCGAGTAGATATCGCTGGTGCAGTCGGTCTCATCGCCTTTGGCCTGCTCCGGGCTGATATAATGCACGCTGCCCATGGCCTTGCCGCTCAGCAGCTGGTTCTCGGCACGGGAGATGCGCGCAATGCCAAAATCCATCATGCGCAGCTGGCCGTTGTCCAAAAGCATGATGTTCTGGGGTTTGATGTCCCGGTGCACCACACCGTTGGCGTGGGCATGTTCCAGCGCCTTTAAGATCTGGGAGATGAAGTGCACGGTCTCCCGGTTGGTCAGCCTGCCGCCGCGCTGGTTAAGGTACTCGCGCAATGTCATGCCGTCCACATATTCCATCACGATATACTGCAGATCATCATTCACCGATACATCGTACACTTTTACGATGTTGGGGTGGTTCAGCAGCGAGATGGCCTTGGATTCATTTTTAAAGCGGCGCACAAGGTCCGGGTCGTGCATATACTCCTGCCGCAGCACCTTTACCGCCACCACGGTACCGGCAGGCACCGGGCCGTTGTGCCCCAGCATGACCGCCTTGTAGACGTTTGCCATGCCGCCGGAACCGATCAGCTCCCGCACCTCATACAGGCCGTCCAGCTTTTTGCCGATCAGGTTGTCCATCAGCGCACCTCCTCCACACACAGCAGCAGCGCGGTGATGTTATCCGGGCCGCCGTTCTCGTTGGCCGTGCGGATCAGAAGGTCCGGCAGGTCGTAGAACCCGCCGGTGCGCAGCAGCTGTTCCAGCTGTTCTCTGGGCACGGCATTAGTCAGGCCGTCCGAGCACAGCAGCAGGATATCCCCTTTCTGCAGCGGTGCGGTGGTGAACTCCGAGTCCAGCCGGTAGTCCACGCCCAGCGCCTTGGTGATGATGTTCTTCTGGGGGTGGTGCTCGGCTTCCTCCACGGTAATGGTGCCGCAGTCCACCAGCTCCTGCACATAGGAGTGGTCGTGGGTGAGCTGGGCAAGCCTGCCGTCCCGGTACAGGTACGCCCGCGAGTCGCCTGCATGACACAGGAACACCTTGCCGCCGCGCACCAGTGCGCACACAGCCGTGGTGCCCATGCCCGCCAGCGATTCCTCACGCAGGGCCTTCTGGAACACAAAGCGGTTGGCGCTGAGCAGGCTCTTTTTCAAAAAGGTCTCCTCTTCGCCGGGCAGGCACTTGGAAGCATACTGCTCCTGAAAGCAGCGCTCGATCACATCGCACGCGCTCTGGCTGGCTTCCCTGCCGCCGCGTGCACCGCCCATGCCGTCGCATACCAGCAGCCATGCGGCATCGCCGGGCAGTTCTCCTGCGCGATAATCGTCCTGATTATCCTGCCGGACCCTGCCGACATCCGTTTTTCCTGCAAGTTTCATAGGCTTCTCCCTTTAATATTTACGCTTTCCCGTTCATTTCGTCACGGCGCAGCTGGCCGCATGCGGCGCTGATCTCGCTGCCAAGGCGGCGGCGCACCGTAGCGTTCACGCCAAGGCTCTCCAGCTTCTGCTGGAAGCGGTGCACGTTGGCTGCATCGGTGGCCGAGTACGGGCTGCCGTCCACCGGGTTGATGGGGATCAGGTTCACATGGGCACCCATGCCCCGGATCAGGTTTGCCAGCTGTCTGGCGCAGGCATCGGAATCATTGACACCGCGCACCATGGAATATTCAAAGCTCACGCGGCGGCCGGTGGTGTCCTGATAGCGGCGCACGGCCTGCATCAGCACTTCCACGGGATAGGCATCGTTCACCGGCATCATGCCGCTGCGAATTTCATTGTTGGGTGCGTGCAGCGACACCGAGAGGGTCAGCTGCAGCTTTTTCTCGGCCAGCTGGTCGATCTTGGGCACCAGACCGCAGGTAGAAAGGCTGATGTTGCGCATCCCGATGTTCACGCCCTCGGGCGAGGTGATGTTCTCCAGAAACTTCATCACTTCGTCAAAGTTGTCCAGCGGTTCGCCAATGCCCATGAGCACGATGTGGGAAATGCGCTCCCCGATATCCTTCTGGGCGGTATAGATCTCAGAGCAGATCTCGCCTGCTTCCAGATCGCGCACGCGGCCCGCCTGGGTGGACGCGCAGAAGCGGCAGCCCATGCGGCAGCCCACCTGCGTGGACACACACACCGTGTTGCCGTAGTGGTAGCGCATCACGACGGTCTCGATGCAGTTGCCGTCCGCCATGCGCAGCAGATATTTTACCGTGCCGTCCTTTGCTTCCTGCCTGCGCTCGATCTTGGGCGCGGCAATGTAGAAGCTTTCTTCCAGCTTTGCCAGCAGGGTCTTGGGCTGGTCGGTCATGGCAGAAAACTCGGTGACCAGCTTCTGGTGCACCCAGTGGAAGATCTGCTTTGCCCGGAAGCCCGGCTGACCCATCGCCTTCAGTTCAGCGGTCAACTCTGCCAGCGTCAGCGAGGAAATACAGCGTTTTTGTTCCATTGTGTTCTCCTATTGTTTTTACGAACGGAAAGCCCGTTTCCTTGCAGTGGTCAGCCCTTTTTCTGCATCGCACAGAGGAAAAAGCCGTCCATGCCGGTGCGGGTGGGCACCGAAAGGGTGCCGTGCTCCCCTGCCGTCATCCCGGCAGGCAAAGCTACAGCGGGTTCTGCCACGCAGAACTCCGGGTGGCGGGCAAGGAATGCAGCGATCTGCTGCTGATTCTCGGTCGGGTCGATGGTGCAGGTGGAATAGACCAGTCTGCCGCCCGCCTTGAGCAATGCAGCCGCCGTATCGAGGATGGCCGACTGCGTGGCCAATAATTCAGCCTCGCGGGCCGGGTCCAGCGTTTTATAGCGCAGGTCCGGCTTTTTTGCCAGAATACCCAGACCATTGCAGGGCACGTCTGCCAGAATGCGGTCTGCCTGCGGCAGGGCCGGGTTCACCTTTGTGGCGTCGTTGCAGAGGGCTTCGACGTTGGTCAGCCCCATGCGCTGCACCGCCGTGCGGATCAAGCCCACGCGATTCTCGGCGGCGTCGCAGCTGTAAAGCCTGCCGGTGTTCTGCATCTGCTCGGCCAGCAGGATGGTCTTGCCGCCGGGTGCCGCGCACAGGTCAAGCACCGTCTCGCCGGGCTTTGCTTCCACAGAGAGCGCTGCCAGCTGGCTGGCCTGTCCTTCCACATGGAAATATCCCTGCCGGAACAGCTCGTTCTCTGCCGGGCTGCCTTCGAACCGAGCCAGCACGCTGCCGGGCACGACACCCGGGCGCGCTTCCCTTGCGCCGGAAGCCAGCAGCTTTGCACACAGCTCCTCGGCGCTGGCTTTCAGCGGGTTTGCGCGCAGACTGGTCAGGCCGCCGTCGGCCTTGTAGGTGAGGATGTCCAGCGCTTCCTCCGGGTAGTGTTTGTGCAGAAATTCTGCCACATCCCGCCCGGCAGAGCCCAGCACCATAAGACGTTCGGTCTCATCTTTGAAAACGGCTGTGCTCAGGTCATAATTGCAGGCGCGGCGCAGCACGGCGTTGACAAGGCCCGATGCGCTGGATTTTTTAAAGGCACGGGTCAGCTTGACGGCTTCGTTCACCGCAGCGGACACCGGCACCTGCATATAGCGGGCCTGCGCCAGCGCCGCGCGCAATATTTCGCGCACCGGTGCATCCAGCTTGGCAAGGCCCTTGGGCAGGAACTGGCACAGGATGTAGTCCAGCGTGCCCCGGTGTTCCAGCACCGTGTAAAAGATGGCGCTGGCAAAAGCTTTATCGCGGCCTTCCAGCTGCTGGCGCTTGAGTTCGGCATCCAGAACAAGGTTGGAAAAACCATCCTGCTCCTGCCGCACCAGCGCCGCCACTGCCGCCGCGCGGGGATTCGCCGCCATCAGAGGATATCCCCCGTTTTCAGGCGCTGACCGGCCGCAAAGGCGGTGCCGTCCATGGGCTTTTTGCCTTCCGGCACCACATTCAGCAGCTGGACGGCCCCCTCACCGCAAGCCACCGTGAGCGGCTTTGTGGCCAGCACGGTGCCGGGCGCTTCGCCGTGAGCTTCCACGGCACGGCACTCCATCACCTTGAGCTTTTTGCCGCCGGAGGTGACGAACCATGCACCGGGCCACGGGTTCATGCCGCGCACCCAGTTGTGGATGTGGGCAGCCGATTCGGTCAGGCGGAACTCTGCCATCTCCTTGTTCAGCATAGGTGCAAGGCAGGCGTTCTCATGATCCTGCGGCTGGGGTTTCAGCGTTCCGGCGGCGATGGCGGGCACCACCTCGCACAGCACCCGTGCACCCACGGCAGTCACGCGGTCAAACAGCTGGCCGCTGGTCTCCTCCGGGTCAATGGCGATCTTCTCGCAGCAGAGCACATCGCCGGTGTCAAGGCCCTCGTCCATCTGCATGATGGAAACGCCGGTCTCGGCATCGCCGTTCAGCACGGCCCACTGCACCGGGGCGCTGCCGCGGTACTTGGGCAGCAGCGAAACATGCAGGTTGATGCAGCCGTACTTCGGCGCTTCCAGCACAGACTTCGGCAGGATGCAGCCGTAAGCCACCACCACGATCAGTTCCGGGGCCAGTGCGCGGATGTTCTCGTCCTCGCTGCCGTCCCGCAGGGTGCGGGGCTGGAACACCGGCGTGCCGTGGGCAAGGGCCACTTCCTTGACCGGGGGTGCGGTCAGCACCTGCTTGCGGCCAACCGGCTTGTCCCGCCGGGTGTACACCGCGCAGATGTCATGCCCGGCGGCATACAGGGCTTTGAGGCACTCTGCGGCAATATCCGGCGTGCCCATGAACAAAATGCGCATTACTTGTTTCCTTTCGCTTCGCGGGCAGCTTTTTTGCCCTCTTCGGTATCCTCATAGAAATACTCGCTGGACTGCATGATGGTAATGCCGTCCAGATGGTCGTTCTCGTGCTGGATGCAGCGGCCCAGCAGATTCTCAGCTTCCAGCTCGAACCACTCACCGTGGCGGTCCTGTGCACGCACCTTGACCGCGGCGGGGCGGGTCACAGCGCCGTTGTGGCCCGGGAAGGACAGACAGCCCTCGTAGGCGGTCTCCTCTTCCTCGGATACGGCCAGAATTTCCGGGTTCACAAAGTCGATAAACTTGTACTCGTAATCTTCGGGGATCTCCTCGGGCGCGTCGGTGGTGTCCCACACCACGAACAGACGGCGCAGCATGCCCACCTGCGGGCCGGCCAGACCCACGCCGTCGGCGGCGATCATGGTCTCGTGCATGTCGTCCAGCAGGGTAGCCAGACGGTCATCAAAGGTGGTGACGGGGCGGCAGACCTTGTTCAGGATGGGATCGCCTTCTTTTACAATGTTACGGATAGCCATTTATGGTACCTCCAAATCAGATGTCACCGTCCGAGTGCAGGTCCACCGCAACGGTGGCCTTGGACGGAAGTTTTTCCTGTTCGTATCTTTCCAGTGTGCTGCGCACGAGGTCGCGGAAGCGGCGGTCGTTGCGGCACTTGATGGTAAGTTTGTAGCGGTAGGTGTCGTTGATCTTCTCAATGCTGCCGGGCGTGGGGCCAAGCACCCGCAGCGGCAGATCCGGCTGTTTTGCCGCCTGCTGGCCCAGCAGGGCCGCAAAGCGCGCCGCCGCCCGTGCCACCTCGATCTCCTTTGCGCCTGCAAAGCCAATGACGCACAGCCCGCAGAAGGGCGGGTACAGGCCCAGCTTGCGGTAGGCGATCTCCTGCTCAAAAAAGGCATCGTAGTCCTGCGCGGCGGCAAGGTTCAGCACCGGGTTATCGGGGTCGGTGGTCTGGATGATGGCAAAGCCCGGGTCTCTGGCCCGTCCGCTGCGGCCCACCACCTGCGTGATGAGGCTGAACACGTTCTCATACGCGCGGAAGCCCTGCGCAAACAGCAGCGAGTCGATGCCCAGCACGCCCACAAGGGTCACATCCTCAAAATCCAGTCCCTTGGCCACCATCTGGGTGCCCACCATGATGTCATATTCGTGGTTCGCAAACCTTGCCAGCAGCTTTTCGTGGGCATCCTTTGCGGCAGTGGAATCCTGATCCATGCGCAGCACCCGCGCATCCGGGAACAGCTTTGCCAGCTCTTCCTCGGCTTTCTGGGTGCCGAAGCCCCGGTACTGCAGCTTGCCGCCGCAGGCGGGGCAGACGGTGGGCGGTTCCATCTGGCTGCCGCAGTAGTGGCACAATACCTTGTGCGCCGCTTTGTGGTACACCATCGGCACGCTGCACTTTGTGCACTTGAGCACCTCGCGGCAGTCCTCGCATTGGGCCATGGTCTGGTAGCCCCGGCGGTTCAGCAGCAAAATGGTCTGCTTGCCTGCATCCAGATTGCGGCGGATGGCATCTTCCAGCGACAGACTGATCTCCCGCGGGTTGCCTGCCGCCAGCTCTGCGCGCATATCCACGATCTGCACCGTGGGCAGCGGGTTGCCGCCGTAGCGCTGGGTCAGCCGCACCAGCTGGGTGCGGCCATGCTGGGCCGCGTAAAAGCTCTCGGTGCTGGGGGTGGCGCTTGCCAGCAGAAGCAATGCACCGTTTTCCGCCGCGCGCTGCCGGGCCACCTCGTGGGCAGAATAGCGGGGCGCGGATTCCGAGCGGTAGGTGTGCTCCTGCTCCTCATCGATGATGATGAGCCCGATGTTTTCCAGCGGCGAAAAGATGGCGCTGCGGGTACCCACCACGATGTCTGCGCCGCCGTCCTGGATCATCTGCCACTGCAAAAGGCGTTCGGTGTGGTTGAGGGCAGAGTGCTGCACCGCCACCCGGCGGCCAAACTGACTCTTGAGCCGCAGGATCATCTGCGGGGTCAGGCTGATCTCCGGCACCAGCACCAGCGCACGCCTGCCCTGCTCCAGACAGCGGGCAATGAGCTTTAAAAACACCAGCGTCTTGCCGCTGCCGGTCACGCCGTAGAGCAGCGCCGAGTGGGGTGCATCATCTTCCAGCTTTGGCAGCAGAGCATCGTAAGCCGCCTGCTGCTCCTGCGTGAGGGTGATTGGCTCGTTTTTCAGCGGAATGGACGAATACAGGTCGATGGATTTATTCACCTTGCTGCATTCCAGCACGCCTTTGGCGCACAGGTTATCCAGCACGGCACGGCTGATGCCCTTGTCTTCCAGTTCGTTCAGGGTGCGCGGCCCGCCGCCCAGCAGCGCCACTGCCGCCAATTGCTTGGCCGTCGGCTTCGGCTTTGGCGGCAGCTCGCCCACAAGGCGGTAGGAGTTCTCGGTGTGGCGGGTGAGCTGCTTTTGCAGCACCGGCGTTATGCCGTCTGCCGCCACGGCAGGCTTGTACTGTGCACCATAGGGAATGACCGCCTTGACCGCTTCATAATAGGTGCAGAAGGTGCGCTCCTTCAAAAAGTGCACCAGCCGCAGCAGCTCCGGGGTCAGGCAGGCGGATGCCGGGGCCACGTCGAAAAGATATTTCAGCTTTGCATTTTCCGGTTCGGCATCGCAGGCCAGCACCACGCCCATGCGGGCGCGGCTGCCGCGGCCAAAGGGCACCAGCACCATGCTGCCAAGTTTTACCGCATTCTGCTGATCCGGCATGACGGCATAGGTATAAAGCTTATCAAAGTGGAAGGTCGCATTGCTGACGGCAACGCCTACCGTTTTGGGCATTCGTCCAGCTCCTTCAAAATGTTATTCTGCGGCACCAATGCGCTGGCAGATGGCCTGATACAGTGCATCGGCGCAGGTATCGACTTGGTCGTTGACCAGCTTCAGGGTGAATTTATCCTGCTGGGCCAGCTCCTGCCGGGCGGTGGCAAGACGTTCCTGAATGCTGTCCTCGGTCTCGGTGCCGCGGCCGCGCAGACGGCGCTCCAGCTCCTCCACCGACGGCGGCAGCAGGAACACGGTGGTTGCGCCCGGGAACATGCGGCGGATGTTCGCTGCGCCGTGTACATCGATGACCAGAACGACCACCTTCCGGGCTGCAAGGCGCTTGTCCACCTCTTCGCGCAGGGTACCGTAGTAGTTGCCGTTGTAGAAGTTGTGCTCCACCACCTGATCGTTCTCGATCAGCTGCTGGAACTGCTCCCGGGTGCGGTAATAATAATCCACGCCCTCCTGCTCACCGGGACGCGGTGCGCGGGTGGTGGCGGAAACAGTCTTTTCGATCTCCGGGTGTGCTTCGCGCAGTGCCTTCACCACGCTGTCCTTGCCGGTACCGGCCGCGCCGGAGACCACAAACAAATATTTATCGTTCGCCATGGGTCTGTTCCTCCTCTGCTGGTGTTTTGCCCTCCTGCCCTGCCGCACGGTTGGCCACCGTTTCCGGCTGAAGCGCCGAGAGCACCACATGATCGGAGTCCATGATAAGCACTGCACGGGTGCTGCGGCCATAGGATGCATCGATCAGCATTCCGCGCTCCCGCGCTTCCTTTACAAGGCGCTTGACCGGGGCGGAGTCCGGGCTGACCACTGCCACCACACGGCCTGCACTGACCATATTGCCAAACCCGATGTTGATGAGCTTCATAAACCCCTCCGAATTTTCTGTATCACTCCAGATTCTGGATCTGTTCGCGGATCTTTTCGATCTCCGCCTTCATATCCACCACGATGCGGGTGATATCCAGATCCTGACACT
>ENA-UONY01002215-UONY01002215.1-human-gut-metagenome-genome-assembly--contig:-CS9-NODE-2215-length-14128-cov-7.033895_pt1 | contig 14128 bp, 13 predicted proteins | sample MGYA00242465_ERZ724012 | MGnify/ENA metagenome assembly ERZ724012 | reverse complement strand
ATCATGTTCCGCACCGCGGTGCAGAGCGCCGCGGTCGAAGCGCCGAGCGTGAAAACCGGCAGCGAGCACACGACCCACAGAATGTTCAGCCACGCAAGCTCCGCCGCCTGCGTGAGAAAGCGCAAGATGGGGGAGTCCGGATCAAAGAGTTTTTTCATATCGCCACCTCCGGGAGAATAAGCCTATTATACAGGAACAAATGACCGCATGACAAGACCATTCGCACAAAAAGTTGACGAGGTTTTTGTATAAATGACATAAAGTTAAGCGTTTTCGCCGAAACGCTCTTGCAATATTTCTACAAAGAGGATAGAATACAGACAAGCTTGGTTGGAATCGTTTCCAATTCAGAGCTTTACTTATGGAAACCCATTAAAAATTAGGAGGAAACAAACAATGAAGAAGCTTCTCGCTGTTCTTCTGGCTCTGGTCATGGTTCTGAGCCTCGTCGCCTGCGGCGCTGCCCCGGCGGAGACCCCGAGCACCCCGGCTGAGCCCGAAACCCCCGCGACGGAAGAGCCCGCCGCGGAACCCGAAACCCCGGCCGCGACCGGCAGCGTGTACTACCTCAACTTCAAGCCCGAGTCTGACGCGGCCTGGCAGGAGCTTGCCAAGACCTACACCGAGCAGACTGGCGTTCCCGTGAAGGTCGTCACCGCCGCTTCCGGCCAGTACGACACCACCCTGACCGCCGAGCTCGACAAGGACGCCGCCCCCACCATGTTCCAGGTCGGCAACCTCGGCGCTGTCAACAGCTACGGCGAGTTCTGCTACAATCTCGAAGGCACCGACGTGTACAACGAGATGACCACCACCGACTTCAACCTGAAGAACGAAGCCGGCGAGACCGTTTCCATCGGCTACTGCTACGAAGCCTTCGGCCTCATCGTGAACAAGGCCCTGCTCGAGAAGGCCGGCCACTCCGTCGATGAGATCACCAACTTCGAGTCCCTGAAGGCTGTTGCGGACGACATCCACGCCCGCGCCGACGAGCTCGGCTTCGACGCTTTCACGTCCGCCGGTCTCGACGGTTCCTCCTCCTGGCGTTTCTCCGGCCACCTGGCCAACATGCCTCTGTACTACGAGTTCCGCGATGACGGCGTGACGGAGCAGCCCGCCACCATCAAGGGCACCTACCTCGAGAACTACAAGAACATCTGGGATCTGTACATCACCGATACCGCGACCACCGGCGCTGCCCTCCTGTCCGCCACCGGCGATCAGGCCGAGGCTGAATTCGGCGAAGGCAAGGCTGCGTTCTATCAGAACGGCACCTGGGAGTACAGCAACCTGACTTCTGCCGACAAGTTCGGCATGAACCCGGACGACCTCACCATGATTCCCATCTACTGCGGTGTGGAAGGCGAGGAGAAGGCTGGTCTCTGCTGCGGCACCGAGAACTGCTGGGCGATCAACAAGAACGCCTCTCCGGAAGACATCCAGGCCACTCTGGACTTCATGTACTGGGTCGTCACCTCTGAGGAAGGCACCACCATGCTGGCCGAGCAGTTCGGCCCCTGCCCGTTCAAAAACGCCAAGACCCCGGAGAACGTGTTCTTCGCGGCTGCCAACGAGTACGTTGCCAACGGCAACTACACCGTGACCTGGGCGTTCAACTGGACTCCTGCCGTTGACGATTGGCGCGGTGCCGTCGTTGATGCTCTGAGCCAGTACACCACCGGCACCGGCGACTGGTCCACCGTTGAGACCGCGTTCGTCCAGGGCTGGGCTACCCAGTACGCCAACGAGCACTAAGTCCTCTGCGGATATCCGCTGAGATAAATTGACACACAATACAGGCGGGGCGGGCGATCACGTCCGCTCCGCCTGTAGATATATCCGCCGGCATGATAGCATATAGACTGTGACGGCGTGAGCTGCTGCCCGAGGCGTTCGGGCAGGAGCTGTCGCCATGACAATTTCGGCAGAACAGGAGTGAAAGAATGAAGCGTATAAACATACCGCGGGATTCAGCCGCACACAACAGCCGACTGATCCGCCGCCCCATTCAGCGAATGGTGTGGCTGTTTCTGCTGCCCACCTTTGCCGCCTTCTGCATCGGGTTCCTTTACCCGTTCTTTAAGGGCGCGTTTTTGTCCTTCTGCAAGTTTAAGCTGACGAGCCAGTGGACGTGGGTCGGATTCAGCAACTACATCAAAGCGCTCTCGGACAGCAGCTTCCTCCATGCCTTCTGGTATACGGCGCTGTTCGCCTTCGTGTCGGTAGTATTCATCAACGTCCTGGCCTTCACGGTCGCCTACTTCCTCACGAAGGGCATCCGCGGCTCGAACCTTTTCCGCACCGTGTTCTTCATGCCGAACCTCATCGGCGGCATCGTGCTCGGCTACATCTGGTCGATGATCTTTGACGGCTTCCTCGTGAAGTACAACACCTCCGTGGTGCTCAACTCGACCTTCGGCTTCTGGGGCCTCATCATCCTTATATGCTGGCAGCAGGTCGGCTATATGATGATCATTTACATAGCCGGACTCCAGTCCATCCCGGAGGACATGCTCGAGGCGGCCCGCATTGACGGCGCCAACAACTGGCAGACGCTCTGGAAGATCACCATTCCGAACATGATGAGCTCCTTTACGATCTGCATCTTCCTCACGCTCACGAACGGCTTCAAGCTCTTCGACCAGAACCTCGCGCTGACGGGGGGGCGGCCGTTCCTGCAGCAGCCGGACGGCAGCGTTATAAAGACGACGGAAATGCTCGCTCTGAACATTTACAGCGCCTTCTACTCCGGCGGCGGCAACAACCGCGGCGTTGGCCAGGCGAAGGCCGTGGTGTTCTTCATCCTTGTGGCCGCGATCGGCCTTCTGCAGCTCCAGGCCACCCGTAAAAAGGAGGTACAGCAGTAATGACAAAGAGAGAAGAACGCGGCAAAATGGTGCTGACGATCATCTTCACGGTGATCTGCATCGCTTACATTATGCCGATCCTCATCGTTTTGATGAACTCCTTCAAGAGCAACGCCGCCGTCAACACGGAGACGTTTGCCTTCCCGAACGCGAACAGCTTTGTCGGCTTCCAGAACTATATCAAGGGCATGACCTTCGGCAACTACCCGTTTCTGAAGGCCGTGAGCTACAGCCTTTTCATCACGCTCGCCTCCACGGCGCTCATTCTCGTGTGCACGTCCATGGCCGCGTGGTATGTCTCCCGCGTCGGGAGCTTCTTCAGCAAGATCGTATATTATCTCTGCGTGTTCTCCATGGTCGTCCCGTTCCAGATGGTCATGTTCACGCTCTCCCGCACGGCGAACCGGCTCAGTCTCGATACCCCGTGGACGATCCCGGTCATTTACCTCGGCTTCGGCGCGGGTCTCGCGGTGTTCATGTTCTGCGGCTTTGTAAAGTCCATTCCTCTGGAAATTGAGGAAGCCGCTGCCATCGACGGCTGCGGCCCGGTGCGCACGTTCTTCCAGGTGGTCCTCCCCATGATGAAGCCGACGATGATCTCCGTCGGCGTGCTGGAGATCATGTGGGTGTGGAACGACTTCCTTCTGCCGTATCTCGTGCTCGACCGCACGGAGTATATGACCATCCCCATCGTCATACAGCATCTCAAGGGAAGCTACGGACAGGTGGACATGGGCGCGACGATGGCGCTGATCCTTCTGAGCATCCTGCCGGTCATCATCTTCTATCTCTGCTGCCAGAAACACATTATTAAGGGTGTTGCGGCCGGCGCGGTGAAGGGCTGATGACGATCAAGGACCTGGCGGCTCTCTCCGGGTATTCGCTCGGCACGGTCTCGCGCGTGCTCAACAATCAGCCGCACGTCAGCGAAAAGGCGAGAGAGCAGATCATGGCAATCGTGAAGGAACAGGGCTTTGAGCTCAACACGAACGCCCGCAATCTCAAGCAGACCCACAGCAACAACATCCTCGTCATCGTCCGCGGCACGCACAACGAGCTGTTCGCCGCGCTGGTCGAGCGGCTCCAAACCGTGGCGACGGGCGGGGAGTACCAGCTTGTGGTGGACTATATCGGCGAGCTCGACAACGAGGTGCGCCGCGCGGTAAAGCGCGCGCGCGAGGTAAAGCCGCAGGGCATTCTCTTCCTCGGCGGCAGCAGCGAGGATTTCATCGAATCCTTTGCCGAGATCCACATTCCCGCGGTTCTTGTCACAAACTCCGCCGCGGAATTCCAATTCAAGAATCTGTCGCGCGCCCCCACCGACGATACCGCCGCTGCCGCGGCGGCCGTCGGGTATCTGGCGGACATGGGGCATAAAAAAATCGCCGTCATCGGCGGCGAGCGTGAATACTCCGATACCGGCCGTCTGCGCTATGCGGGCGTGCTGCGCGCGCTCACCGAGCGCGGCATGACATTCGACGCGGACCGGTATTATAAGATGGCGCACTACAGCTTTGACGAGGGCTATGAGGCCATGACGGAGCTTCTGCGCGAAGCGCCGGAGATCACGGCGGTGTTCGCCATGGCGGACGTTATGGCCATTGGCGCGGCCCGCGCCGTCCGCGATGCCGGGAAACACATCCCGGAGGACATTTCCCTCATCGGCTTTGACGGTCTGCCCATCTGCCGGTATTATGAGCCGCGGCTTTCCACCGTCACGCAGCAGGTCTCATTCATGGCGGAGAAGAGCTACGCCGTGCTGCTTGATATGATCGAAAACGGCAGAGGGGCGCAGCATGTCCTCGCGCCGTATACACTCGAAAAAACGGACAGCATCCGCAAATACTAAGACACGAAAGAGGCGTTTGCCATGCGAGCAAGCGGAATTATTCTGCATATCACATCGCTCCCGTCACCGCACGGCGTCGGAACGCTGGGCAAAGAAGCGAGAGAATTTGCCGATTTCCTCCGCAGAGCCGGACAGAAATACTGGCAGATCCTGCCGCTTGGCCCGACCGGCTACGGCGATTCGCCGTACCAGACGGACTCGGCCTTTGCCGGGAATCCGTATCTCATCGATCTGGAACAGTTGATCGCCGACGGCCTCCTCACGCGCGAGGAGGTTGACGCCGTTTCCTTCGGCGATAATCCGGAGCAAACGGATTACGGCGCGCTCTACGCCGGACGGTTCGATCTTCTCCGCAGCGCCTGCGAGCGCGGCTGGGAGAAGGAGCGCGAGAGCGTCGAGGCGTTTTACCGTGAAAACGAAAGCTGGCTGCGCAATTACGCGCTTTACACCGCCGCCAAGCGCCACTTCGGCATGCGCCCGTGGATCGAGTGGGAGGACGAGGAGCTTCGGCTCCGCCGCAGCGAGGATGTGCTGCGCCGGTACGAGGAGCTTCTCGCGGACGATATCCGCTTCTGCGTATTCACGCAGTATCTGTTCTTCCGCCAATGGAACGCGCTGCGCGCGTACATCCGCGAGCAGGGCATCCGCATCATCGGCGATGTGCCGATCTATGTTCCGCTTGACAGCGCGGACGTATGGGCGGAGGGCGAGTACTTCCAGCTCGACGATCAATGCCATCCCACGGAGGTCGCGGGCGTCCCGCCCGACTACTTCACTGCCGACGGCCAGCTCTGGGGCAATCCGCTCTATGACTGGGATCGCATGCACGACGACGGCTACCGCTGGTGGATTCGCCGTCTGAGCGCTGCGGGCAAGCTCTACGATACCGTCCGCATCGACCATTTCCGCGGTCTGGAGAGCTATTGGGCGGTGCCCTACGGCGAGATGACCGCACGCAACGGCCATTGGCGCAAAGGCCCCGGCGAGAGCTTTATCGATGCGATCAAAACGGCGCTCCCCGGCCTTGATATCATCGCCGAGGATCTCGGCTTCATGACGCCGGAGGTCATCGCCCTGCGCGAGTATTCGGGCTTCCCCGGCATGAAGGTATTGCAGTTCGCATTCGACTCGCGCGAGCCGAGCGACTATCTGCCACACCGCTACCCGACAAACTGCATTTGCTACACCGGCACGCACGACAACGCCACGCTTGCCCAATGGCTGGGCGATGCGAAGGGCGACGATGTGGCCTACGCCAAGCAGTACCTCGGATTGAACGACGAGGAGGGGTACGTAAACGGCATCATCCGCGGCGGCATGAGCTCGGTGGCCGATCTCTTTGTCGCGCAGATGCAGGACTGGCTCGCCCTCGGCGGCGAGTCGCGCATGAACGTCCCCGGCGTCCTCGGCCACGGCAACTGGTGCTGGCGCATGCTGCCCGGCGCGCTCACCGATAAACTCACTGACCACATCGCCGCTATGACGGCCATGTACAGCCGGTAATATAGAACAAATGCCGCTCTCCGGCCTCATTCGGAGAGCGGTTTTTCATTTTTTCCCATATTCTTTGTAAGCTTTTTGCCCCGAATTGCGTCTATAAGGGTGAGTACTCAAGGGGCAGCCCCGTAAGAAAGAGGAAAGATCATGGAGGACAGCTTCATCGTAGACCTGTACTGGCGGCGCGACGAGCAGGCGATCGCCGAAACGGAGCGAAAGTACGGCAGCGCGTGCGAGAGCGTGGCGCGCCGGTTTCTCCCCGCGGCGGAGGACGCCGAGGAGATCGTGCAGGACGCTTATCTCTCGCTCTGGAACACCATCCCGCCGCAGCGCCCAGCGCATCTCGGCGCATACCTTTTCCGCACGGTGCGCAACGGCGCCTTTTCCCGCTTTCGTGCCGGCGCGGCGCAGAAACGCGGCGGCGGTGAGGCGGACGCAGCGCTCGACGAGCTTGCTGAGTGCGTCGCGGGGCGGGAGAATGTGGAGCGCACCGTGGAGGCGCGGGAGCTCGTGCGCGCGGTGAACGCTTTTCTCCATACGCTTTCCCGAAACGACCGGATCATTTTCACCGCCCGCTACTATCTCGCTCTTCCTGCCCCGAAGATTGCCGAAAGGCTCGGCTGCCGGGAGGGAAGGGTACATACCTCGCTTTGCCGCAGCCGGAAAAAGCTGCGCGACTATCTCATTAAGGAGGAACTGCTGTGAAAGCGCTGGATATTATGGAAGCGGCCGGTGGGATCGACGACGAAATTCTTATGGAGGTCACATCGGCTATGCAGGAAAAGAATACAGGAAAACCCCTTCGCGCGAAGCGGACGCTTCGCACCGTGCTGATCGCGGCGGCGCTCGTGCTCGTGCTCGCCGGGAGCGCTTTTGCCGCCGGGCGGCTCATCAACAGCCCCGCGCAGGCGGTCAAGGTCGCGCGGCAGGAAATCGCAAAAATGCAGGACATGGGTATTCTCTCTTCGGAGTACCGCTACTTTGACGGCGAACCGGACTATCTCGGTGAAGCGCCGAACACGGGCGTGAGCGACTACTGGTTCGGGCGCATTTTCCCCCACAGCTACATTGTCCGCGGCGGAACCGCCGACGGGAAGTATTACATGAATCTTTTTGTTGACACAATGAGCGGAAAGATCGTTCACATCAGCACGGAGGCCAAGGCGGACGAGACGGACACGCCCATCCCCGGCGGCGATGTGACGGTGGAAACCGGCAACGGCACGGAGACATTCCATACGTACAATAACTATGACGACATCCTGCCGGACGGCATGACCGTGGACAAGTTCTGCACGCTGCTCGCGAAATACTGGGGCTTTTCCGGCTACCGCCTTGCACAGACGGACGACGCCATGTTCCACTATGCCCAGCTCAATCCGGGCGGCGGCGAGCTGCTGACGGACTTTGCCGGCGCGAACAGCTACCTGACCGTATATTTCGACGGCGACCAGAGCGGCACGCCGATGTACATCAGCCTTGACCGGTTCCCTGGACGGGTGAGTGTGCTCTTCGGCATGCTCCATCAGGTCGGCTGACGCGGTGGTAGTTCCACTTGCCTGCCTGCTGCTCTCGCTGTTTCTTATCCTTATAAGACTATGAAAACCCCCGCTTTCCGGAGAGAGCCGAAAAGCGGGGGCGTTTTGTAAAAAGCGGGGGATCAGCCGTTGAGACCGCGCGCCTGGCGGTCCATGTCCTCGACGACAATGTCGAAGATTTCGCCGAGCGAGGCGCAGTATTCGAGCACCTTCCAGGGCTCGTTGGTGTGGTAGTGAATTTTGATGAGCTCATCGTCGCCGACGGCGAGCAGGCAGTCGCCCTTGAAGTTGGCGCGGAAGTAGTCGTTGATGGCGTCCTCGTCAAGGCCGGTGCCTTCGATGAGGAGCTGGGTATCGTAGCGGTAGTCGATCATGGGAAATTTCCTTTCTGTAGCGATTTACCGGTGCTCGCCGAGGAAGAACAGCGCGAGCGTGCCGGGGCCGGAGTGCGCGCCGATGACCGGGCCAACGACCACGATCTCCTTGACGGAAGCGCCGTAGCGCTCCTTGAGGATCGCGGCGAGCGTGTCGGCGTCCGCGCGGCAGTCTCCGTGAGAAATAAACACCGTTCCGCCGGATTTGTCAAGAGCAAGCTCACCGTATTTGTCGGCCATCGCGTTGAGAGAGGCCTTGCGGCCGCGGACCTTGAACATGTTGATGAGATGACCGGCGTCGTCCATGTGCAGCACGGGCTTGAAGCCGAGCGCGTTGCCGACGAACGCCGTGGCGGCGCTGATGCGCCCGCCGCGCTTGAGATACACAAGATCGTCCACCGTGAACCAGTGGCAGAGGTGGAAGCGGTTGTCGAGCACGACCTTTTCGCATTCTTCGATCGTGCCGCCCTCGCGCTTTTTCTGCACGGCCATGTATAGCAGCAGCCCGAAGCCGCCGGACGCGCCGAACGTATCGACGCAGCGGATGTCGCGCTCGGGGTACTTTTCGCGCAGCTCCTGCGCGGCGATGCACCCGGCGTGATATGTACCGCTCAGGCCGGAGGAAAAGCCGATGTACAGAATGTCCTTGCCGTCCTGAAGGATCGGCTCAAAGCCCTGCAGAAAGGCGTCCGCGTTCACGGCGCTCGTGCGCGCAACGCTGCCCTTGCGCATCTTCTCGTAAAATTCGGGGAAGGGGAGCTCGTAGTTCGAGTACTGGCGCGCGTCGCCGTCGAACACGTAGGTCAGCCAGGAGTACGGCACGCCCCACTCTTTCAGCAGCTCCGGCGGGATGTCGCACGCGGAATCGGTGTAGATCACAAAGTCGTTCATGGTTTCATCTCTCCTTTTATATACAGCAATTTATTTCGATCGGACGTTCTCGTCGCCGAGGAAAAAGAGCGCCAGCGCGCCGGGGCCGACGTGCGAGCCGGTTACGGGCTCATACATCACGGTCATGATCTCCTTCGGCGGCGCAACGATGCGCAGCGCCGAGGCGAGATATTCCGCGTCCTCCGCGCAGTCGGCGTGGGCGATGCCCACAACCTGCGTTTCGGGCGCAACAACGTATTTGCGGTAGCGCTCCACGAGCGCATCAATGGACTTGCGGCGGCCGCGGATCTTGTCCACGGCGACGATCGCGCCCTCCTCGTTGCCCTTGAGCACGGGCTTGATGTGCAGCACCGAAGCGACGATCGCCTTGGCGTTGGAGAGCCGCCCGGTGCGGCGCAGGTACATGATATCGTCTACGGTGAAAATCTGGTACATCCTCCAGCGCATATCGCGCAGCGCCGCTGCCGTTTCGGAAAGCGTTGCGCCGCTCTCGCGCATCTCGATGGCGCGCAGCACAAGAATGCCCTCGCCGAGCGAGGCACCAAGCGTATCGACGAGCTGAATGTCCCGCCCGGGAAACTCCTCGCGCAGATCGTCGGCGGCGAGCTTGGCCGAGCCGAACGAGCCGCTGATACCGGACGACATGCCGACGAAGAGAATGTCTTCCCCGGCAGCAAGCAGCGGGCGCGCCGCGGAGATGAACCGGTCGGGATTCACAAGCGAGGTCGTCACGACCGTACCCTTGCGCATGGCCCCGTAGTACGCCGCGCCGTCAAACGACTCGGTATCGAGACACATATGCTCCACATCGTCATAGGAATACGAAAACGGCGCTACGGTGATGCCGTGTTTCTGGAGAAGCGGCGTCGGCAGGTTGGCGGATGTATCAGTAAGGATAGCAAAAGACAAGATATTTGCCCTCCATGTACCTAATATTTGATATTATTATAAATCAAGAACAAAATTAAGTCAATGGGAAAAGACGCAATTACTGCTTGTAAAATCGGCGGGATGTGGTATAATCCTGTCTGCGAGGTGATGAAAATGGCATACGATAATGCGCTTGTGGCAGGAAAGCTGCGCCGTTGGGAGAAGTATCTGGACGATTTTCGGCTCCCGCGCTGGGAAGAAATCCCCAATTTAGGGCTGTATATGGAGCAGGTCACGGTGCTGCTGCGCGAATATCTGGACTATCTCCCGCCGGAGCTCAAGGACGAGCAGTTCATTACGGCGGCGACGATCAACAACTATGTCCGCATCAAGGTCATGCCGGAGCCGGTGAAGCGCCGGTACTACCGTGTGCATATCGCGTACCTTATCATCATTCTGACGCTCAAGCAGTCGCTGAGCATTGCGCTCATCCAGAAGATCATCCCGATGGGGCTTTCGGAAGAAGAGGTGGAGCACATCTACACCGCCTATGCCTCCCGCCACCAGCAGGCGGCGCAGTACTTCATCCAGCAGATCCGCCTGACGGCGGGACCAATCCTCAACCACGAGGAGAGCGCGGAGATCACAACCGAGCATGCCGAGGATCTCATCATGCTCTCGGCGATCATGGGCGGTTTTACGCGGGTGTTTGCCGAAAAGCTCCTTCTGCTCGACGGGAAAGACCTCACAAACGGCGGCAGTATCGCCCAGTCCGGTGTGAAGCGAAATGCAAAAGAGGATAGAGAAAACAAGGAATAAAAAAATCTCCGATTGAAAAATCGGAGATTTTTTTGTATCAGGAATTTTTTACCGGATGGTCTGTACCTTGACCATGTTGGTGCTGCCGTGGGTGTTGAGCGGGATGCCGGCGGTCATGACGACGGTATCGCCGGAGGTAATGTAGCCGAGTTCCTTCGCCTTTTCAATGGCGCAGTGGAACAGCACATCCACGCTGTCCACCGGCTGTGTGCGCAGGGGGTACACGCCCCAGACGAGCGCAAGCTGGTGATAGACCTTCTCGGACGGCGTCGCGGCGAGAATCATCTGCGCCGGGCGGTACTTCGCAACGCGGCGCGCGGCTTTGCCGGTGCTCGTGTCGGCGATGATCGCCTGCGCGTATGTCTGCTCGGCCATCGTGCAGGCGGCGGCGCTCACAGCGTTGGTGTTGTCGGAGTGATCCATCGCATGCCAGATGTTCTTGTAGATATCGGCGGCGAAGGCGTCCTGCTCGGCCTGCTCGGCGATGCGGGCCATGGTTTTCACGGCGTCCACGGGGTATTTGCCCGCGGCGGTCTCGCCGGAGAGCATCACGGCACTGCTGCCGTCAAAAACGGCGTTGGCAACGTCGGAAATTTCCGCACGGGTCGGGCGGCGGTTTTCCTCCATGCTGTCGAGCATCTGCGTGGCGGTGATGACGGTTTTGCCGGCCTGGCAGCAGGCGCGGATGAAGTGCTTCTGGATGCCGGGGAGACGCTCAAACGGAATTTCTACGCCCATGTCGCCGCGGGCGACCATGATGCCGTCGGAGGCGGCGAGAATTTCGTCAAACTTTTCCACGCCCTCGGTGTTCTCGATTTTCGCAATGATGCGGATTCCCTCGCCGCCGTGGGAATTGAGGAACGAGCGCATGTCGATGATGTCCTGCGCGCGGCGCGTGAACGAGGCCGCGACATAGTCCACGTTCTGCTCAATGCCGAAGAGAAGGTCGCTCTTGTCGCGCTCGGAAAGGAACGGCATGTTGAGCCGCGCACCGGGGATGTTCACACCCTTCTGGCTCTTCATCATGCCGCCGTCCACAACGGTGCAGCGGATCTCGGTGTCGGTCGTCTCCTCCACGCGGAAGGAGAGCTCGCCGTCGTCCACGAGGAGCGTATCGCCGCTCTTCACATCGGCGGGCAGCTCGGCATAGTTCACATAGCAGCGCTCGGCGGTGCCTGCCGTCTCCACGGTGGAGAAGGTGTACGCCTGACCGGAAACGACCTCGACCGGCTCATCGAAGAGACCGAGACGGATTTCCGGACCCTTGGTGTCGAGCATCACGGCGGCGGGGAGATGGAGCTCATCGCGCACCTTGCGGAAGCGCGTGATCAGTTCGGCATGGCTCTCGTGCGTGCCGTGGGAGAAGTTCATGCGGGCGACGTTCAGCCCGGCGAGCAGGAGTTCACGCATGACTTCCTCGCTGCTGCTGGCGGGACCGATGGTGCAAATGATCTTTGTTCTGCGCATATATCCCTCATCCTTTTCTATAATTTTCTCTATTTCCAAGCGCATAGTACCACAATCTCTGCCATAAAGCAACGCGCATTCTACATAGTTTTTCCACGGCGAACCGTACTTTTTTCAGCATGCCCCCGCCGCACAGGTTTTATTTGCATTCGGTATAAACTCCTTGCTTTTTCGCCGAAATTTGATATAATACCAAGCTGGATACGGAAACGTTTTAAAGTTAATAACGGGCCGGTGCCGGAGGTTCGGCTGCGGCTCTTTTAGGAAAGGATGGATACACAATGATCTACTCAGCGGAAGTCCAGCATATGTGCCCCGTTGCCAAGGGCGCATACCACGGTCCTGCGCCGATCCCCGAAGAGGGCAAGTGGGTGCAGGCGAAGGAAATCAAGGACATCAGCGGCCTTACCCACGGCATTGGCTGGTGCGCGCCGCAGCAGGGCGCCTGCAAGCTGACGCTCAACATCAAGGACGGCATCATTGAGGAAGCGCTGGTGGAGACCATCGGCTGCTCCGGCATGACCCATTCTGCCGCCATGGCGAGCGAAATTCTGATCGGCAAGACCATTCTCGAAGCGCTGAACACCGATCTCGTGTGCGACGCGATCAACACCGCCATGCGCGAGCTGTTCCTCCAGATCGTCTACGGCCGCAGCCAGACGGCGTTCTCCGAGGGCGGCCTGCCCATCGGTGCCGGTCTCGAGGACCTCGGCAAGGGCCTCACGAGCCAGGTCGGCACCATGTACGCCACCAAGGTGAAGGGCCCGCGCTATCTGCAGCTCACCGAGGGCTACGTCACCCGCCTCGCTCTCGACGAAGAGGATCAGATCATCGGCTACGAATTCGTCAAGACCGGCCCCATGATGGAAAACATCAAGAAGGGCATGGACGCCAACGAAGCCGTGAAGAAGGCCACCGGCAGCTATGGCCGCTTTGCCGATGCCGCCAAGTACATCGACCCGCGTCACGAATAAGAGAGGAGGACGGAAATAATGGCACTGTTTGAAAGCTACGAGAGAAGAGTCGACAAGATCAACGCCGTCCTCGCCGAGTACGGCATCAACTCCATTGAGGAGTGCCGCGACATCTGCAAGGAAAAGGGCTTTGATCCCTATGAGATCGTCAAGGGCGTGCAGCCCATCGCCTTCGAGAACGCCGGCTGGGCGTACTGCGTCGGTGCGGCGATCGCCATCCGCAAGGGCGTGAAGACCGCCGCCGAAGCCGCCAAGGCCATCGGCATCGGCCTGCAGAGCTTCTGCATCCCCGGCTCCGTCGCCGACGACCGTAAGGTCGGCCTCGGCCACGGCAATCTCGGCGCGATGCTGCTCTCCGACGATACGAAGTGCTTTGCCTTCCTCGCCGGCCACGAATCCTTCGCCGCCGCTGAAGGCGCCATCGGCATCGTCCGCAACGCGAACAAGGCCCGCAAGGAGCCCCTGCGCGTCATCCTCAACGGTCTCGGCAAGGACGCAGCCCAGATCATCAGCCGCATCAACGGCTTCACCTATGTCCAGACCCAGTTTGATTACTACACCGGCAAGCTGACCATCGTGCGCGAGATCCCCTATTCCAAGGGCGAGCGCGCCGCCGTCCGCTGCTACGGCGCGGACGATGTCCGCGAGGGCGTGGCCATCATGCACCACGAGGGCGTGGACGTGTCCATCACCGGCAACTCCACCAACCCGACCCGCTTCCAGCACCCCGTCGCCGGCACTTACAAGAAAGAGTGCATCGAGCAGGGCAAGAAGTACTTCTCCGTCGCTTCCGGCGGCGGCACGGGCCGCACGCTGCACCCGGACAACATGGCCGCCGGCCCCGCCTCCTACGGCATGACCGACACCATGGGCCGTATGCATTCCGATGCGCAGTTCGCGGGCTCCAGCTCCGTTCCGGCGCACGTCGAGATGATGGGCTTCCTCGGCATGGGCAACAACCCGATGGTCGGCGCGACCGTCG
>ENA-UONY01002197-UONY01002197.1-human-gut-metagenome-genome-assembly--contig:-CS9-NODE-2197-length-14251-cov-3.843125_pt1 | contig 14251 bp, 10 predicted proteins | sample MGYA00242465_ERZ724012 | MGnify/ENA metagenome assembly ERZ724012 | reverse complement strand
GCACCTGTATCCGGGGGACGGCATCGTGCAATACATCTCATCGTTTCACGTGCCGATCTTCTTCATCCTCTCCGGCCTGCTGATGGCCGCGCGGGACGGATGGAAAACCCGGCGCCTGACGGAATTCGCCGCCAAGAAGGCCAAGCGGCTGCTGTACCCGTATGCGACGATCAGCGCGCTGAATCTGGCGCTGATTTTCGCGCGCAGGGGGCAGAAGGCGATGCTGCGCCAGCTCACCGCGACGCTCCTTGGCGAGGGGATTGACGCGCTTTGGTTTTTATCGGCGCTGTTTCTGGCGGAAATCGCTTTCAAAATCGTAATGAGCTTCAAGCGCCGGGGGCTGAGAATCGCCGCGTTCCTGTGCATGGCGGTCGGAACGGCGGGGTTCAGTTACCTGGGGCTGGGCGCGGTGCAGCGGGAAGGGCTGGCGCAGCTCCTTGGTCTGGCCAACGTCGTCAGCCGCGCGCTGGTCGGCTGTATCCTGATCGGCATGGGCTACGGCTATGGCCGCGTCCGGGCGCGCGTTCGGCTCTCGCGGGCGGCGCAGTATGGGCTGATGGCCGCCGCGTTCGCGCTGAATCTGGCGCTGTTCCGGTTTAACGCGGTGGATCTGCATTATTCCCTCATCGGCAACCCCGCGCTGTATTACGCCAACGCCGCCGCCGGGTCATACGCGCTGATGAAGCTCTGCGAGCTGGCTTTCGCCGAAAACCGTTTCCTCCGCTTCTGGGGCAAGAACTCGATCGTGGTGTTCGCGACGCACCTGAATTTCGGAATTCTGGAAATCGCAAAGGCCGTGACCGCAGCGGCGCTGCATGGGCGGTGCATCCCGGCGGAGTTCGCGATCACGCTGCTCATCGAGGCGGCGCTGGTTTTTGCGGTCAACCGATACGCAAAGGGGCTTGTGGATTGCGACGCGGCGGCGAAAATGCTTAGGCGTGGCGGAAAAGCGTGAATTGCGGCGCAGGGCTTCGGCTTTGCGTCGCTTTTTCGAAAAAAAGACTTGATTCGCGGGAAAAGACATGGTATAATTGTCCGGAAAACGCACCTGCGCCTGTTTTTGTGCGCCCTGCCGCGAAAACGCGGTCTGCACAAGCGAGAGGGCGCAGGGAGGGTTTAATAAAAGGAGGAAAACACACATGGCAGTTATCTCTATGAAGCAGCTTCTGGAGGCCGGCGTTCACTTCGGCCATCAGACCCGCCGCTGGAACCCCAAAATGGCGCCGTACATCTTCACCGAGCGCAACGGCATCTACATCATTGATCTGCAGAAGACCGTCCGCAAGATCGACGAGGCTTATGCTTTCGTTCGCTCCATCGCGATGGAAGGCAAGAGCGTGCTGTTCGTCGGCACCAAGAAGCAGGCGCAGGAGTCCATCGAGACCGAGGCCAAGCGCTGCAACATGTATTATGTCAATAACCGCTGGCTGGGCGGCATGATGACCAACTTCCGCACCATCAAGACCCGTATCGCGCGCCTGAACGCCATCGACGCGATGGAAGAGCGCGGCGAGTTCGAAGTGCTGCCGAAGAAGGAAGTCATCAAGCTGATGGCCGAGCGCGAGAAGCTCCTGGAGAACCTGGGCGGCATCCGCGAGATGAAGAACCTGCCGGGCTGCCTGTTCGTGGTCGATCCGCGCAAGGAGCACATCGCCGTGTCCGAGGCGCGCGCGCTGGGCATTCCGGTCGTCGCCATCGTCGATACCAACTGCGATCCGGACGAGATTGATTATGTCATCCCGGGCAACGACGACGCGATCCGCGCGGTGAAGCTCATCGCGGGCAAGATGGCGGACGCCGTGCTGGAAGGCAAGCAGGGCGAGCAGGCTGAGCCGGCCGCCGAAGCGAAGTAATCGACCGAAGCTGGAGGAAGATATTATGGCTAATATTACTGCTGCCCTGGTTAAGGAACTGCGCGAGCGCACCGGCGCCGGTATGATGGACTGCAAGAAGGCGCTCGTCGAGTGCGACGGCGACATGGACAAGGCCATCGACTTCCTGCGCGAGAAGGGTCTCGCCGCCGCCGCCAAGAAGGCCGGCCGTATCGCCGCCGAGGGCATGGTGGATACTTATGTGGACGAGAACGGCGTGGGCGTGATCGTCGAGGTCAACTGCGAGACCGACTTCGTCGCCAACACCGATCGCTTCAAGGATCTGTGCCGCGATTTCGCCAAGCACATCGCCGCTGCCGCTCCGGCCAGCGTTGAGGAGATGCTCGCTCAGCCGTTCTACACGGACGCGAGCAAGACCGTCAACGATCTGATCGGCGAGGCGACCGCCTCCATCGGCGAGAAGATCTCCGTGCGCCGCTTTGCCCGCTTCGTGGCTGAGCACGGTATGGTGGATACCTACAACCACATGGGCGGCCGCATCGGCGTTATGGTCGAGCTGTCCTGCCCGGAGGTCAACGACGAAGTGAAGGCGCTGAGCCACGACCTCGTCATGCATATCGCCGCCGCGAACCCGCAGTATGTGCGCCGCGACGAGGTGCCGACCGATAACCTCGAGAAGGAGCGCGAGGTGCTGACCCAGCAGGCGCTCAACGAGGGCAAGCCGGCGAAGATCGTCGAGCGTATGGTCGAGGGCCGCATCGAGAAGTACTACAAGGAAGTCTGCCTCCTCGAACAGCCGTTCGTCAAGGATCCCGACATCAACGTGACCAAGATGCTCGGCGGCAAGGCCGACGTCGTTCGTTTTGTGCGCTTTGAGCGCGGCGAGGGTCTTGAGAAGCGTCAGGACAACCTCGCGGCGGACATCGCGGCTGAGCAGGCCAAGATGAAGAAGTAATTTCTTCCCACACAGGGGCATGCGCAAGCATCGCCCCTTTTTTTGAAGACACGGAGAGGAGAAACACCATGGCAAAGTATAAGCGCGTTCTCATCAAGCTCAGCGGCGAGGCGCTGGGCGACCACGGCCGCCTGTTTGATTTTGAGCAGATCGACCGTGTGGCCGACGTGATCCGCCAGCTTCACGAAACGGGCGCGGAAATCGCCATCGTGATCGGCGCGGGCAACATCTGGCGCGGCCGTCAGGGTCCGGCGGCGAAGATGACCGCCGTCAACGCGGATCACATGGGCATGCTCGGCACGGCGATCAACTCCATCGCGATGCAGGACGCCGTGGAACGTCAGGGCATTGCGAGCCGCGTGATGAGCGCGGTGGAGATGACGCGCTTCTGCGAGCCGTACACCTACCGCCGCGCTGTGCGCCATCTGGAAAAGGGGCGCGTGGTGATTTTCGCTTGCGGCACGGGCAACCCGTTCTTCTCCACCGATACGGCGGCGGCGCTGCGCGCGGTTGAAATCGGCGCGGACGCGATTCTGCTGGCCAAGAACGTGGACGGCGTATACGACAGCGACCCGCGCGTGAACCCGGAGGCGAAGCTGCTGCGCGACATCACCTATCAGGAGGTGCAGGAGCGTGACCTCAAGGTGATGGATGCTTCCGCGATCACGATCTGCCGCGAGAACAAGGTGCCGTGCATCCGCGTGTTCGGTCTGGACGATCCGCAGAACATTCTGCGCGTCATCGAAGGCGACATGATGGGCACGGTCGTGCATCCCTAAAGCGACGACAAAGTGAATAAAGAGGCTGTCAAGCTAATAAAACCGATATTTCAAGAAAAACTAAGCATTTTCGCCCGAAGGTTCCCAAAGAGGTTTTCGGTTGTTGCTGCCAGTGGCAGAAACAAACAATCGAAAACGGAAAGCCCTTTGGTGGGGGATGGGGCAAAGCCCCATATTCTGAAATGTTTCGTTTTTGATTCTTGAACGATCTGGACTGAGCTTGACAGCCTCTTTGCGTCAGTTTTGAATGGATTACACAAAAGGGCTTGCCAAAGACATGGGTTGTGGGTTAAAATATAGAAAAAGAAATTCGAGGAGGTATCTCCCATGACGATTACCGAAATCCAAAACAACGCGAAAACCAAGATGGAAAAGACCAAGGACGTGCTCCGTTCCGACCTGATGGCGATTCGCGCAGGCCGCGCGAACCCGCAGCTTCTTGACCGCATCACGGTGGATTACTACGGCACGCCGACCCCGCTCAAGAACGTGGCGAACATCTCCGCGCCGGAACCGCGTATCCTCCAGATCAACCCGTGGGACGCGAAGATGGTAAAGGATATCTCCCGCGCGATTCAGGCCAGCGATTTGGGGCTGACCCCGTCCAACGACGGCAAGGTGATCCGCCTGATGCTGCCGGAGCTGACCGAGGAGCGCCGCAAGGAGCTGACCAAGCTCGTGCGCAAGACCGCCGAGGAGAGCAAGGTGGCCATCCGTTCGATCCGCCGCGACGCGGTCGATCAGGTGAAGAAGCTCAAGAAGAACAACGAAATCACCGAGGATGACCAGAAGAAGGCTGAGGAAGATATCCAGAAGCTGACCGACGCGGCGATCAAGGACATCGACAAGATCGACGCGGAGAAGGAAAAGGAGATCATGGAGGTCAAATGAGAACGCTGCTGCTCGGGCTTCCTTTGAAGCAGGCTGAGGCGATTCTGGGCGAGGCGGGCATTTCTCCGCAGGTTCGCGTGACCGACGCGCCGCGCCGCGAAAAGAAGAACATTGCGCGTCGTTTTCGCATCGGACGACGGAAAACAGCTCGTTGCCGCGAGGTTTTTTGACCCGATTTCCGATCCGCAACCGTAAACAGACAGACACGGCGGGTTTCGTCGGAGCGGCGCTCTGCGATGCCCGCCTTTTAGATACCGAGAAAAACGGAGCGATGGCAGGCGGCGCTTGAATGGCCGCGGGAGGATAAGGATGGCAGCTCTTGGCCAAAATGAAGGAAAAGCGCCGGTGACGACGGCGAAGGCGCTTGAAAAGGAATTTTTGCCGCGCCACGTGGCGATCATTATGGATGGCAACGGGCGCTGGGCGCAGAAGCGCGGCATGCCGCGCACGTTCGGCCACAAGGCGGGCGTGGAGGCGCTGCGCGAAATCATCAAATACTCCGACGAGCTGGGCGTGGAGGCGCTGACGGTCTATGCGTTTTCGGCCGAGAACTGGAAGCGCTCGACGGAGGAAGTCGGCGCGCTGATGCGGCTCTTGCTGCAATATTTCACCAGCGAAATCGACGAGCTGAACGAGAAGAACGTGCGCATCCGCATACTGGGCGACATCGACGGCATGCCGAGGGGACTGGAAAAGCAGAAGGATGCGCTGCACGCCGCCATTCGCCGCACGCACGAAAACACCGGCTTGCAGCTCAATATCGCGCTGAATTACGGCGGTCAGCAGGAAATCGTCCGCGCCGCGCAGAAATTGGCTGAGCGTGTGGCGGCGGGCGCCATGAAGCCGGAGGAAATCGACAGGGCGGCGTTTGAGGGCGAATTGTATACCGCCGGTCTGCCGGACGTCGATTTGCTGATTCGCACGAGCGGGGAGATGCGGCTGAGCAACTTCCTGCTCTATCAGCTCGCGTATGCGGAATTTTATCAGACCGATACGCTCTGGCCGGATTTTGACCGCCATGCTTATGATGAAGCGCTGCTGGCGTTTGCGAAGAGAAATCGCCGGTTTGGCGGCGTTTAAGAAAGAAGGATTGTATGAAAACTCGCCTGATTACGGCGGCTGTCGGCGTGCCGTTCCTCATCTTTACGCTGGTTGTGCGGGGCTGGTTCGCGGAGTTTGTCATCGTCGCGCTGACCTTTATCGCGATGTATGAAAACTATCGCGCGCTGAAAAAGGCGGGATATGCCGTCTGCGAATGGGGCGGATATGTCGCCACGGCGGCGATGTGGCCGCTCAGCCGCCTGATGGGCGTGCTTGATCCGCTGCTGCTGCTGGTGGCGGCGATGGGCGTTTCGATGACCGGTGTGATGCTGCACGAAAAGCCGGCGTTCCCGGACGCGGCGGCTTCGGTGTATCCGCTGCTGACCTGCTTTCTGCCGATGTCCATGTTTATGATGATGATGAACAGCACCTACGGCGTTGTGCCGGGCATTGCGCTCATCACGATGGCATTTGCCATCGCTTACGCGGGCGACGGCGCGGCGTATTTCGGCGGCCGGGCGCTGGGCAGGCACAAGCTCTGCCCGAACGTCAGCCCGAAAAAGACGGTGGAGGGCGCAATTTTCGGCGTGATCGGCGGAACGCTCGCGGGGCTGGCCTGCCGCGCCGTGTTCGTGTATGTGTTCCACATGCGGATGCCGGGGATTCCGGCGACGATTGCGCTGGGGCTGATCGGCTCGGCGGCGGGCGAGATCGGCGATCTGTCCGCGTCGCTGCTCAAGCGCCACAGCGGCATCAAGGATTACGGCCATATCTTCCCCGGCCACGGCGGCGTGATGGACAGGTTTGACAGCGTGATTTTCACGCTGATTGTGATGTACTGCTATACGCTCGTGCTCTGATGCGGGCGCATGCGGCCGGATGATGCGATTTCCAAGTGAAAAACGGAGGCAAATATGCGAAAGTTGGCGATATTGGGTTCTACGGGTTCCATCGGCACGCAGGCGCTGGATGTTGCGGCGCACCACAGCGACCGATTTGCCGTCACCGCGCTGGTGGCGCACAGCTCGAGCGAAAAGCTCTTTGAGCAGGTGCGGCAGTTTCATCCGCAGATTGCGGCGCTTTCCGTCGAGCCGAAGGAGATCCCGGCGGATATCAGGGAGAGCTGCCAGTGGATGTTCGGCGAAAACGTGCTGCTGGACGTGGTGCGCGCGTGCGACGCGGACGACGTGCTCGTTTCGGTCGTGGGCGTCGTCGGTCTGGCGGCGGTGATGGAGGCGCTGGCCTGCGGCAAGCGCGTCCTGCTGGCCAACAAGGAGCCGCTCGTCGCGGGCGGCGAGCTGGTGACGGAGGCGGCGCGCAAGGCGGGTCATCCGCTGCTGCCGGTGGACAGCGAGCACAGCGCGATTTTCCAGTGCCTGCAGGGCGCGCAGGGCAACACGCCGACCCGCCTGATTCTGACGGCGAGCGGCGGGCCGTTCCGCACGTGGAAGAAAGAGGACATCTACAACGCGCGGCCTGAGCAGGCGCTCAAGCACCCGAACTGGAGCATGGGCCGCAAGATCACCATTGATTCCGCGTCGATGATGAACAAGGCGCTGGAGGTCATCGAGGCGAGATGGCTATTCGACATGCCCGCCGAGAAGATTGATGTGCTGATTCATCCGCAGAGCGTCATACATTCTATGGTCGAATACGCGGACGGCGCGGTGATGGCGCAGCTTGGCACGCCGGATATGCGCCTGCCGATTCTCTACGCGATGAGCTGGCCGGAGCGGCTTCCGACCGGCGGCCGGCGGCTTGATTTTACGCAGATGAACGCGCTGACCTTCGAGCAGCCGGATAACGACCGTTTCCCCGGCCTCCGGCTGGCGTATGACGCGCTGGCGGCCGGCGGCTCGATGAGCGCAGTGCTCAACGGCGCGAACGAGGTTGCGGTGGACGCATTCCTGCACGAGAAAATCCCCTTCGGCGCGATTGCGCAGCTGGTGGAGGAGACGATGCAGGCCGTGCCGGTGATTGCGCACCCGACGCTCGAGCAGGTGTTTGAGTGCGACCGCGCCGCGCGGCAAAAGGCGGCGGCGCTGCTGGCGCGCTTCGGCGCATAACGCGGGAGGTGCTTTCGTTTCATGTATGTGGTTCTGGCGCTGCTGCTGCTGGGCGTGCTGATTATCGCGCATGAGGGCGGCCATTTCTGGGCGGCGCGCGCCTGCGGCATCGGTGTGCAGGAATTTTCGATGGGCATGGGGCCGCTGATTGCCAAATGGCAGAGCAAAAAGGGGACGCAGTTTTCCGTGCGCCTGCTGCCCATCGGCGGCTATTGCCGGTTTTACGGCGAGGACGAGGAAAAGAACGACCCGCGCGCATTCAACAACCAGCCGGTTTGGAAACGCGCGATAACGGTGTTCAGCGGCCCACTGATGAATTTTGTGATCGCGTTTCTGGTGATTGCGCTGTTTATGAGCGCCATCGGCGTGAACGCCGTCGTGCCGAAGGTGGCGCAGGTGGAGGAAACCGCGCAGGCGGCCGGTTTGCAGATCGGTGACGAAATCACGGCGGTGAACGGCGAGACGGTTGCGACGTCGGACGCGATTGCCAAGGCCATTTCGGCTTCGGGCGGCGAGGCGGTGACGCTCACTGTGAAGCGGGACGGCCGGACGCTCGATTTGACGCTGACCCCGTTTTACGACGCGCAGGCCGGGCGCTATCGCGTGGGCTTCTCGTTCGGGCAGGAGCGCGTTCGGGTATCCGTTTTTGAGAGCATCCCGTTTTCGCTCCAATACAACGTGGAGAGCGTGAGGCTGATTCTGTCCACGCTCAAAAATCTGGTATTCAAGGGGCAGGGCGTCGATGACGTGACCGGCCCGGTCGGCACGGTTTACGTCATTCAGGAGGTCACGCAGCAGGGCGGCTTCGAGGTCTATCTGGAGCTGCTGGCGCTGATCAGCGTCAACCTCGGCGTGATGAACCTGCTCCCGATTCCGGGGCTGGACGGCAGTCGTCTGCTGTTCCTGCTGGCGGAGGCGATTCGCCGCAAACCGGTCAGGCGGGAGCTGGAGGGCGCGATTCACGCGGCGGGCTTCATTCTGCTGATGGGGCTGATGGTGCTGCTGACGTACAAGGACATCATGCGTTTCTTTGTGAAGGGATAGCCGCTGGCGGCTGTCTCTCCCGTTGAAAAGCGTGGTCATCAAGCATAGGGGAGAAAGAACATGAGCGAGAAAACACGGCAGGTTCAGGTCGGCAGCGTCCGCATCGGCGGCGGCGCGCCGGTCAGCGTACAGTCGATGACCAACACCGATACGGCGGATGTGGAGAAGACGCTCTCCCAGATTCGCGCGCTGACGGTTGCGGGCGCGGACATCGTCCGCGTATCCGTTTACAATGAGGCCTGCGCCGACGCGGTGCGCGCGCTGGTGGACGGCAGCCCCGTTCCGCTGGTTGCCGACATCCATTTTGATTACAAGCTCGCCATCAAGGCGGTGGAAAACGGCATCCACAAGCTGCGCATCAACCCCGGCAACATCGGCGGCGAAAAGAACGTGCGTATCCTGGCGGACTGCGTCAAGGCGCATCATATCCCGGTGCGCATCGGCGTGAACTCCGGCTCGGTAGAGAAGGATATCCTCGCCAAATACGGCGGGCCGACCCCGCAGGGCATGGTGGAAAGCGCGCTGGCGCACGCAAAAATGCTGGAAAACTGCGGCTTTTACGACATGGTGCTCTCCATGAAGGCGAGCAACGTGCCGGATACCGTCGCGGCGTATCGGCTGGCCAGCGCGCAGTGCGATTATCCGCTGCACCTCGGCGTGACCGAGGCGGGTCTGCCGGAGCAGGGGAAAATCAAGAGCGCAATCGGCATCGGCGCGCTGCTGCTGGATGGCATCGGCGACACGATCCGCGTTTCGCTGACGGGCGATCCGTGCCTCGAACCGCCGGCCGGCATTGAGATTTTGCAGGACGTCGGCTTGCGCAAGGACTTCGTGCAGTATGTCTCCTGCCCGACCTGCGGGCGCACCTGCATCGACGTGGGCGGAATCATGCGCCGTGTGCAGCAGGAATTGAAGGGTGTAAACGTGCCGTTCAAGGTGGCCGTCATGGGCTGCGTGGTCAATGGGCCGGGCGAAGGGCGCGAGGCGGATATCGGCATCTGCGGCGGCGGAAACGGCGCGGGTCTGCTGATTAAAAAGGGTCAGCCGCCGCAGAAAGTGACCGGCGATCTGGCACAGATTTTGATTGACGAGATTCACAAGATGCTCTGATTTGCGAGAGAAAGCGAGAGAAGCATATGAATCAGTATGTATATGATCAAATTATTTCAGAAATTGATAGAATAATATCTAATGGTGGATTTTTGCTGTTTCTGATTTGGTTTATTCAAAGAACAATTATCGGGATTCTATGCTTTAAGCTGGCTGAAAAAAAGGGATATGTGGGTTACTTCTTTACAGGCGCATTGCTTGGTATTCTGGGATTTGTGTATGTTATATGCCTTCCGGATTTGAAAATGCAGAAATATGCAAAAATGTGTTCAACGCGAATTCAAAAACTTGATCAAAGGGTTGAACAATTGGAAGAATGGCAAGCATACTATCAATAATCCAACCTCCCTCTCAGAGGGAGGCTTTTGGTATGAGAAGCGCATTTGAACGGATGGATTTGAAAGTTTTCGGATTGCGAACCGGCTCCCTCTTTGAGGGAGCTGTCAGCGAAGCTGACTGAAGGAGTTGGTGACGTACAGTGGCACAGCAGTGGGAAGGCCTGCTCGAAGGCGCGGCGCAGGAGCTGAAGGGGCATTTGACCCTGGAGCGCGTGACGGCCAGCAAGGCGGGCGACGAGATTGCGGTCTTTTTCTCTTCGGATATGCTGGTGGAGGAAAAGCCGTTTCTGGCGGCGCAGCGCGCCATCCGGCGCAATTTTGCGCCGACGCGGGTGAAGCTGATCATCCGCTCGCCGCAGCTCGCGCAGGATTTTCTGAATGACCCGCAGAAGTATGCGCCGTTCATTCTGCGCTGCGTCAAGCGCCGCCATCCCTCCGGCGCGCCGTTTATGAACGACGCAAAGCTGGAATGTAAGGGCGATGTGCTCAGCGTGCTTGTGCCGCAGAACATCGCGCCGAAATTCCTCACACAGTCCGGCGTGGATCATTACATCGAGCAGCTGATCGAGAATGTGTTCGTGACGAAGGTGCATGTCGTCTTTCAGGCGGTGAAGCTGCGCGAGGAGCAGCTGGAGGAGATTCGCCGCCGCCGCAAGGCCGAGGACGAGCAGGCCGTCGCAGAGATGATTAAGACGCAGAGCGAGCAGGTCGCCGCGCAGGAGGCCAAGGCCGCCAAGGAAAAGCCGAAGGCCGTCTTCGGGCGGCCGATCACCGCCGAACCGCTGCCCATCAGCGAATTGACGGAGGAAGCCAGCAAGCTGACGATCTGCGGCGAGGTGCTGACGGTGGAGACGCGCGAGCTGCGCGGCGGCGAAATGCAGCTTCTCTCCTTCGCGCTGACGGATTATACGAACACCATCAAGTGCAAGGCGTTTTTGCGCTATAAGCCCAGAAAGGGGCGCTTTGGCGGCGCTTCGCAGGAGGAGGACGACCGCCCGCCGACGGAGGAAGAAAAGAAGGCGGTTGACGACGTGATTGCCGCCGTCAAGGAGGGCAAATGGTTCGCCGTTCGCGGCGATGTGAAGATGGACAGCTTCGAGCACGGCCTGGTGATGATGGTCAACGACATCGACGGGCGGGAGAAGCCCATGCGTCAGGACACGGCCGAGCGCAAGCGCATCGAGCTGCACATGCACACCAACATGAGCGAGATGGACGCGGTTTCCTCGGCCAGCGACCTGATTAAGCGCGCGGCGCAGTGGGGACACCCGGCCGTCGCCATCACGGATCATGGCGTGGTGCAGGCGTTCCCGGAGGCCTTCGGCGCGGCGAAAAAGAACAAGATCAAGCTCATTCCGGGCATGGAGGGCTATCTGACGGATGTGACCGTCGTGGTCAAGGACGGCGACGACCGGCCGCTGACGGATGATATCGTCGTGGTGGACTTTGAAACCACGGGGCTCAACCCGCGCAAATGCCGCATTATGGAGATCGGCGCGGTGCGCATCCGCAATGGCGAGGTGGTGGAAGAATACAGCCGGTTCGTCAATCCGAGGGAGCCGATTCCGCAGGAGCTTTCCGAGCTGACGCACATAACCGACGCGATGGTGGCTGACGCGAGCCCGGCGGAGGTCGAAATTCCGAAGCTGCTGGAATTCATCGGCGGGGCGGCGTTCGCGGCGCACAACGCGAAATTCGATTATTCCTTCCTGACGGAGGAATGTAACCGGCTGGGCATTGAAATCCACATGCCGGTGATCGACACGCTGGAATTTTCCCGCCGGATGTACCCAAGCCTCAAGAGCCACAGGCTCGGCGCGGTCTGCAAATCGCTGGGCATCAGCCTCAAAAACGCACACAGAGCCGTGCATGACGCGCGCGCGACGGCGCACATGCTCAACCGCATGCTCGACACGGCCAGAGAGAAGGGCGTCACCCGGCTGAACGAAATCAATTCCGCGCTGACGGGCGGCGCCATCGGCGATTCGTACCACATCATTCTGCTGGCGGCCGAGCAGGAGGGCATGACCAACCTGAACAAGATCGTTTCGGAAGGCCACCTCAACTATTTCAGCCGCAAGCCGCACACGCCGCGCGAGATTTTGCAGAAATACCGAAAGGGCATCATCGTTGGCTCGGCCTGCGAGGCGGGCGAGCTGTTCCGCGCCGTTGCGGACGGCAAAAACGACACGGAGCTCAAGCGGATTGCGCGGTTCTACGACTACCTCGAAATTCAGCCGATCGGCAACAATGCGTTTATGCTGCGCGAGGGCATGGCGGAGGACGAGGAACAGCTTCGCGACTTTAACCGAAAAATCGTCTGGCTGGGCGAGGAGCTGGGCATTCCGGTCTGCGCGACGGGCGACGTGCACTTCCTCGACCCGAAGGACGGAAAATTCCGCGCGATCATTCAGGCGGCGCACGGCTTTAAGGATGCGGACAATCAGCCGCCGCTGTATTTCAAGACGACGCAGGAGATGCTCGAGGAATTCAGCTATCTGGGCAAGGCGAAGGCGGAGGAGGTCGTCATCGACAACCCGGCGAAGATCGCCGCGCGAATCGGCGAAATCGGCCTGTACCCGAAGCACCCGGAGGGCAAGGAGACGTTCCAGCCGTTCTGGCCGGACGCGGCGGACAACATCCGCAACCTCTGCGAAGAACAGATTCGCGAATGGTTTGGCGACAACCCGCCGGAAATCGTCGTGGCGCGCAAGGAAAAGGAGCTTTCCTCCATTCTGGGCTACGGCTACGGCACACTGTACAACATCGCGGAGAAGCTGGTCAAAAAATCGAACGCGGACGGCTATCTGGTCGGCTCGCGCGGCAGCGTCGGCTCGTCCTATGTGGCGCATCTGGTCGGCATATCGGAGGTCAACGCGCTGCCGCCGCACTATCGCTGCCCGAAATGCAAATGGTATACGTTCGATGTGGACAAGAGCAAATACAAGGTCGGCGTTGACCTGCCGCCGATGAAGTGCCCGCAGTGCGGCGAGGAGCTTTACCGCGACGGATTCGATATCCCGTTCGAGGTCTTCCTCGGATTCAAGGGCGACAAGGTGCCGGATATCGACCTGAACTTCTCGGGCGTGTATCAGCCGCGCGCGCACGCCTACATCGAGGAGCTGTTCGGCAAGGGATACTGCTACCGCGCGGGAACCATCGGCACGCTGGCGGATAAGACGGCTTACGGCTACGTCAAGAAATACTGCGAGGAGCGGGAGCTGACGCTTTCGGAGGCGGAGATGAACCGGCTGGCGCTGGGCTGCGTCGGCGTGAAGCGCACGACGGGTCAGCACCCGGCGGGCATGGTCGTTCTGCCGAAGGAATACGAGATTCAGCAATTCGTCGCCATCCAGCATCCGGCCAACGACATGACCAGTCCGGTCATCACGACGCATTACGACTTCGGCTCAATGCACGACGTGCTGGTGAAGCTGGACGTTCTGGGGCACGACGACCCGACGATGATCCGCATGCTGATGGATTTGACGGGCGTTGACGCGCGCACCCTGCCGCTGACGGACCCGGACGTGATTTCGCTGTTCTCCGGTACGCAGGCGCTGGGGGTGACGCCCGAGCAGATCGGCTCCAAGACGGGCACATACGGCGTGCCGGAATTCGGCACGAAGTTCGTCCGCCAGATGCTGGAGGAGACGCACCCGACGACGATGGAGGAGCTGATCCGCATTTCCGGCCTGTCCCACGGAACGGACGTGTGGATCGGCAACGCGCAGGAGATCATCAAGGCGGGCATTGCGCCGCTGGCCTCGTGCATCTGCTGCCGCGACGATATTATGAACGCGCTCATCGACTACGGCGTTGCGCCGAAGATGTCGTTTGACACGATGGAATCCGTTCGAAAAGGGCGCGGGCTCAAGCCGGAGATGGAGGAAGCCATGATCGAGCACAATGTGCCGTCGTGGTTCATCGACTCCTGCAAGAAGATCAAATACATGTTCCCGAAGGGGCACGCGGTCGCCTACGTGACGATGGCGCTGCGCATCGCGTGGTACAAGGTGCACCGGCCGGCGGCGTATTACTGCGCGTATTACACTGTTCGGGCGGACTGCTTCGACGCGAGCATCCTCGGCGGAACGCAGGAAGCCATCCGCGCCCGCTATAAAGAGATGGAAGAAAACAGCAAGGATTTGACCCAGAAGGACAAGGATCTGATGATTATCATGGAGCTGGTGAT
>ENA-UONY01002188-UONY01002188.1-human-gut-metagenome-genome-assembly--contig:-CS9-NODE-2188-length-14304-cov-4.445926_pt1 | contig 14304 bp, 7 predicted proteins | sample MGYA00242465_ERZ724012 | MGnify/ENA metagenome assembly ERZ724012 | reverse complement strand
AGGGAGAGCAACATGTGGCGCCCGGTATGGTCTGGAGAGAGGGCCTGCAAATACGCCAGAAGTGCGCTCAGATTGTTGTCATAACAGCCAAGAACTGGATAGAAAAGCAAAAACGCTGGGGAATAAAGCCCGGTTGTGTTAAAGGGAAACCCATCCAGATCCCGAAATAGGCGCATCAGCTTCTCCTGTGGGATAGAGACCTCCCGGTCCAGCCGCTGCGTAAGATTGGCAACCGGCATGGCGTGCTGCTGGAGAATCGACATGTCCTGGATTCCTTTTGCCTTCAGCCGATCTTCCATCCAGGAAAAGGTGTACCCATTTGCCTTTGCACCCAGGTAGGCAAGGGCCTCCAACAGCAAATTTGGAGTTGCAGTATAGCGCATAAAATAACCTCCTAATATGCGGCGGTGGTAACCCTGCCGCTTTCTTAACTGGTATGGCTTCCCCGACACAGCATAGCATATTTTTGCGGCTCCGTCAAATAGTGATTCCCCTTGCGGTTACCACAAAACAGAATGGTAATGTGGTCAAAACATCGATGTCACTTTAGCCAAAAAACAATAAAAAAGTGCATTTGGATGTTGACAGAGGGGAGTGAGGCGGTTATAATAGGCCCAAAGCAATCGATACACGTGGAACAAAACATTCCGCTCCCATAGAATACCTTATCCTTTTTGTATCCGGGCAAAAGAAATATGGGGCGCCGGTCGCTGGCCGTTTCCGCCGGGCATCACCTGCCGCAAGTCAAATTGCGCCGGGATTTCATATATAAGCCATATGGATGTGATGCTAAACGAATTAAGGAGGATGAGAAACTTGAAAAAAAGAACCTGCACATTTTTGCTGGCGGTGCTATTGCTGCTGTCACTGGTTCCGGCGGCGTTGGCTGCCAATGGTGGCGATGGCTTGCACCTGGCACCTTCCCGGCAAGAGGGCGCCATTGTGGTGCGCGCGTCCCTCGTTGGATGCGCGGGCGTTACCAATGGCCGGCTTGCGGTCACCTATGACCCGGAAGTGGTGACCTTCGAGCGAGCAGTGCCCACCGATGGCGGCTGCATCTCCAGCATCAACGCGGAAGCAGAGGACTCTGTGTCCTTTGCGTGGATTGCCAGTAACTTACCGGAGGACGAAGCGGCGGTTGTTGACCTGGTTTTTGAGGTAAACGATCCCTGCAGGGAGACTACGGCGACCTTTGAAGGCATTGTTTCCGAGATCTATCAGTCAGGAACTCCGGTAACACTTTCTGCCGATGCCGCTCAGGCAGAAACGAAGATTGTCTGTGGCGATGCGGTGGAGGTCCCTTTTACGGACATTGACGGTTGGGCGAAAGAGTACATTGAGAAAGCCTACCGGGCCGGCCTTGTAAAAGGCGTCACCAATACCATGTTTGCGCCTAACGCGAAGATGACCCGTGGGATGTTTGTCACGGTTCTGTACCGCATGGCAAAGGAACCCGCCGTTGAGGGAACCAGCCCCTTTACGGATGTATCCACGGAGCACTACTATTTTGACGCCGTCTGCTGGGCCTATTCTGAAGGCGTTGTGAAGGGCGTCAGTGAAACTGCCTTTTCTCCCAATGGGATGATCACACGCCAGGAAATGGTGACGATGCTCTACCGCTACGCAGTGAAGAACGGCACAGCCGGTAGCCAGCGGGGTGACCTGTCCAAGTTCCCGGATGCCACCTCGGTGGCAGAGTGGGCCGAGGAAGCCATGGCCTGGGCAGTGGCACAGGGGATTGTGATTGGCTCTGATGGTGCGCTTCAGCCAACCCGGGATTCTACACGCGCGGAGGCGGTGACGGTTGTGTGCCGCTTCGCTGGACTTTAAGCGTGAGGAGGAACGAAAATGAAGAGAAAAAATCGTCTCATATCCTTCCTGTTACTGGTGGCACTGCTGGTGAGCTTGCTGCCCGCCGCAGCCTTTGCCACGGATGCTCCCCAGATGGCCGCTCCAGAGGCACAGGAAGAAACCGGCAGCAAATTCCATGAGCATGCGGATGCAAGCGGCTTAAATCCCATGGAAGAGGCCGAAGTGATTGCGGACAATTGGCCCACTTCAGCTGACGGCACCGTTCAAGAGGAGGTCACCGTTACTGAAATTGAGGACCCGAAGACCAGCGTCCACGAGGCGCTGTTGGAGAGCAACGGCGCTGCGCAGGATCGCCTGGAGACAGCGGCCTATGATGACGATGAGGTTGTCCGTGTGATTGTGGTTCTGGAAGACGAATCGCTGCTGGATCAGGGCTTCACGCGGGCAGAAATTGCCGCCAACGGAAGCCAGGTGGCACGTGAACTGCGGACCATGGAGGCCCAACAGACAGCGGTCACCCAGAATATTCGGCGGGTAGTCAGCCGGTTCAGCGGGCGTGACGATGCTGCTACAGTGAAGTACCATTACAATGTTGCAATCAGTGGTATGGCCATGGAAGTTCCCTATGGCGCTCTGGAGGAAATCCGGGCGCTGGACGGTGTGGCAAGTGCCTTTGTTGCCCCCACCTATACAATCCCGGAGACGGAAACACAGGAAACCGTGTCTCCCGCAACCCACGCGACGAGAAAAGAGTTCGGTTCGATTCAAACCTGGGAAACCGGATATACCGGTAAGGGCATGCGGATTGCCGTTGTGGATACCGGCCTGGATTTGGACCATCCCTCCTTTGCTGCCGCGCCCCCTCTTACGGAGACCTCTCTGACGAAGGATGAGATTCGTAAGGTTTTGCCGGAACTGAATGCCTATGAAGCATATCAAGGCGTCTTGGGCTTGACGGCGGATACCTTGTATCGTAGTGAAAAAGTGCCTTTTGCGTTTAACTATGTGGACGTTAACCTGGACGTTACCCATGACCATGATACCCAGGGTGACCACGGCACCCATGTAGCCGGTATTACCGCCGCGAACCGAATGGACAGCACCGATGTGGTTGGTGTTGCCCCGGATGCGCAGTTGATTATTATGAAGGTCTTTGGATCAACAGCTGGCGGACAGTTTGACGACATTTTAGCATGCCTGGAGGACTGCTTCTTCTTGGATGTTGACGCTGTCAATATGAGTTTGGGTTCTCCCGCTGGATTTACCTCGGCAGGCCCTGAGACGGAACGGATTTTCTCCAAGATTTTGGAGACAGATATGATCGTCTCGATTTCCGCCGGTAACAGCACCTCTGCAGCCTATATGAATGGCTACGGGACCAATAAGAATTTTGTTAGCGATCCGGATAACGGCATCGTCTCTTCCCCGGCGACCTATTCTGGTGCAACGATGGTGGCCAGCCTGGAGAATACCAGCGTAGTCAGCAATTACTTCGCTGTGGGCGAGGAGCAAATCTGCTATAGCGATGTGGCGGCGAAGCCCTTTACCAATCTGGCAGGGAGTACGTATACATACGTTATAATTCCCAATTTTGGCGAAGCTGCCGACTATGAGGGCCTAGATGTATCCGGGAAAATCGCCGTCGTCAGCCGTGGGCAGATTACCTTTACGGATAAGCAGCAGAACGCCGCAACTCGTGGAGCGGTGGCTTGCGTGATTTACGACAATACCGATGGCGAGCTGAGCAACATGCAGGATGCCGGCCTAATCCCCAACGTCTTCATTACCAAGGCAGACAGCGAAAAGTTGATTGCCGCTGCGGTGAATGGAGAGGGGAAGCTAACGCCCCATCCCCTGGACGATGTTATGGTTCGGCCCAGCTTCACAGCGGGCCAGATGAGCAGTTTCTCCTCCTGGGGTGTTACCTCTGATTTGCAGCTGATGCCGGATGTGACAGCTCCTGGCGGAAACATTTACTCTTCTCTGAACAATGGCCAGTACGGCATGATGAGCGGCACCTCCATGTCTGCCCCCCATATTACCGGTATGGCCGCGCTGGTGTTGCAGTACCTCCACAAGGAGCATTCCGAACTGACAGCCAGCCAGATGCACACCGTGGCCGAGGCTCTCACCATGAGCACAGCCGTCCCTGTAGTGGAGCCTTCTGGGGTTCTGTATTCCCCGAGGAAGCAGGGCTCCGGCTCTGCCAATGCATTCCTTGCGGTTAGCAGCCCGGTTTATTTGACTGCAGACAATGGAAATGAGCGTACACCCAAAATTTCCTTTGGCGATGACGATGAGAAGCAGGGCGTGTATCGGTTCTCCTTTGAGCTGAACAACTTCTCGACCGAGTCCCATACATACACCCTGGACGGCACAGTCCTGACCGATCAGTTTGTAGAGGCCAATGGCAAGAAGCTGATGGGCGAAACTTCCCGGCAGCTGGATGCCGCAGTGTCCCTCAGCCTGCTGGGTGGCGGTCAGTTCCCTACAGAGTATGATGTCAACGGCGATGGCCTGGTGGATATTGCCGATGTGCAGAATCTCCTGGACGGCGTCAACGGCAACCACCAGCTGGATGCGTCTACTGTAGCCCGCTTCCAGGCGATGGCCCAACCGACGGACATCCTGGATACCGCTGATGTGCAGGCGCTTTACGAGATGATTCAGGCGGATCAGAAAGATCAACTGGACGTTACGGTGGAGCCTGGCCAGACAACTACGGTTTACGTGACCATTGCTCTGACAGATGCGGACAAGTCCTATATGGACGAGAATTATCCCAATGGTATTTATGTGGACGGCTTTGTTCTCTGCCATGCCAAGTCTGAGGGCGCTGTAGATCTGAGCCTGCCCTTCCTGGGCTTCTACGGGGATTGGAGCCAGGCGCCTGTGTTTGATGTGGGCTGGTACTATCAGCAGCAAAACGCGGAATACAACCGCTACCCCCATGTTTTCTTCACAGACTACTATTACCTGGGCCTGAACCCTTATATCATAGATGAGCCCTATGATCCGGCGCACAACATGCTGTCTCCTAACGGTGATGCCGCAGGCGACACAATTGAAGAAATCTACCTGGGTATGATGCGCTCTGCCAAGAAGCTGTCCTTCACCTGGACAAACGCGAAGACCGGTGAGGTGTACTTCAATGCAGAGGTGAACAATGTCAACAAGAGCTTCTATTCCACCACATATAATCTGGTGCTGCCCTTCATGTATAGCAACGAGGTAGGGACGTTCTACGATTTTAAGGATGCCAATGGCGAAACTCTGGCCAATGGCGTTGAACTGGAGCTGTCCATTGATGCCTACCTGGATGATGGTGACTTGGAGATTGATGATTCCATCCGCATCCCGGTGACCATCGACACGAGCCGTCCTTCCATGGATGCAGATTCCCTGCGCCTGTGGTACGAGGCGTCTACCGATTCCCGCAAGGTGGAATTTACGGTCTGCGACGACCAGTACATCGCTGCGGTGGCAGTTCTGACCGAGGCTGGCGGTGTGATCGACATGATCCCTGTGGACAATGTCCCCGGTGAACCCTACCATATGGAGATTGATGTCTCCGATTGCGACCCCCGGTTCCAAATTGTGGTATGTGACTACGGTTTGAATGAAACCGCCTACGAGGTGTCGTTTGCTGGCAAGCATAATGAGGATGAGGCCGCTTTCTATGGCTATCGTCACATGAGTGTGCTGCCGCAAAACGGCGTCAACGTGGTAACTGAGGCCTACAACGGCTGGTACTCCTTCCGGGAGCCCGGCAGCATGGCGGCTCACACCTACGCCCAGAAAAACGGTGAGGTCGAGACAGTTGCAGCCGAGTACGTGGATGGCTATGTGATTGGTGTGGATGAAAATAACGTCCTGTTTACCATGAAGATGGGCGACTGGGGCCGCACGACCTTGGGCAAGATCAAGCTGCCTGGCCTGCTGGGCTACAACACCTATCAGGCGTTGGATATGGCGTTTGACTATACCACAAATACCCTGTACTGCATTACAGATGAGGACGGCAATGCGAAGAAGCCCGCACGCCTGATCACCATCGACTATCACACCGGCAAGGCTTCTGACGTGGGTGTGGTTGGCTTTGAAAAGGGCCAGCAGGGCGTCACCTTGGCCTGCGACAACGATGGCGTTCTGTATACCATCAACTATGCAACCGGCGACCTGTACACCATCAGCAAAACAGCTGAAAAGGTCAACGGCATCAATACCGTGTCGGTGACCAAGGTTGGCGAAACTGGCTATAAGCCCCAGTATTGGCAATCCATGACTGTGGATCACGACACCAATACCCTGTATTGGGCGGCCTACCAGGGTTACGCTGGGAAGAGCGCGTTCTATGAGGTGAATAAAACCACGGGTGAGCTGACTTTGGTGGATTATATGCACCAGAATGCGGAAATCAGCGCTCTGTTCACCCCCTATCACGGTGAAACGGTGTTGTATCCGGAGGATGAACCTCTGACAGGGCTGTTGCTCAGCGAGGAGAGTCTGTTCCTGTCTTTGGGCGGCTCTCAGCGGCTGCGCTGCACGCCTGTGCCTTTCTACGCGAATCTGGATAAAGTCACCTGGAGCAGCTCGGATGAGAGCGTGGCGACTGTGTCCGACGGCGTGGTGAAGGCGGTTGACGCTGGGACCGCTGTCATTACAGCGACCCATGGGGATCTCACGGCTTCCTGCGTGGTGACCGTGAAGAGCCTTACAGGCAACCTGACAGCTTTCAATACCGGCTCTGCCATCGGGTGGTACCGCGCCGATGACCTGAGTCAGTTTGATGGTGCACAGCCTTTGGAAAGCGAAGACCAGAACATCTACTATTCTGCAGTGCCTGTTGGCGATGTTGTGTATGCCTTTGACCAGGACAGTAACTTCTGCGTGTTGGATCCCGAAACTCTGACGGGAGTCCAGCTGGGTTCCAGAACCACCAAGGGTGTGATGAGTGCCTTGGCAATGAACTATGCTGATGGCTACCTCTATGGTGTAGAGTTTGTCTCCTCCTCAACAGGAACAGGCAACGCCTCCTACCTGGTTCAGGTGAACCGCCTGAACGGCAACATGAAGCGCCTAGTGAATCTGCAGGAGGAAATGGGCTTTGTCTACGGTATGACCATCGACCATGAGGGCAACTTCTATACAATCTACATGAGCCTGGAGGGCACGACCGAGCTGCAAAAATTCAACCTGATGACCTATGGGAGCGAAACCTATGTGATGACCATGGGCATCATGGATTTGAGCGACAGCTACCCTGGCAGCAACGGTATCACCAGCATGTATTACAGCAATGCCAACCAGGGCATCTTCTGGACGTACTACAACGACCTGATTTTCCTGGATGTGGCGGATATGGACAATCCCTCGGTGATTAATCTGGGCTATTTCTCCAGGACAGATAGTACCGCAATGTTTATGGCGCTGCATAGCACCACCGACCCCTTGCCGGAACTCCCGGAGATTCCTGTGGAAAGCGCGGAGCTTCCTGAGTCCTACCGGCTTCTGCGCAAAGGCACAGCAGCTGTGGCTCTGGATGTCCAGCCGTGGAACAGCACCCCGAAGGTGACTTATCAGGTTGCGGATACCTCGGTTGCAACAGTCAGCGAGCAGGGCCTGATTACCGGCGTGAACCCCGGAAACACAACCCTGACTGTGACGATTGAAGGCTACGGCCAGACCCTGACATCGGACATCACAGTCCTCCCAGGCGGCAGCACCCTCTATGGCTATTTCGTTACTGACTACCAGTACTCTGGCCAGTGGTGGATTTCCATAAAGGACTACGATCCTGAGGATATCACCCCCATCATCAATTTTGATGACTACGTTGTGATGGCTGGCGACTACTACGATGGTTACATCTATGCGATTGCCCAGTCCGGTGGCGAGTATCAATGCAAGAATGTGCTTGTCAAGATTGATCCGGCAGATTATTCCAAAGAGGTCATCGGAAAAATCGAATACAATGTGATGGACATGGCCTTCGACTACACAACGGGCACCATGTACGCAGTGATCACAGGCGGCGGCATCTATGCCCTGGCGCAGATAGACTTGACCACAGGTGACCTGGTCCTGGTAGAGGAGTGCGACCAATTCCTGGTGACTCTGGCCTGCACGCCAGAAGGCAACCTGTATAGCATTGCCAGCGATGGAAACCTCTACTCCGTTGAGAAGACCACCGGAAATTTGACCACTGTGGGCCGGGTTGGCTATGTATCTACCGAGTCGTATCAAAGCATGGCCTATGATTACAACAGCGGAAACGTGTACTGGATCGGTCCTTACGGCGACATGAGACTCTTGGATTTGGAGACCGGAAAGGCCGCAGGAATTGGAAGCGTAGGCGGTATGATCATGGAGATTACCTCCCTGTTCTCCGTCCCGGAGCAGGCGCCTCAAATCCCTGCAGCGGTTGCGCCTACGGGCGTGCACCTGCAGGAGATGGCTTCCGTTGGTGTGGGTGAATCTGCGGTGCTGAATGCCAAGGTTCTGCCTATGAGCCTATCCAGCGTGGATCAGACTCTGACCTGGGCTACCAGCGATAACTCTGTGGCAAAGGTGGATGCTTCTGGTAACGTAACTGGCGTCGGCGCAGGTACCGCCACCATCACCGCCACCAACAGCGCTGGTCAGACGGACGAATGCCTGGTGACTGTAACGCCCGAGGTTCGTCAGTTCTATGCATACGACCGCTCCAATACCCAGTGGGTCCGCTTTAGCGGCAATGATACCTCCAAGCTGGAGGTAATGCGGAAGGATGCAGAGGGCGAAACGGTTCTGGCTGCTTCCGCCTACACCGGGGAGACAATCTACTCCTACGATGTGGAGGGCCGCTTCTACAGTGTAGACCCGGAGACCTTCCAGCGTACCAAGATCAGCGATGGCTTCTTAGGTAAGTACCAGACTCACTACGACAGCGATTATGGCGATACCTTTGATTACTACTACAAGGTCATGGACGCTTCTTACGATGACGCCACTGGGAAACTGTATGTCGTCTATGAACTGATTAAGGAGTCCGAGTACCACAATGCGCTCCAAGGCAAGTGGACCTATTGCTTCGGCTCCGGTATCGCCGAGGTGGATCCCACGGATGGATCGTTTGAAGAGTTGTTCTTCGGGGATAACAAGCGGTATGCCAACCTGTTGGTTATAGACGGCATGGCATATACCATCGACACCTTTATCAATGGCATGGTGGAGGCCATTGACTTCAACAGCGATAATCCTAAGGGGAATATTTTCGCTCTGGTTTACCAATACTGGAATCTCCCCGGCAGAACCACTGGCTGCAGCTTTATCTACGACAAATATACCGGCACGGTGTATGCCATCCGGGATTTGGCGAACAATGGCGGCGAGTCGATACTGTACACCATGAGCTTGACCAACGCGGATGTCACGCCCATGGGCATCATCGGCGGTGGATTGGTTGTCAATGGCCTATTTATCAGATAAACTAAAATTTTTATGACTGTTCTTGATTGTGTTCTCTGAGATTTACTCTGTATAAAATAGACATGCAGCAGTTTTAGGAGTAAAAACATATAATATATGGTTGAACTGTATTACATGACCATGCCGTAAGGTATGGCAGGCTATTGCATGAGAGCTACGTATCAAGAGGCAGAAAACCAATCGGCCAACTCTTCAAAAAGGGTTGGCCGATTTGGGCGCATCAAGAGTTATCTGCAAAAATCCAGTGATATCTGGTAGAGCTATATTGCAGGGGGCTCATGATATGCTCCAAATGAATGCTTTTTTGGTATATTGGAAGGGGAGGGCCGGGTTCATATGAAAAAAGTGGAACTACTGTATCTTGCGGCCAAGGGCGAGGAGGTTTATCGGGCATACTGCCAGCCTGTTTGTAAGACCTACGGCCTCAGTCCTACGGCTTTTGACGTAATCATGTTCCTGGCCAACAACCCGGCATGCAATACAGCCCGGGATATTTGCCGGATTCGTGGGATCAAAAGCGGTATCGTCTCCGTTACCGTGGAGCAATTGATTGGCCGGGGCTATCTGACCCGGGAGACAGACGGAAGGGACCGGCGCATGCAGCGTCTATACTTCACAGAGGACGCTGCGCCGCTGGTACAAGCCGGGCAGGAGGCGCAGCGCCGCTTTGAAGAGGCAATTTGCCGGGGCCTGACGGACGCAGAACTGAAGACCTATGCTGCGTTGACACAAAAGCTGCTGGATCATATTGAACGCTTGACTGGGCGATGACTGGTGCGTGCACCGGTTTTAGCCGGTCAAGTTCCTGGTTATCTTTCCGAATGGCGCTCCTTTCTGCAAAAGGTATCCCCCACGGGCTCGCCCATGGGGGATTCTTGACTGCTATTTATGAAAGGCATGATAGAGGCGTTCCGACTGTGCAGGCGGTATTGGCCTGTAGTTCCCGGACTTTCTGTTGGATGCTCTTGAGGTCCCGGAAGGTCTCCGGGCGTTTGCTGGTGTCCCGGAGAAGGGCAGAGGGATGGTAGATGGCAGTCATCCAGACGCCTCGCTTTTCGACCCATTGACCATGTTCCCTAGTGATGCGGAAGTCGGAGCGGATGAGGCGCAAGGCGGCAATCCGGCCCAGACAAACGATGATTTTCGGGCGAATCAGTGCCACCTGGTTCCGCAGGTAGTCGATGCAGGCGTCTTGCTCAATCTCCATAGGGTCCCGGTTTTTGGGTGGGCGGCACTTGACAATGTTGGCGATGTAGCAATTGTGCCGCCCCAGGTCGATGATACACAGCATGTCGTCCAGAAGTTGACCAGCAGGGCCGACGAAGGGCTCCCCCTGCAAATCCTCCTGCTGGCCGGGCCCCTCGCCCACAAACATGATGTCGGCATTTCTGGGGCCTACGCCAAAGACCACATTGTGCCTGGTTTCACACAGGCCACACCGGGTACATGCCCGGCAGGTTGCTTCCAATTGAGGCCAGTCCAGCATAGTTAGTTCCCCCTTTTCCGGGCCAGACGCCGCTTCCGGTTGCGCCGCCGGACCCAAGTGGACCAAATCAAAAGCAGGAGAAAAATACCAAAAAGGGCAGCCAATACCATGACCATGAATTGCCAAGGACTCTGGGCAATTTCGTCTTTCACCTGCATGACGACTGCCCCAAAGGCATTGCGTTCTACACCAGTTACCGTTACAAGATCAGTTTGCCCCACGCAGATGGAGCCATAGTACTCCTGTACCACACCCACAGTCTGACCGGCCTCCAGAGGCGCATCCAGCCCGGCTTCTGACGTCAGCTGGTACCGGGTGCTAAGCAGGCTTTCGTCATAATCTTTGGGAAGCATGGTGGTTACGGACTCCGCCGGGGTTACCACGACGGACTGGGTGGCATGAGCCACAGGCAGCTGGGCAATGGGGGCCAAGGGGGAGAGCACCTCTGCGAAGGTAAAGGAGTCAAAGCCAAAGTCCAAGGCCTTGGACGCTGACACAAAGCTGCCGTAGTACGTGGAGCCGTCAGCTCCGGCGCTGCTGGCGCCCAAGACGACACACAGGTACCGCAGATTCCCAGACTCTGCGACACACATGACACAGCGGCCGGCAGGGGTGGTGAAGCCGGTCTTGCCGCCGATGACCCGCTCGTCATAATAGTCAGAGGTGATGGAGGCGTCGATCAGATAGTTGGTAGTAACCAAAATCCGCTCCTCCTGGAGGTTGGTAGCAGCAAGGGTATAGCGGCTTGTGGAGTAGATCTCCTGAAATTTCTCATATTCCAGGGCAGCCATCATAATTTTTGCCAAATCCCGGGCCGTGGTATAATGCTCCTCGTCATGCAGGCCATGGGTGTTGGCAAAGTGGGTGCCGGTGCAGCCCAGCTCCGCCGCCTTCTGGTTCATCATCTCCACAAAAGCGGTTTCTGATCCGGCAACATATTCGGCAATGACCGGAGCGGCATCGTTGGCGGACTCAATCATGAGGCAGTACAGCAGCTGCTCCAGGGTGAACACCTCGCCGGCCATGAGACCGGAGCTGCTGCCGGATGGGTCCAGATCGTCCAGGGCTTCCTGACTGACGGTGACGGTATCTGTCAGGTTGCCATGCTCCAGTGCCAGCAGACAGGTCATCACCTTGGTCAGGCTGGCCGGCTCTCTCCGTGTATCGATGTTTTTGGCATATACCATGGTCTGAGAGTTCAGCTCCAGAAGGAGCAGAGCCTCCGCGTCAAAATCCAGGCTGTCCGGTCCGTCCAGCGCCCGGGGTGCATCCACGCTAAAGTTGCTGTTCTCATCTCCATGGAGGGGGGATTCCGTAGGGGAAGGGACAGCTTCCGATTCTCCGGCCTCTTCAGTCATTTCCGGAGCAGAATCTGTGGGAGCTGCATCCTCGCTGGCGGATGTTTCCGGCGGATCCGCCGCTTCTGTGGCGGGGATGGGAAGGGCCAACGCCTGCAGCATCAAAAGGGCAGCTATAAAAACAGATAAAATTTTCAAATTTTTCACGTTCTTCATCTGAAATCACCATCATATTCTCTGGAGCGGCTTGCCCGCCGCTGTAAAATTGTGTATAATAGAACCGTATACCGACGGCTGAGAAGCAGTTTCTATTATATCAGCCTGTCTGCTGTGGTGTCAATCCATGTCGGGAGGAATTTCCCATGGGAAAGGTGAAATTTCCTGCGTTGCTGCTGATACTCGCGGGGATCTTTGCCAGCTTTTTGCTGGGAATGTTTGTCGGCCGGCGTACAGGCGGGGAAATCCTGTATATCGATCAGGAGCAGTCTGCCGCCTCACGGGCGTTTTCTACGGAAGCCGCCTCTGCTGGGAATGCCGTTTCTGTGCCCACGGAGTCAGGAGAGCGGGTCAATGTGAATACTGCCGGAGTGGAGGAGCTTTCTCAGCTTCCTGGGATTGGAGAGATCCTGGCCCAGCGCATTGTGGACTATCGGGAGGCAAACGGCCCCTTCCGCTGCCTGGACGAGCTGTGCGATGTGGAAGGAATCGGCGAAAAGCGGGTGGAAAACCTGCGGGATTATGCAGTTGCGAGGTAAGGATGCATGAAGATTGTAGTGGTGGATGACGAGGCCCTGCTGGTGAAGGGCATTCGGTTTAATTTGCAAAATGAAGGGTATGAGGTGCTCACCGGCTCCAATGGGTTGGAGGCGGTGGAGCTTGCCCGGGACCCGGAGGTAGGCCTCATCATTCTGGACGTGATGATGCCGGAAATGGACGGCCTCACGGCTTGCACCAAAATCCGGGAGTTCTCCCAGGTTCCCATTATCATGCTGACGGCAAAGACGGAGGACATGGATAAGCTCATGGGCTTTGACCACGGGGCGGATGATTATCTCACCAAGCCCTTTAACATCTTGGAGCTGAAGGCCAGGATTCGCGCCCTTCTGCGCCGGGCCGGGAACCAGGAGAAGGAAGCGCAAAAGCGGAATTATCTCACCGGCGGCAACATCAAGCTGGATTTGGATGCCAGAAACGCGTACAAAAATGGAGAGCTGGCGGATCTCACGGCGAAGGAATTTGACGTCATCGAGTTCCTGATGCGCAATCCCAACCGGGTTTATTCCCGGGTGGCGCTGCTGGATACCATCTGGGCCTATGAATACCGGAGCGATATCCGCACGGTGGACGTTCATATTCGCCGTCTGCGGGAGAAGCTGGAGGACCGTCCGGCACAGCCGCAGCACATTTTGACCAAGTGGGGAGTTGGGTACTATTTTAAGAGCTAAGCGGCGTATCCAGCGCCTCAGCCGGACGCAGCTCCGGTATGCCATGATGTATGTGGGGATTACTTCCGTAGTTCTGATTTTTCTGAATCTGTATGCCGCCACCACCATGCGGAATCTGGTGTTTCGCAGCAAAGAGACCTCCTTGGAGGATAAGGTGCAAATGACGGCCTCGGCCTTCTCAGGCCTTCGTGCCATACAGGAGGAGAGCGCTAAGAAAGTTATGGACCAGCTGGGAAACCTGAATGCCACGCGCGTTTTGGTAACAGATGAATCGGGCCTGGTGCTTTATGACAGCTTGGAGGAGAATGATTCCCTGGGTCAGTATGCCGTGCTGCCGGAGATTGTGCAGGCCCTGGCAGGCAACGATGTATTTTACTCCAGCTACTGGTCCGGCTGCCTGGAGAGCAAAGCGGCCACCCCGATTCTGTATGCGGGAGATCTCATCGGCGCGGTGTACATGATGGAATATGACCTGGACCAGGGGACTCTGATTGCTGCGCTTCAGCAGAACATTCTCTGGATCAGCGTGGTTCTGGAGGGGGCGGTGATTCTGTTCTCCCTGATTTTTTCTGAGGCATTTTCCAGACGTATGCGGCGGATTTTTGCTTCCATCCGTATCATTCGGGAGGGGGATTACTCCCACAAAATGCAGCTGCGGGGGCATGACGAGCTGGCGGTGCTTTCCAGCGAATTCAACGCCCTGACAGAGCGTCTCCAGACCTCGGAGCAGCGCCGCCGGCAGTTTGTTTCCGATGCCTCTCATGAATTGAAAACCCCCCTGACCTCCATCAAG
>ENA-UONY01002187-UONY01002187.1-human-gut-metagenome-genome-assembly--contig:-CS9-NODE-2187-length-14305-cov-5.180632_pt1 | contig 14305 bp, 13 predicted proteins | sample MGYA00242465_ERZ724012 | MGnify/ENA metagenome assembly ERZ724012 | reverse complement strand
GATGGCTGTCCTCCTCCTCGCCGATGGGGGTCTCCAGGGAGACGGGCTCCTGGGCCACCCGCATGATCTCCCGCACCTTCTCCACAGGCATCTCCAGCTCTTCGGCGATCTCCTCGGCGCTGGGCTCCCGGCCGTTGGCGTGGAGCAGCTGGGAGGAGACCTTCTTCACCTTGTTGATGGTCTCTACCATGTGGACGGGGATGCGGATGGTGCGGGCCTGGTCGGCGATGGCCCGGGTGATGGCCTGGCGGATCCACCAGGTGGCGTAGGTGGAGAACTTGTAGCCCTTGGTGTAGTCGAACTTCTCCACGGCCTTGATGAGGCCCAGGTTGCCCTCCTGGATCAGGTCGAGGAACTGCATGCCCCGGCCCAGGTACCGCTTGGCGATGCTGACCACCAGCCGGAGGTTGGCCTCGGAGAGGCGCTTTTTGGCGGCCTCGTCCCCGTTGGAGATGCGCACCGCCAGGTCCACCTCCTCATCTGGGGTGAGCAGGGGCACCCGGCCGATCTCTTTGAGATAGACCTTCACCGGGTCGTCGATGGCCACGCCGTCGGCGCCCAGGCTGGGGTCCAGCTCCTCGGCCTTGGCCAGCTCCGCGTCGTCCAGCTGGATGTCGTCGAAGTCCTCCACAATCTCGATGCCCTGGTTCTCCAGGGTGTCGTAGAATTTTTCCACGTGCTCCGGGTCGAAGTCCATCTCCCCCAAGGCGTCCAAAATCTCCTTGGTGCTCAGGTGGCCCTTGCTCTTGCCCATTTCGATCAGCTCTCGGAGCACTGTTTTCTTTTCCGGTTGCGCGCTCATGCGTCCCCACCATTCCTTTCTTCGTTACGGGCCCGTTCCCGGCCCCATCCCATTCTGTTGTTTTCTGGTACGTAAAGCCTGTAAGTATGCCTGCAGGTCCTCGGCCGACGCCTCTTTAATCTTCTTGGGGTCGGCGAAGGCTCCTTCGTTCTGTAAGATGCGGAGGTACTCCTCCGCGTCCGCCCGGGTGGGCGGGGCCTCCCGGCGCTGGGCCAGGATGCGGGTGAGCTCGGAGAGCTCCTCCTGGGTGAGCTCCCCGGCCAGGTCCCCCAGGGTGGTCTCGCCATGGATAGTTTTGCCCAGCAGGACCGTATATAGTCTGCGGTTGTAGGCGGTGATGAGTTTTTCCGGAGGCAGCCGCTTCTGCAGGTCCTCCGCCCGGTCTTGGTGGAGGAACAGGTAGCAGAGGATGCCCTCCTCCGCCAGGGCGGCCCGCATGTGCCGCTTTTTCTCCGGGTTGGCCGCCTGCTTGACGGCCACCACCTCCTGCTGGGAGCGGACCAGCTTTTTCTTCTCCTGGTAGGACTCCCGGCGGGCCAGGCGGTCCACCGTGTCCAGGATGCTGTCCTTCCCCACCCCGGTCTCCTGGGAGAGCTTGCCGGCGTAGATGTCCCGCTCCATCCTGTCCCGGAGCTTGCACAGCACGGTCTCCGCCGCCTCCTTCAGGTACCGGGCCCGGCCGTCCTCGGTGGTGAGGTCGTACTTTTTCCGCACCCCGGCCAGGCGGTACTCCACGTCGTTGCCGCCGGACTCCAGCAGCTGCTTGAAGCGGGCGGGGCCGTCCTCCCCGTAGTTGCGCATGAATTCGTCGGGGTCCTTGCCCCCGGGCACGGTGATGACCCGCACCTGCAGCCCCGTGTTCTTTAAGATGGGGATGGCCCGCTGGGTGGCCCGCTGGCCCGCCTCGTCGGAGTCGTAGCAGATAACGGCCTCGTCGGCGTAGCGCTTGATGATGCGGGCCTGCTCCTCGGTAAGGGAGGTGCCCAGGGAGGCGATGGCGTTGGTGAACCCCGCCCGGTGCAGGGCGATGACATCCATGTACCCCTCCGCCAGGATGAGCTGCCGGGAGCCGGAGTCCTTGGCGAAGTTCATGGCGAAGAGGCCGCTGCTCTTGTGGTACACCGGGGTGTCGGAGGTGTTGATGTACTTGGGCTTCTCATCGGTGAGGATGCGCCCGCCGAAGGCCACCACGTTCCCCCGCAGGTCCAGAATGGGGAACATGGCCCGGGCCCGGTAGCGGTCGTAGGGGTAGCCCTTTTTTGACAGCCGGGCCACGTCGGCCTGGAGCATCTCCTGCTGGGTGTAGCCCTTGGCCTTCAGGTGGTTCACCAGGGCGAAGCCGCTGTCGGGGGAATACCCCAGGCCGAAGTGCTGGATGGTCTTGTTGTCCAGCCCCCGGCGGCGGAAGTAGTCCAGCCCGGGCTTGCCCTCGGGGGCGGAGAGCATCTTATAATAGAAGCGGGCCGTCTCCCGGTTGATCTCCAGAATGCGGGTGCGCAGCCGGGACATGCTGTCGTCCACCCCGTCCTCGGGCACGGTCATGCCGGCCCGCTGGGCCAGCCAGCGCACCGCCTCGGGGAAGTCCAGGTTCTCCACGCCCATGACGAAGGAGATCACGTCCCCGCCCTTGTTGCAGCCGAAGCAGTAAAAGGAATTGTTTCCCGGGTAGATGTTGAAGGACCCGGTCTTTTCGTTGTGGAAGGGGCAGAGGCCCACCAGGTTCTTCCCCCGCCGCTTTAAGTTCACATAGGCGGAGGCCACCTCCTCGATGGGGTTGCGCGCCTCCAGCTCCCGTAAAAATTCCGGCGGAAACGCCATAGCGCCCCTCCTTTCCCACCGGTCACATCACCAGGTTCCACGCCTTGGGGATGAACAGCTCTTTGTAGCAGGCCACAGCGAAGTGGTCTGTCATGCCCGCCACATAGTCGCAGGCCGCCACCTCGGGCCCCTCCTCTGCCGCGATCTGCCGCATGTAGTCCGGCAGGTACTTGGGGTCCTTGAAGTGCAGGTACAAGCTCTGGATGATGTGGGGCACCTTGCGCTCCTCTTTTTTGGCGTACTCGTTTAAGTACACCGCCTGGTACATAAAGTCGTTGAGCTCCTCGAAGGCCCGGAGGGTCCGCTCGTCCATGGCGATGTCTCCCTCCCGGCTGTTTGCCACCACCGAGGAGATCAGGGCGGTGATCCGCTTCGTTTTGGAGTCCCCCAGGGTCTGGGTGATATTTTTGGGGATGTCCCCCTCCTGGAGCACCCCGGCCCGGATGGCGTCGTCGATGTCGTGGTTGATGTAGGCGATCTTGTCCGCCCAGCGGACGATGCGGCCCTCGGCGGTGTCGGCCTCCAGGCCGGTGGTGTGGCAGAGGATGCCGTTTTTCACCTCCCAGGTGAGGTTGAGGCCACGGCCGTCCTTCTCCAGCCTGTCCACCACCCGCACGCTCTGCTCGTAGTGGCGGAAGCCCTTGGGCAGCAGGGCGTTTAAGGCCCGCTCCCCGGCGTGGCCGAAGGGGGTGTGGCCCAGGTCGTGGCCCAGGGCCCCCGCCTCGGTCAGGTCCTCGTTGAGGCGCAGGGCCCGGGCGATGGTCCGGGCGATCTGGGACACCTCCAAGGTGTGGGTGAGGCGGGTGCGGTAGTGGTCCCCCTCTGGGGAGAGGAACACCTGGGTCTTGTGCTTCAACCTGCGGAACGACTTGCAGTGGATCACCCGGTCCCGGTCCCGCTGGTAGGGGGTGCGCAGCTGGCACTCCTCCTCCGGGCGGGAACGGCCCCTGGTCTGGGCGGAGCGGGCGGCCCAGGGGGCCAGCATCTCGCTTTCCAGCCGTTGGGTCTCTTCTCGAACCGTCATAAGCTACCTTCCTCTCAGGTCAATGGGCCAAAGCGCTTTCTATGGGTATATACGCTTTTTTGGCAAGAAATACTCTTTCCCGCGGGAAAAAATTTCGCTCAGTCCACCGGGAAGGGGAAGAACCGCTGGCCCGCCTGTTTGACCGATACCCTGCCGCTGCTGGAATCCGCCAGCTTTTTCTCCAGGGCGGGCAGGAGCTGGGGCTCCAGGTGGAAGCGCAGGGTGACCTGCTCGAGGAACTGGGTGTCGTCCACCACGCCGCCGCACTCGGGGATGAGGCCGGCGGCCTTCCCGTAAAAGCCGTCGTCGCAGGGGAGCTCTAGGAGCAGGCACTCCCGCATGGCCACCTTCTGGGCGGCGGCCAGGGCGATGGTGGCGGTGTGGGAGTAGGCCCGGATAAGCCCCCCGCCCCCCAGCAGGATGCCCCCGAAATAGCGGGTGGCCACCACGGCCACGTCCACCACGCCGGCCTTTTTCAGGGTGTCCATCACCGGGATGCCCGCGGTGCCCTGGGGCTCCCCGTCGTCGGAGAAGCGCTGCACCCCGTTCTCCCGGAGGATGTAGGCGTACACGTTGTGGCTGGCGTCCCAGTACTTCGACTTCATCCGGGCGATGAACTCCAGGGCCTCCTCCTCGGTCTTTACCGGGCGGCAGGTGCCGATGAACCGGGACTTTTTCTCGACGAACTGGTCGCTGTTCTCCTCTTTTACGGTCAGGTACTCCATGGTTTTCCCTCCGGCAAGTAAAAAAGGAGCGGTGCGCGCCGCACCGCCCTTGTCCAGGTCTCTGTTTCGCAAACGAAGGCTTACTTCTTGTCCACCATGCCGTAGCGCTTCTTGAACATATCCACGCGGCCGCTGGTGTCCACCAGCTTCTGCTTGCCCGTGAAGAACGGATGGCATTTCGAACATATTTCGACTTTGATATCCTTCTTGGTAGACCGGGTGTGGATCACGTTGCCGCAGGCGCAGGTGATGGTGGTCTCCTGGTAGTCGGGATGTATATTCTGCTTCATCTCTGTTTTCACCTCTTCCGAGTCCCAGTATAGTCATAAACTCGCGTGGAAGAAATTATACCACAGCCCGGCGGAAAATGCAAGTGTCACTTTTCCCCATTTTCGCGCTCCTGGGCCGGGGGCGTTTCTGGAGGCCGCGGCGGGGGCGGGTCCCCCTCCCCCCGGGCCTCCCGGATGCCGTCCCGCACGGCGGCCTTGACCACCAGATACAGGGCAAAAAAGAAGATGACCGCCAGCAGCAGGCCCCAGATCAGCTCATCCATACACGCTCACCTCCCGAACAGGATCGCCAGTACCTCCAGGAGGAACTGGATGTCGTTGGGCCGGGCCGCCGGAGGCAGGTCCCCATAGGCCCGGGCCAGCAGCACCGCCGCGCCGAAAAAAGCCAGCAAAAACCACACCGCGGCCGCCGCAAGGGCCAGGCCCAGCACGCAGCACACCACGGTGACGGCGGCATAAAGCGCTGTTTTCCTCTTCTTTGTCATACCATCACCCCTGGCTGGCCAGGTAGTCGATGTACTCCTCCAGGCACATGGAGCGCTGCTGCATGGCGGCCGCGGCGGCGCTGCCCACATAGCGGATGACCCCGGGGTCGGCGGTGCAGCCGGTGTAGCTCTCCTTGCCCTCGGGGTAGCGGAAGATGAACCCGTACTTGCCCATGTTGTTCCGCAGCCAGGAGTAGGTCTTGGACTTCTCGAAGCTCTCCGCGTCCCCGGAGACAGCCAGCCGCAGGCACATGCCGGTCTGGAAGTCGCTCTCCCCGGCCTCGGGCACCAGGGACTGGGCCTCGGTGCGGGCCATCACCGCGGTGAGGCCCTCCTCCATGAGCTGGTCCACTTTTTCCTCGAAGCGCTCCCCCTGCTCCTGGTAGGAGACGTAGCCCTCGGTGAAGGTGAGGGCCAGGCCGTCCTCCTTAGCGGCGGCGGCCATGAGCTCCACCGCGGCCACGATGCGGCTGTCCACCTGGACCCCGGCGGCGGTACCCAGCTGGGGGGCGAAGTCCTCCTGGGCCGGCTCCTCCGGATTGATGACAAACAGGTTCACCTCGTTATCGTACACCGGCAGGCCCATCTCGTCGTACACCGGCAGGGCCGACACCTCCGAGGAGGCGGGCTCGCTCTCCAGACCGCTGGTGGTGCCGATCTGCAGCTCCTGGTGGAAATAGGGCACCAGGTAGGACCAGATGAACAGCCCGGCCACCACCGCCCCCCCGGCGATCACCAGGCCGATGACCGCCCGCATCCAGGCCCGCAGCCGCCGGGCGGAGCGCTCCTCCTGCTGCTTGTCCCGGGAGACGAACAGGTTGTAGCCCGCCGGGCCCAGGTCCAGCCGGTGGTCGGACCGTTTTAAGATCACCGGTTTTTTCCGCCGCATCCTGTCTCCTCCCTTCCACCGGTTTTTCGCTGTTTCTCTATTATACACCAGGCGGGGGTCAAAAAGGAACCGGGGCGGCGGAAAAATTTTTCTCCCAAAGATTTTTGCGGGAAACCCCGGGCAGGCGGGCTGCCGGTCTGGACTTTTCCCCCGGGGGGTGGTACAATAAAACAGATTTTGCCCCGGCCCGGGTAGCCGGGGGACAAAAAAACGAGGAGGCACGACATGAACATCTTTACCAAACTCAACGGGCTGCTCTTCCCCCGGGCGAAGGAGTACGAGCGCCTGGGCACGAAAAAGGCCCTGGCCCTGGGGTTCCAGCACGCCTTTGCCATGAGCTGCGCCACCATCCTGGTGCCGCTGCTCACCGGGCTGGACGTGGGCACCGCCCTGTTCTGCGCCGGCGTGGGCACCCTGATCTTCCACCTGTGCACCGGCGGCCGGATGCCCACCTTTTTGGGCAGCTCCTTCGCCTTTATCTCCGCCCTGTGCGGGGTCATCGGCAACAGCGCCTTCGGCGCCACCAAGGACGAGCAGATCGCCGCGGCCATGGGGGGCGTCATCGTGGCGGGGGCCTTTTACCTGGTACTGGCCCTCATCATCAAGATCTTCGGCAAGGGCCTGATGGACAAGCTGTTCCCCCCGGTGGTGCGGGGGGTGGGCATCACCCTCATCGGGCTGAACCTGGCGGGCACCGCTGTGAGCAACATCCAGACCCAGTACGGCCCGGAGGGGGACACCCTGGCCCTGTTCGCCGAGGGCTTTGACATGCCCACCTACGTGTGGGCCTGGGTCATCGCCGGGCTGGTGTGCCTGACCGCCGTGTTCCTCTCCAGCTGCGGCAAGGGCATGGTGAAGATGTCCTCCATCGTCATCGCCCTCACCGGCGGGTACCTGTTCACCCTGCTGGTGACCAAGACCAGCCTGGCCCCCGCCGCCCTGATGGACACCAGCGTTATCGCGGACTACGGCTGGGTGCAGGCGCCCCACTTCGTGCTGCCCCGCTTTGACCTCACCGCCATCGGGATGATCGCCCCCATCGCCATCGTCACCTGCGTGGAGCACGTGGGCGATGTGTACGCCAACGGCGAAGTGGTGGGCAAGAAATTCTACGACGACCCGGGCCTGCACCGCACCATGCTGGGGGACGGCCTGGCCACCATGTTCGCCGGGCTGGTGGGCGGCCCGCCCAACACCACCTACTCGGAGAACACCGCCGTGCTGGCGGCCACGGGCAACTACAACCCCGCCTCCCTGCGCATCGCGGCCCTCATCGCCATTGTGGTCAGCTTCTTCGGCAAGGCCATCGGGGTCATCCAGTCGGTGCCCAACTGCGTGCTGGGCGGGGCCTGCATCGTGCTCTACGGCATGATCGCCTCGGTGGGCCTGCGCACCCTGGTGGAGAACAAGGTGGACTTCACCAAAAACCGGAACCTGTGCATCGCCGCGGTGATGCTGGTGCTGGCCATCGGCGGCGCGGTCATCGGCAACGCGGTGTTCAGCTTCCAGAACATCGGCCTGGGCATCATCGTGGGGATCGTGCTGAACCTCATCATCCCAGACCGGGAGCCCGGCAGCCAGAAACAATAAGAAAAAGGGTCTGGAGGGTGCTCCAGGCCCTTTTCCTATCCTCTTCGCGCTTTTTCGGAAAAAACCGGCGGCGCTGTCACAACAGCGGCCCCTCCCCCGTATTAGGGGCAGAAAGGAGGGAGAGCATGACAGGACAGCAACGGCCCAAGGACGAGGCCGTGATCCAGCAATTCGGGCCCATGGTGTACCGCCTGGCCTTCGCCCAGACCCGCAGCCAGGCCGACGCCGACGACGTGTACCAGGAGGTGTTCCTCCGGTATGTGGAGAAGGCCCCGGTCTTTCACAGCGGCGACCACGCCAAGGCCTGGTTCCTGCGGGTGACCATCAACTGCTGCAACGACTTGTGGCGCTCCCCATGGCGCCGCCGCAGCGCCCCCCTCACCGAGGACCTGCCCTTTGAGACCCGGGAGGAGCTGGGCCTGCACCAGGAGCTTTTGAAGCTGCCCAAAAAGTACCGGGCCGTGCTCCACCTGTTTTACTGGGAGGACATGACCACCGCCGAGATCGCCCAGGTATTGGACCTGAAGCCCGCCGCCGTGCGGCAGCGGCTGACCCGGGCCAGGGCCATGCTCCGGGAACTTTTAGAAGAGGAGGATCTGCTGCATGTTTAAGCACACGTACGATTCCATGAACCGCGTTATCGTCCCCAGCCGGGAGCTGGAACAGGCCACCCTGGAACAGATGGCCGCCTGCCGGGCCGGGGGCCGCATGCCCCGCAGGCCGATAAAGGCCCGGCGCTTCGCCACCGTGGCGGTGGCATTGGTGCTGGTATGCGCTCTGTCGGTGACCGCTTTCGCGGCGGTGCCCGGGCTGGGGGGCTTCTTCGCCCAGCTGCTGCCCGCCTGGCAGGAACAGCTGGCCCCCACCGCTACCTCCGGGGAGCCCGCCGCCAGCCAGGGCATCACTTTGAACGTGCCCGCCGCCCTCAACGACGGGGACAGCGCCGGCATCTTCTTCACCCTCACCGACCAGGAGGGGGGCCGCCTCTCCGACACCACCCGGGTGGCGGGGACCATCTCCGGGGAGGGCTGGGAGCAGGACTTCTCCGCCGCGCCGGTGTACTTTGAGGAGGAGACCCGCACCGCCACCTACCGCTGCGACGTGACCCGCCCCGGGGCCCTGGACGGGGCCGCCCTGAACCTGACCGTCACCGAGCTGCTGGGGGGCAAAAACCAGCAGGAGCTGGCCCTGCCCCTGGACAGCCTGACCATCACCGAGCCCGCGGGCACCGCCGCCTACACCCTGGATGTAGAGGAGGACCTGCTGGCCCGGACCTGGGAAGCCCGCTACAACGCCCTGGTGAAAGACGGCTCCATGACCTTTCTTACCCCGGGGGAGCCCCAGGCGCTGCACTTTACCGCCCGTTACCCCGAGACCGCCGACCCCACGGTGGAGGGCGTCACCCTCACCGGGGCGTCGTACCTGGACGGCCAGCTGCACCTGCAGTTCCATCTGGAGAATGGGTGGAAGTCGGCGCTGCGGTTGGACGGCGGCATCAACAGCGACCCGAATTATGAACCCAATTCTGGCATGTACGACACCAGGCAGTGGCAGACTGGCTACCGGTATGAGAACGGCCAGATCGCCAACCTGTTGGGCGATGGAGACTTCTACGCCAACGGTGCCCCCACTCTGGGAGTGGAGTACCTGGAGCTCATCAGCGGCATCCCCCAGGAGAAGCTGGGCTACGAGACGCTGCACTTCACCTATGCCACCTACAGCACCGCTCTCTCTGGGGAGTGGAGCCAGGACTTCACCCTGCAGAGCGCCGGCGACACCGCGCTGGAGCTCACCGGGCCCTACAACGTACAGGTGGAGACCAAGCACCTGGCGGACGGCGAGGAGCTGGCCTTTACCTATACCTACAGCGACGCGGTGCTGGACTCCATCCGGGTCACGCCCCTGGGTATTACGGTGACGGCGGCCGCCACCCCGGAGGAGGAGACACCTCAGATCGACGGGGTGCTGAAGCGCATCGCCCCGGCGGTGTCGAAGCTGAACGTGTTTGTCACCCTCACAAGCGGGGAGGAAGTGGCCTACGCGCTGGACCCCGACGGCTACAGCCTGCTGCCCGACGGGAGCGGCAACATGACCGCCCGCTATGAGACAGTCCTGCCGGTGGACACGGCGGAGATCGCCAGCCTTACCGTCAACGGCGTGGAGGTGCCGGTGGCGTAGGGAAAATGGATACGAAAAAGAGCTCCCAGGGTCACCTGGGAGCTCTTTTCGTTTGCCTGTGACTTGTTTACTCCGCCTCGAAGTAGGCTTTGAAGGCCCGGTAGGCCATGTACACGTCCAGCTTGGAGACCACCTCGAAGGGGGCGTGCATGGAGAGCACCGGCACGCCCACGTCGATGACATCGGCGTTGAGACGGGAGATGTCCAGGGCCACGGTGCCGCCGCCGCCCTGGTCCACCTTGCCCAGCTCGCCGATCTGCCACAGCACGTCGTTGTCGTCCAGCAGCTTGCGCACCCAGCCCAAAAACTCGGCGGAGGCGTCGTTGCTGCCGCCCTTGCCCCGGGAGCCGGTGTATTTCGCCACGCCCACGCCCCGGTTCAGGTAGCAGGAGTTGCCGGCCTCGTAGGCATAGGCATAGGTGGGGTCGAAGGCCGCGGTCACGTCGGCGGAGAGGCAGTTGGAGGCGGACCACACGTGGCGGGCCTCCAGGCCCTCGGCGGCGGCCAGGTCGGCCACGAAATACCGCAGGTACTCGGAGGCCAGGCCCGTGTTGCCCACAGAGCCGATCTCCTCCTTGTCCGCCAGCACGGTGACCACCGTGTGCTTGGGGGCCTTGCACTTCAGGATGGCCTCCAGGGCGGGATAGGCGCAGACCCGGTCGTCGTGGCCGTAGGCGCCGATCATGCTCCGGTCGAAGCCGATGTCCGTGGCCTTGAAGGCGGGCACGAACTCGATCTCCGCGGAGATCAGGTCACCCTCCACGATGCCGTACTGCTGGTGGAGGATGTTCATGATGTTCAGCTTAAAGAGCTGCTCCCCTTCCCCGTCGGAAAGGGGCAGGCTGCCCACCAGCACGTTCAGGTCCTCGCCGGTAAAGGCCTCCCCCAGCTTTTTGGCGCTCTGGTCCTTGCCCAGGTGGGGCAGGATGTCGGTGATGGTGAACTGGGGGTCGCCCTCCTTCTCGCCGATGCACAGGGTGAGCTCGCTGCCGTCCTTGCGCACCACCTTGCCGTGCATGGACAGGGGGATGGCGGTCCACTGGTACTTTTTGATGCCGCCGTAGTAGTGGGTCTTCAAGAGGGCCAGCTCGTTCTGCTCATACAGGGGGATGGGCTTTAAGTCCACCCGGGGGCTGTCGATATGGGCGGCGGCGATGCGCACCCCGTCCTTGCAGCCCTCTTTGCCGATGACCGCCAGGCAGATGGCCTTGCCCCGGTTGTTGTAGTAGACCTTCTCCCCGGCCCGGTATTTTTTGCCGGGCTCGAAGGGCACGAAGCCGGCGGCCTCGGCGGCCTCTACGGCATAGGTGACGGTCTCCCGCTCGGTCTTGGACAGGTCCAGGAACTTCTTGTAGCCCACGCTGAACTTATCGGCCTTCTCCAGCTCTTTGGCGCCGGCCTTGGCAGCGCCGTGGGTCTTGTCGATGAGGAGCTTTTTCGCCAGCTCCTTGGCGTCGATCTTCTCGGTCTTGGGTTTTCTTGGCATAATGGATTCCTCCTATGGATGACAGGGGATATGCCCTGTTGGTTTGTCCTGTCTTACTGTACCACGGCAGCAGGGAAAAATCAACCGGTTTCTGCGGCGGGGTACAGCCGCTGGTAGATGTGGTAGGCCCGCTGGACTTTCTCCACGTAGGCGGCGGTCTCCGGGTAGGGGATGGTGTGCAGGGTCTCCCCATCCTGGGAGTAGGCGCTGTCCTGGAGCCAGCCGTCCACGTTGCCCATACCGGCGTTGTAAGCGGCCAGGGCCACCTCCAGATGGCCGTAGTGGTCCAGCAGCAGCCGGAGCAGCGCGCACCCGCAGTGGATGTTGTCCCCGGGGTCGAAGATGTCCCCGCCCCCGTTCTCCGGGGGGTGCAGCTCGGCCATCCAGTCGAAGGTGGGCTGGGTGAGCTGCATGAGCCCGTGGGCGTCGGCGTGGGACTGAGCGTCCTCGTCAAAGCCGCTCTCGGTCTTGATCACCGCGTAGACCAGGTGCTCCTCCAGGCCGAATTCCGCCGCCTCCCGGGCCACCAGCTCCCCGTAGGGCTTGGGGTACAGAAAGCGCAGGCCCGTCTCCACCAGCTGGGGGCCGAAAAAGAACGCGGCCGCGGCGATGCACGCCGCCAAAATCAGTACAATGGCGCAACCTTTTTTCATAGGCTGTTCTCCTCCGGCGGGGCGGTGAGCTCGGCCAGGATGGGGGCCACGGCCTCCTCCAGGGGGGTGCTGCCGCCGGTGTCCACCAGGTAGTCCCCCCGGGCGGCGTAGAACTCCCCGGGTTTTTGGGCGGAAAACCGCAGCCGGGCCTGCTCCTCTGTGATGTGGTCCCGCTTTACGATGCGGGCCAGCCGCAGCTCCTCCGGGGCGGTGACGGCCAGGATGCGGGCGCAGGAGCGGTCCAGCCCCGCCTCGAAGAGGGTGGGGGCGTCCAGCACCACCGCCAGGCAGCCCTGGGATTCCGCCTGGGCCCGCAACTCCTGCACCCGGGCCAAAATGCGGGGGAAGGTGATGGCCTGGAGCCGCTCTTTCCCGCCGGGGCCGGCGAAGGCCCGCTGGGCCAGGAGCTTCCGGTCCAGGACGCCATCCCGTACCACCTCCGGGCCGAAGGCGGCCTGCAGCTCTTTAAGGCAGCTCCCGTCGTAGACGGCGGGGTCCCGGGTGAGGGCGTCGCAGTCGATGACAGCGCAGCCCCCCTGGGCCAGGAGCTTCGCCACGGTGGACTTTCCCGCCCCGCTGGGGCCCACCAATCCCGCAGTAAGGCAGGGCCGGGGCCGGAGGACGCGGAAGGCCGCCGCCCGGATGAGCCGGTTGTACACCGCCAGCCCCACCCCCCGTTTGGCGGGCATGCGGGCGTAGGCCTTTTCCGCCCCCACCTGGTCCAGGTAGTGGAGGGCGGAGAACAGCAGGTGGGCCTGCTTGGCCCCGTCGTACCGGCCGCCGTAGCTGACGAAGGGCACGGTGAGATGGGGGGCGTCCTCGTCGAAGCAGAGGGCGGTGCCATCGCCTTTTTGGTTTACATAAGTTTCGTAGTCCTCCGGGGAGGCGTCCACCAGGTACACCTGGGCCTGGGGGGCGTAGTGCTTGTATTTCATCCCCGGGGAGGCGGCCCGCTTGCCCTCCTCCAGCTTGTGGAGGACCGCCGGGTCCACCTCCACCCGGCCCAGCACCTCCCGGAGCTGGGCCACGGTGACGCCCCCGGGCCGCAAGACCTTGGGCACGCCCTCCGCCAGGGTGATGACCGTGGACTCCACCCCCACGGCGCAGTCGCCGCCGTCCACCAGGGCGTCCACCCGGCCGGTGAGGTCCTCCTCCACATGGGCGAAGGTGGTGGGGCTGGGCCGGCCGGAGAGGTTGGCCGAGGGGGCCGCCAGAGGCACCCCGGCCTCCCGGATGACCGCCTGGGCCACCGGGTGGGCGGGGAACCGCACCGCCACCGTATCCAGGCCGCCGCTGGTCTCGGCGGGCACCAGGTCCGACTTTTTCAGGATGATGGTGAGGGGCCCAGGCCAGAAGGCCTGAGCCAGCTGTTTGGCGGCTTCCGGCACCTCCCGCACCAGGGGGGACAGCTGGCCAAAGTCGCAGATATGGACGATGAGGGGGTTATCCGAGGGGCGGCCCTTGGCCTGGTAGATGGCCTTGACCGCCGCCCCGTCCAGAGCGTTGGCGGCCAGGCCGTACACCGTCTCGGTGGGGATGGCCACCAGGCCCCCCGCCCGCAAGAGCTCCCCGGCCTTTTTCAGGTCCTGGGGCCGGTCCCCTTTCAGCAAAATCGTGTGTTTCATAGGCAAGCATCCTATCCCGCCAACAGGCGTAGCTTCACTCTTGGGCCTCCAGCTTGGCGGCCCGGTCCGCGGCGATGAGGCTGTCGATGATCTCGTCCAGGTCCCCAGCCAGCACCTCCTCCAGCTTGTAGAGGGTGAGGCCGATGCGGTGGTCCGTTACCCGGGACTGGGGGAAGTTGTAGGTGCGGATGCGCTCGGACCGGTCGCCGCTGCCCACCTGGCTCTTCCGCTCCTGGGCAATCTGGGAGCTGGCCTTGGCCCGCTCCTGGTCCAAAAGCCGGGCCCGCAGGACCTTTAAGGCCTTATCCTTGTTCTTGTACTGGCTGCGCTCGTCCTGGCACTCCACCACCATGCCCGTGGGCAGGTGGGTGACCCGGATGGCCGAGGAAGTCTTGTTGATGTGCTGGCCCCCCGCCCCGCTGGAGCGGAAGGTGTCTATCTGCAAATCCTTGGGGTCGATGTCCACGTCCACCTCTTCCGCCTCGGGCAAGACAGCCACGGTGGCGGTGGAGGTGTGGATACGGCCCTGGGCCTCTGTCTCGGGCACGCGCTGCACCCGGTGGACGCCGCTTTCGTACTTCAGCCGGGAGTAGGCCCCCTCCCCATCGATGAGGAAGCTGACCTCTTTAAAGCCCCCCAGCTCTGTCTCGTTGAGGGAGACAATCTCGGTCTTCCAGCCCTTGCCCTCGGCGTAGGCGGTGTACATGCGGTAGAGGTCGTAGGCGAACAGGGCGGCCTCC
>ENA-UONY01002185-UONY01002185.1-human-gut-metagenome-genome-assembly--contig:-CS9-NODE-2185-length-14336-cov-6.844619_pt1 | contig 14336 bp, 9 predicted proteins | sample MGYA00242465_ERZ724012 | MGnify/ENA metagenome assembly ERZ724012 | reverse complement strand
AGGTTCCGATCATCGCACCGATGACAGTCGCCATGATGATGACGATATACGCTGGGTTTGTGAAGACCTTCGCGTAGTCTGTGAGGTTCGTACCGATACCAACGGTAATCATCAGTGGGAAGGACATATACTTTACGAAGAATTGCTGCATGCCCCTTGCGCCGGCCTTCACGTTTTCCGGCAGGATATTCGTCATATTCAGAATCGCCATCAGGATGACCATGAAAGCGAAGGTATGAATACTGAAGCCGAGGTTTGCATGGTTGATGATGGAGATGTGCTTTGCGTAGAGATTAGCTACATTGAAGCATACGACACCGAGTGCGAGACCGGTTGCGTAGTCGGCTGCGGTCGGCTTCACGTCACTGGACTTCGTGCTGACATTTTCTTCACCGACCATGAGACGACCATTACCCGTCATGGATGGCTTGATCTGGCCGAGCTTGTTCAGCAGTGCAGACATGAAGACGGCGCAGAGATTGCCAATGCTGATGATTGCAAAGGCAGATGCATACCAGGAGGAGGCATCACCGCCGGTTGCAGCAGCCCACATCTTGCTCATCGGTGTGATACCGGCACCATTGCCACCGCCCATGACTGGAATTGCATAGGTGGCGACGCCAGTGATGGCACCTACGAGACCAGCGAGGCCGAGTGCACCTGCAATACCTGCAAGAATCGTCGGAATGAATCCGGCGAAGGATTTGATGAGCATCTTACGATCAACCGAGAGCACAGAGCCGGTGATCAGGACGAGAATGTAGAGATCGAGGAAACCGGTGGAGCCGTTGAAGGTATTCAGGGCTTCCATCGAGCCTTCACCGATCAGGTGGAAGGTGTTCATCGCGCCGGCTACGAGGCAGGAGAAGAGCATGCCGCCGCCGAACCAGGTCTTCCAGACCGGGATATGGTCACCGACCCAGCCGAGCAGCGTGCCGATGATCATTGCGAAGGCGAGTGCGCCGACCATGTTGGTCAGCATCCAGTCATTGGCTGCCATCACCATCATCAGTATACTGAATATAAGGTACATCCACAGAGGGAACCCAAGGATCTTCGTTTCTTTTAACTTATTCACAATAAATCCTCCCAAAAAGTGATACCGAATTTTTAAAGCACTTTTATTTGCCGGCAAATTTGATAAATGTATTGTACAAAAACGGGAGTAATTGTGCAAGATTGTGACAATGGCGATTCTTCTATGGGACGATAACCATTTGGAATGGACATAGCGCCATAAAACAGAAAAAGAAGCACTCGCTCTGTACTGCAAATTGAGTGACGAATGCTTCTCCTTTTTCTGTTATGAACCTGATTCCAAAATGTTATCGATTTTTAGCAGATGCGCTGATCATGTAGCGCCAGACGATTTCTGCAGAAGGGGATAAGTTGCGGCCCTTCTTTCGGGCGACGATGACATAACGATACAGAGTATCGCCTTTTATCGTGCCATAGACCGGGTTTTGACCAGTAGATGAATTACGAATCGTCGTGTGCGGCAACAGGGCGATGCCACAGCCGCTGCAGGCAACGAGATATCGTGTGTCAACATAATCAATGCGCTGCGGATGAATCGGTGTGATGTGATATTTTCTGAAAAAAGATTTTTCGGCATCATACAGCCCCTGACCTGGCGTCGCCAGAATATATCGGAGCGACGGATTACGGAAACGGCTGATGTCGATTTCAACCGGATGCTCGAGTGAATTATCGGAGATATCTAGGTCCTCCAGAATCGGTGATTCCTGTGGAATGACAAATACGAGCGAATCCTCCTGTACTGGCATATACTCGATGTTTTCGGAGTGTACAGGTTCAGTATAGATGGCTAAGTCGACGGATTCGCTTTCCAGCTCTTCTTCGCACTGCTGAGAGTTGCGATTCAGGTAACTGAGATGGATCTCTGGATGTGTCATCATGAAAGGTGCTGCCTGAACAGCAGCGTAGGCGCCACCACGATGCGTTGTAGCAATCAGTACAGGCTCTGCTGGAATCTGATTAAACTGTCGAAGACTATCCATCATCTCGCTTTCGAGCTGCACATAGCGCCGAGCAAAATCGAGAAAAATTTCGCCCTGTGGTGTAACGCTGATCGGGCTGTGCGTGCGGTCAAAAGGCGAAAAGCCCAACTCTTTTTCAAGCTTATTCAGCTGTTTGGTCAGTGCCGGTTGCGAGATAAACAGTCGCTTCGCCGCCTGGGTGATGTTTCTGTATTTTTCTACCTCGAGCACATAACGGAAAATACTTGTATCCATGTGGACCTCCGAAATCGATGTCTTAACGATAGTATATCAGAATCAGAGCGACAAATAATTAAAATTTCGGGGGATGCGCTGTTTCTGCAAAGCAATAAGGTCTAGCTTATCCATGCCGTTGAAAGAAAACAGCTATCGAAACTATAGATTCCAATTGCAAAAACATTGAAGAAAATACCAAAAAAAAGAGACTCCGGATACTGAAATGAACCCCAAAAGTTAGACAAAAATGGGTCTTTCCCAAATTTTGTGTAAAGTCCAGACAGCTATAAAACAAGAGCGATTTTAATATAAGGCGAAAGACGGCGAAACCAGCTGTCGCCTTAACAATAACATAACACCGGCAAGGGGGAATGTCAAGGGCGGCAGTGGCATTCATGCCGGGCATGAGGCTGCCGGTGTCGTCGATGCGGATGGTGACGGGGTAAGTGGTGGTGCCGCCGCTGGTGGTGACTGCAGAGGAGATGCTGGTGACGACGCCCTCAAAGGTGCGGTCGCTGATGGCGTCGGCGGTGATCTCGGCCTTCTGGCCCACCTGAATGTCGAGAATGTCCAGCTCATCGACGTCCAGGGTCATCTCGAGGTAGCTCAAATCGTAGATGACGCACATGGTCTCGGTGGTGGAGGAGCTGGAGCCTACAGTGTCGCCGACCTTGACGTCTTTTGCGATGATGGTGCCGCTGGCAGCGGCAGTGATGGTCTGCTCATACTGGCAGGTGAAGTGTGCCGAGCTCATGGCGCTGACGCCGTTGATGGAGGCTGTGCCGGACATGGTGGTGTTCAGGGTGCCGGGGTTCTGCACGGCGATGACCACCGAGCGGACGGCGAGATTGCCGCTGGAAAGGCTGTCGGCACCGGAGATGGACTGGATGGTGCCGGTGGTCGTCTCAAAGGTGCCGTCGATGGCCACATCCACGCTCTGGCCGACAAAATAAGTGGCGGCGTCGGCGGCGGGGAAGTCCAGCGTCAGCAGCAGGGTGGAATCATACCGGACGACGGCCACCTCCTGCCCGGCAGAGACGACGTCGCCCGCCTTGACCTTCAGGGAAGAGACTGTGCCACGGACAGAGCTGCGGATGTACTGGGTATCCACGGCGTCGTCGTAGCTGCTCTGGGCCTGCTTAAGAGAGAGCTGGGCCTTCTCCACGCTGCTGGCCACGTCCGAGCTGTCGATGGTGTAGAGCACATCGCCCTTGCTGACCGTGTCGCCCACCTCGAAGTCGGCGGTCAGGATGCTACCCTTGACCATCGGCCTGACGGTGTAGGTGTCGGCGGCGGTGATGGTGCCGTCGGCGCTGTAGCTGTTGACGATGTTCCGCTTTTCGGGTCTCGTCTCGACATACTGGGCGCTGGCGGCAGCGGGTTTTGCACTGTTCTTCGGGACAAGCACGGCTGCGGCCACCGCTGCCGCGCAGATGGCGGCGGTGATGGGCTTCCAGTGCTTTTTGATAAAGGGCCTCACGCCCGTCGGAGCCGGCTGGGCAGAGGCCGTGTCAAGGCCGACGAGATATTCCGGATCGACCCTGTCCTGTGGTTTCTTTTTTGATAGCATGGTGATTTGCCCCTCCTAAGAGATCTCGCGGGGAGCACTTCTCCCTATCTGACAGGGAGAAGTATATATTCCAAATCTTAGGAAATGCCCGAGAAATTTATTAAGAAGGACGTAAGAGGTTTGAATTTTTTATGAAAAAGTTTCACAGGACGTAAAAGCCTCTCCCTTTGGGAGAGGTGTCACCGCAGGTGACGGAGAGGGCAAGGATGCTGAAGAAAAAGTTTAGACACAGCGATAGTATCGCTCTGACAAAAGAGCTTGCTTATCGCAGTGCGGCGGCTCTACCATCTGCAGATTGCGGATATGCACCATGACAGTGCCGTTGGAGACGTAGAAATACGGCTCGTCCCACACGGTCTCGTAGATGCCCTGCACCGGGAAGATGCGCTGGGGGCTCTGCATCAGCAGCTTGAGGATCTTGTACTCGGTCTCGGTCAGGTCGGCCTCCTGCTCGTCCACCCGGACCCGGTTGCAGTCCGGCGCGATGCGCACGCCGTCCCGGATGTCTGGGTCATCCTCTACGATCATGATGGGCTGCATAGTCTATGATTCCTTTCCTGTATTGCATAGTATCCGTATAGCAGATTTTCTGCATTGTGGACAGCTTATCACATACTTCTTGGGATTTGTGGGATAAGCTCCGAAGGAATTCTTAAGAAAGCGGCCATTTTGCCTCTTGCGGAGCGGGGCGGGGGAGAGTATCCTTATAGAAGAATACACAGGAAGTGAGGGTATCCCTATGCACAAAAAAGTTTTGGTATGTCTGCCCCTGAACGACGCCCACCGCGCCGCGCTGGAGGCATCCGTGCCGGAATTTGAATTCCGTTTCAACGCGCTGGACGATGTCCACGCCGAAGATGTGCTCTGGGCCGATGTCGTGCTGGGCAATGCACCGGTGTCGATGATCCGCCAGAACAAGCACATCGAGTGGTTCCAGTCCAACTCCGCCGGCCCCGACGCCTACCTGAAGCCCGGCGTCCTGCCCGAAAACTGCATGGTGACCAACGCCACCGGTGCCTACGGTCTGGCCATCAGCGAGTGGATGCTGGCCATGTGGCTGGGCATCCAGAAGGATATGTTCCTCTACCGCGACCGCCAGAACCAGCGCCAGTGGGCTCCCATCGACCGCCCCGTGAGGGGCATCACCGGGGCGCGGGTGCTCTGCGTCGGCATGGGCGACATCGGCTCCAACTTCGCCCGCCGCGCCCATATGCTGGGCGCTGAGGTGGTGGGCGTCCGCCGCACGGTCCACCCCGACACGCCCTGCCCGGACTACTGCCTGCGTGTGGTGGCCCAGAGCCAGCTGGACGAGGAGCTGCCTGAGGCCGACCTCATCGCCCTGAGCCTGCCCGGCACCCCTGAGACCAACAAGCTGTTCAACGCCGAGCGCTTCGCCCGCTGCAAGGACGGTGCCATCCTCATCAACGTGGGCCGCGGCACCACCGTGGACAGCGACGCCCTCGTGGAGGCCCTGCGCAGCGGCAAAATTTTTGGCGCGGGCCTCGACGTCACCGACCCGGAGCCTCTGCCTGCCGACCACCCGCTGTGGGGTGAGCCGGGCGCTATCATCACGCCCCACAACTCCGGCAAGTTCAGCCTGCCCAAGACGCTGGACAACATCGTGGACATCTTCATCCACAACCTCAAGCGCTACGCTGAGGGCCTGCCGCTGGACAATCAGGTCAACCGCACCACCCGCTATGCCGCTGACCAGAACGGCGGCCACCGCCTGCTGAGTACCCTGTAAAATACGATAGTGTGATAAAAAGCCCATCTGCACCGTGGTACAGATGGGCTTTTGGTTTAGAGATTCATCGTGCCAGCACCACCGAGAGGGTGACTTCCCTGGCGTCGGGCGAGAGGTCGAAGCTGCCGCCGTCCTGTGCGGTGAGGCAGATGGTGTAGACCTTCTTCGCGCTGAGACGGGCCGGGGCATCGTCGAAGTGCCAGTCGGACACCTCATGGTAGCGGCCATCCGTGCCGAGTGCGAAGAGCTTATAGTCGGCGGCATTTCCGGTCAGGCCGTTGATGCGGAAAGAAACAGTCGTCGCGGGGTGGAGGTTGTCGAGGGTGGCGGTGTGGAGCCAGCTTGCGGGGGTGCCGGCGCCGCAAGCGGCCTGGAACTCTGCCGCCGAAAGCACCCGGCGGGAGGTCTTGTCCAGATCGACCTTCCGGTAGGGCATTTCAGGCAGGAAGACGAAGCGGTCCTGCAGGCGGAGCAGCTCTTTGTAGCCGGTGGGGCAGTAGAGCTTGTTGCCGTCACGGCCCGCGTACATACCGATGGCCATGTTGTTGTAGCCGTAGAGGGAGGCGACGTCCACGGTGAGGACGGTCTTTCCGGTGTCAAAGTCCAGCACGATGTACTGCCACATGCCGCTGTCCACATCCTGCACGAAGCCGTAGATGTAGCCGGTGGCGGTGGAGAGCTTCATCATGGAGGTGTCGCTGAGGTCGTCGCGGCACCAGACGCTCTTCATGGTCCAGCCGTCGGCGGTGCGGATGGTGTCCACCCGTTCGACGCCGGGCATGATCATGCAGTTGCCCTTGAGCAGCCAGTTGCGGTCGTAGATGTTCTCGTAGCTCTGGATGGACGAGTCACTGTCGGGCTTTGCGAGGTTGGGGCTGCCTGCGCCGAACCAGTTGCAGACGATGGTGCTGATCCGGCCATTGCCGTGGTCGTAGACGATGGCCGAATTTTCCACCGACACCGGCATGTTGTCGGGCAGCTCGTCGATGATGGGATGGCTGGCGGCGACTTCGCCGGTGCGGATGTCCACAGCCATCAGGCTGACCGTCTCGAGATTGTCGGTAAAGAAGACCAGCTCCCGGCTCAGAGAGGGCGAGCAGCCGCCGCCCCATGCAAGACCGCCGCCGGTGGTGGCAGCGCCTTCGCGGCTGTCTTTTGCGCCCACGCTGTCGTAGGGGGTGCGCCAGACGACTTCAACGCCGCCGTTGGCACGCAGCAGGTAGCAGGCAAGGTTCGTCAGGATGACCGCACCCTCCCGGCAGGAGGCAATGCCGTTTTCAGCACCTTCGCCCGGAGCGGGAGCGTAGACATGGACTTCGTGGTCGAGGTCGGCGGTGCCGCCGGCAAGGATGGTTTCGATGGCGTTGTGGGAGATGTAGCCCATCGCGCCCTGCTGGCCGCGGCTGGGGTAGATGCGGAAGCCGCCGGTGACGAACCAGAGGTTGCCGTCGTAGTCAAAGACGATGGAGAGCAGGTTCTGCTCGAGGCTGCGGCCAAGCACCCGCTCGGCGGCCTCTTTGATGTTGATGTCCAGTACCTTTTCAAAAACCGGCAGAGGCGTACCGTTCTCGTCGGTGGCGCGAAGCATCAGCACATGGTTGTGGCTGGTGGGGCAGACGATGAGGTTGCGCCCGTCCACAAAGGAATAGGAGCTTTGGATGAGATAGCTGCCTCCGTCGTGCTTGGCGGGAGAGAAAAAGCCGATGGTGCGGACTTTTTCTGCGTCGAGGTCGCGGATGGCCAGACCGCCGAGGAACGGGCTGACGGGGTTATCGAAGTTGTCGAAGAAGATGGCCGGGGAGGCGTTGGGGTTCGTCTTTTCCATTGCCACGTTGACCTCGGGGCAGATGCCCACGGGGAGGACGGCGTCGGTGGAGTCGGTGTTGTAGCAGTCGTGGTGGATGTTTGACTCGCTGCGGCCCATAAAGGGGTTGGCGTCCACGACTTTTGCCGTCAGAGGCTTCGGCGGCAGGGCGGTGTCTGCGCCGTGGAAAAGGTCGGACAGAAGGCAGTCTGCCCTGGCGGCAGGGGCCAGCTGGCAGGACAGCAGTGTGAGAGCGGAAGCGCTGAGGAAATTGCGTCGGGTCATTTTCATGGTGGAGTCCTCCTTTTTTGATAACATGACCTCTCAGCCTCCCCTTGATAGGGGCAACGGCAACGACCGCCGCCAGCGGCGGAAACAGGAAGTTGCTGTTGGGGCCGCGGCCAGCAAGACGCGAGTGCTTATCGAAGCACGAAGCGGATGCTGGGAGCCGCAACCCGGCCTTGTCGAGCGAATGCGAGACTGAGAGGTTAAAGGTTCAATAAAATATTCACCCGGAACAAACCGTTCTCGGTCTCGACGGTCATAGAACCGCCATATCTGGAAACGGCCGTCTGGATGGAGACGAGGCCGATGCCCATTCCGTCGTGTTTCGTGGAGTGGAGGATGCCCTGCTGGCGCTTGAGCACACCGTCATAGCGGTTCTCCACCAGCAGGCCCAGCATGGCGGGGCTTAGCATCCGGACCAGCACCTTCACCTGCCGCTGTTCGGGCGGCAGCTTCTGGCTGGCGTGGAGAGCATTTTCCAACAGATTGCCCAGCATCATGCAGAAGTCAGCCTCCGGGATGGCCAGCTGGCGGGGCAGCTCCAGCCGCCAGTCCACCGGCACGCCGAGGCTGTGGGCCTCGTGGTCGTAGTGACCGGCCAGAGCGTCCACGGCAGGATTCGCGCAGAGGGTGGGGCGCTCCTCGCTCAGCTCGGATTCGTACTGGTGCAGGTAGTTTTTCAGCTCATCCACCTGCCCGGCCTCGGTGAGTCCGGCGATGACGTGGAGGTGCTGGCGGAAGTCGTGGCGGAGATGCCGCGTCTGCTCCATATAGGTCCGCAGCTCGGTGTAGCGGCGGGATTCCACGGCCAGAAGCTGGTTTTCCCGGTCGAGCTGGGCGCTGCGGGTATACTCCCGGGCCACCTGATACATCTCGTACAGCAGCAAAAAGATGCCCAGCAGAGAGATGGTGACGGCCAGAACAGAAATGATCATCAGACGGTTGATGAGCACGACGGCCGGGTCCAGCGGCATACAGAAGACGAGGAAAGCCGCGTAGATGGTGGGCAGCGGCCACGCCGACTGCCAGAAGGCTTCGCCCCGGTACTCCCGCAGCAGCCAGCGGCTCCACTGGACGGCGGTGAACCAGAAGATGATGCAGAGCACTGCCGAGAGCCCCAGCTTGAGCAGGGAGGTGGAGACGAGACAGGCCGGGGCGTCGTTGCCCACCTCAGCCCGGGCGTTGAGCACCACGGAAAGCAGGGAGCAGACTGCCGTCATGACGCCGGAGACGGCGAAGAGAAAGGCGGTCTGGCTCACGGAAACTTCCGGACCCACCCGCCAGCGCAGCAGCCAGAACGCCGCCAGCAGGGTGGGCAGAAGCAGGATGTTGCTGTCCAGCTCGAAGATGGCGCAGAGGGCCGCCGCTGCAAGGCAGATGACCGTGACGAGAGTGACTGCCAGCACAGCGGTGCGCCGGGGGGCCTTCACATGCTCCCACAGGGGCGCGAGGCAGAGGAATGCCCCCGGGTAGAAGACGGCGAGGTCCAGAAAATAGCGTCCAAATAAAGAAAAGTCCAAGGTCGGGCCTCCTCTCGGCGTCAAAGCTCCCGCCGCATATGGCGGAACTGATATTGTGTGAACTGGGCGAACAGGGTGTTCTTGTCCTTCTGGCGCACGGGCAGGCGGGTGCCGTCCAGCATCTCGAAGCAGTCGCTGTCCAGCCGGAGCACCTTGTCCATGTTCAGGATGACGCCCCGGTTGCAGACGATGAAGTTCTCCTGCGCCCGCAGCAGCTGCTCCACTTGGGAGAAGGTGGAGACGGTCCGGCACTCGCCGTCGTCGCTGACGATGCGGACGTAGTGGTTCTGGGCCATGGCGTACTGTATCTTCCGCAGGGGGAGATGTACCTGCTGCCGTGCGATTCGGACTTCCAGCTCCGGTTCGGCCCGGAAGAGCACCCGCCGCAGCTCGTCGGCCAGCTGGAAAAGCTTTTCTTCCCGGTAGGGTTTGAGCAGATAGTCGAAGGGGTGGACGGGGAATGCGTCCCATACGTATTCCGGGGACGAGGTCACGAACACCAGCAGCAGGTCGGGGTCGGCCCGGCGCAGGATGCGCGCCGTCTCGATGCCGTTGGTGCCTTCCATGCAGATGTCGAGAAAAACGACCTGATAATTTTTTGAGGGGAACGCCGCCAGAAAGGCGTCGCCGCTCTCATAATGGTCACAGACCAATGGTTGCCCGCCGCCGAAAGCCAGCCGCAAAAGGCTCTCCAACCGCTGAGCGTCGGGCAGGCGGTCTTCTACGACCGCAAATCGAAGATCCATCCTCAAGTTCCTCCCTTATGACCATATTATAACATAACCATCGGGGCTTAGACACAGCGATTCACGCAGGAAACGACCCCATTCACGCAGGTTTGACAGCCCCTCAAAAAAGGACAATGGAAATTTGTGATGAGAGGATGAAGTTTTGTGTTGTTGAAAACTTTCGGCAGACATAGAAAAGCGCACCCCTTCTGCTTCTGTGTGGAGAAGGGGTGCGCTTCGTTTATACTTCGAGTTCAGCGGGGTCGGACTGGTAGTCCTTTTTCAGCTCTGCCTGCAAACTGCCCTCGATGTCCTTGAGACATTCCAGCAGCAGGGGATTGAAGGTGCCGCACTCGCCGCCCAGTATCATCTGCACGGCCTTTTCGTGGGGGAAGGCTTTTTTGTAGCAGCGTTCACTGGTCAGCGCGTCGTAGACATCGGCCAGCGAGACCAGCTGAGCCCCGATGGGGATGTCGTCGCCTGCCAGGCCGTCCGGATAGCCCCGGCCATCCCACCGCTCGTGGTGCCAGCGGGCGATGTCGCAGGCCGTCTGCAAAAGTGGTTCGGTGTCGAAATTTTCCAGTCGGTGGAGCAGGGCCGCGCCCTCGGTGGTGTGGGTCTTGATGACGGCGAACTCCTCCGGCGTCAGGCGGCCGGGCTTGTTCAGTATCTTCTCGTCGATGGCAATCTTGCCGATGTCGTGCAGGACCGAGGCGAGAGTGATGTTGTCCTGCTCCTCGGAAGAGAGGGAGTATTTATCGGTCTTGCGCAGCAGCTGGGCCATGATCTTCTCGGTCAGGATGCGGATGTGGCGGACGTGGGAGCCGCTCTCACCGTTGCGGAACTCCACGATCTGGCTCAGCACATTGACCAGCATGGTGGTGTTGTGCTCCTGCTTGCGGGTCTGGGCCGACACCATCCGTACCAGACGCCGCTGCTTGGCGTAGAGCCTGATGGTATTGAAAGCCCGGCGGTAGACTGTCCGGGCGTCGAAGGGGCGGTTGATGTAGTCGGAGACGCCCCGCTCGAAGGCCCGGCGGATGATGTCCTTGGAGTCGTCGCTGGAGATCATGATGACCGGGATGTCCTCGATGGAGTGGTCACGGTTCATGGCCGACAGCACACCGAAGCCGTCCAGTACCGGCATATTGATGTCCAGCAGCACCAGTGCGACGTCGCCTGGGTTGTGGCGCAGCTGCTCGAGACACTCTTCGCCGTTGGAGGCTTCCAGGATGCGGAAATCGGTCCCCAGTATCTCGGCCAGCAGCATCCGGTTCATCGCGGAGTCGTCGGCGATCAGGATCTGCTGGCGGCTCTGCTTGGGCAGCAGGGTGGCCGGGGCCGACAGCACCGCGCTGGAGCTGGCCACGATGACGGTGTTCTTGTGCTCCTTGGCCTGATACATCAGGCGGCTGGCACAGTGGACGGCAGTCTCCATGGTATCCTCAGCAGTCTGCAGTACGCCGCCGATGCTCAGCGAGAGATGGATGTGAGGGTAGCCGGGGACGCTTGTGGTCTGCACCCGGGCGCGTATCTGCTCGAGTTTGGATCTTATCTTCTCGATGGGGCAGCCGGGCAGGATGAGCAGGAATTCGTCGCCGCCGTAGCGGATGAGGGTGTCGGTCTGACGGATGCAGTCCCGGATGACCGCCGCCGTCACCTCCAGTGCCAGGTCGCCGGCCTGATGGCCGCAGGAGTCGTTGTAGATCTTGAAATCGTCCAGGTCCATGATGGCGACGCCGAAGGGGCCTTCGAAGCCCTGCACGACGTCCTCATAATAGCGGCGGTTGAAGGCACAGGTGAGGCTGTCGTGGTAGAGCTTGACGCCGTAGCCGGATGCCTCGCTCATCAGTGCTTCGCTGTCCTCTGGGTCAATGGTGGTGCGCCCGGGGGTGCGCTGGACGAGCTCGAGGACATAGGGCCTGCCCTCCACCTCATAGTAGTGGGCCGTGATGTGGGCGATGTCGGTGCCGCAGGATTCCAGACGGCAGGCTTTGCTCTTGGTCGCCAGCGCCAGCTTGGCCGCGCAGTGGCGGGAGAAGGCGCTCTTGTTCCGGCAGGCAAAGCAGATGTCCGGCCCGGAAGGGTCGGTGCGTGTGCCTTCGTGGATACTGCTGACAGTATCTGCGTCCAGAAGACGGACGTCCGTATAGAGTTCGCGGCAAACCTCGAGACGGGCCTGCATCTCTTCTCTCGTCATAAAAATTGATACCCCAAACTTTTCGATTCAGAAATAGAGGCTTCGGCAAAAAAGGACCGAAGCTCTCTTTATTCTTTCATTATACTGACTGAGATACAAAAATGAAAGAGAATTCAAGCAAATACTCTTGTTTTTGCCTATCTCTTTTCCACTTCTTTGCCAAAAAGTAGGATGAAGCACACAAAAGACAACGAAATGCCCGGCACAGAGTAAGCAAAATACTCTGTGCCGGGCGGAGATGAGAAAAAGTTTTCTTAGTGGTTGGCGGCGTGGTAGATGGCGATCATGTCGTCGAGGCTGAGTTTTTTGGCCGAGCCGAGGGCGGAGCCGCAAGCTTCGAGGCAGCGGCGGGCCATCTCGTCGATCTGCGCGTCGGTGGGGTCGATGCCCAGCTCGTGGAAGCTGGCGGGCATCCCGATGCTGTGGTAGAAATCTACCATGGCGTCGATGCCTTTCAGGGCAATCTCCTCGTCGGTGCCGTCGGTGGTCACGCCCATGACGTTCCGGGCAAAGCGGACGAAGCGGGGCAGGCAGTCCTTGTAGACGTACCGCGCCCAGCTGGGCCAGAGGGCGGCGAGGCCCGCGCCGTGGGTCACGTCGAACATACCGCCCATCTCGTGCTCGAGTTTGTGGGACATAAAGTCGCCGCAGGCGATGCCGCAGCCGGTCAGGCCGTTGTGAGAGAGACTGCCCGCCCACATCACCTCGGCCCGGGCCTCGTAGTTGGCCGGGTCGGTGTGGAGGATGACCGCGTTCTTCATCACGGTGCGCAGCAGGCCCTCGGCCAGCACGTCGGTCAGCTCCATATTGCCGCCATTGGTGAAATAGCGCTCCATGGTGTGCATCATGATGTCGGCGCAGCCGGACTCGGTTTGATAGTCGGGCAGGGTCTTGGTGAGCTCGGGGTCCATGAGGGCGAACTTCGGGCGGCTGATGTCGTCGTTGTAGGCCCGCTTCTGGTGGGTGTCCACCCGGGTGATGACGCTGCTGTTGGATGTTTCGCTGCCCGCCGCCGCGATGGTCAGGATGCTGGCCACCGGCAGGCACTTCCTGGCCGTGCGGGTGTGTTCGTACAGCTCCCAGACGTCCTTTTCCGGCTCGGCCAGGCCGTAGGCGATGGCCTTGGCCGTGTCGATGACGCTGCCGCCGCCCACGGCCAGCAGGAAGTCGATGCTGTTCTCTTTGCCGATGCGGATGCCCTCGTAGACCTTGTCGAGGTGGGGGTTCGGCACGACGCCGCCCAGCGTCCAGCTGGAAATGCCGGCCTCGGCCAGCGACTTTTCGGCCCGGTCCAGCACACCGGAGCGGACGGCGCTCTTGCCGCCGTAGACGATGAGGACACGGGTGCCGCCGTATTCGCGCACCAGCGCGCCCACGCGCTGTTCGGTGCCTTTGCCGAAGATGACCCGGGTGGGGGAGTAGAACTCGAAATTGCTTGCCATAGTGGTCTGCCTCCTTGTAAGTGCTGCTTTCTGAGCAAAAGTATACACGAAATAGATTCGAAAGTCTACAGGCCCTGCGCCTGCCGCCGCAAAATATCCGGGACAAAACAAAACCCGCATCCTCCCGGCAGGAAAACGGGAGGATGCAGGCTTCATTGGAAAACATCAGACAAAAAACCTGCCGACTTGAGGCGGTTGCAAGCCCTCAGTCGGCAGGATGCTTACTTCTTCGGAGTCATAGCCTCTTGACCTCGATTTCTTCATTTTTCGGTCTGTACCGGACGTTTCATAGAAGATTCTCCTTTGAAACGGTGAAGAACGATTGGCAGGGGAATGAATTTCTCAGTACATTGGAATGACCCTTTTCTTAACTGTTGGAGTGCGGGATACGAATCACAGAGATGAATTTCATATTACCACATTCTTTCGAGTTAGATTTGCGAAGGGAGTGTCATTACTTAGTACATTGGAGTTTCTCCTTTGGAGTTATTCAAATAAGACGTTCCGTACAAAAGCTTTCTTCATTGGGATCACCTTCGGCGGATCTATTTGAACGCGAGGGATTTTATTTCACAGACTGTTCTGTTATTCGCTTTATTGATGCTCAAGAACGGCTCTTGTTGTTGTGTTTTTATACGGGGGAAGCATCCCGTTTGTGGTGAGCCTCTGTTTTGCTTCTCAGCGAACCCCGACAGTCTGTGCGTACTGTGCGGGTTCCATATCGACCATCGGTCTTCGCTCCTTTCTGCTTAAAGTCAGCGGGGTTAGCTCTCATTTGAGCTTCTGCTGTACTTCTCTGGTTT
>ENA-UONY01002181-UONY01002181.1-human-gut-metagenome-genome-assembly--contig:-CS9-NODE-2181-length-14367-cov-4.325112_pt1 | contig 14367 bp, 16 predicted proteins | sample MGYA00242465_ERZ724012 | MGnify/ENA metagenome assembly ERZ724012 | reverse complement strand
GGAAATAAGTTTTCCCGCCCCCGCCCCCTTGACAATCGTTGGCTTGGGGGCTATAATTTAGCTATACTAATTAGCAACGCTAAATAGTGACGGAAAGGAGGAAGCTATGGAGGACCGGTACGTGCGACAGTTCAAAAAGGGGGCGCTGGAGATGATCCTGCTGTGCCTCATCGCCCAGGGGGAGACCTACGGGTACGAGCTGCTCACCCGGCTGAACCAGCAGGGGGGCAGCGTGCTGGGCTACGCCAGGGAGGGCACCATCTATCCCATCCTCTACCGGCTGCAGGAGCAGGGGCTGTTACAGATCCGCCTGGCCCCCTCCCCGGCCAACGGGGGGATGAAGAAGTACTACTCCCTGACGGAACAGGGCCGCGAAGCCCTGGGGGAGCTCACCGATTTTTGGGAAAAGTACGTCCGCTGCGTGGACGGCTTTCTCGGCCAAGCAAAGGAGGAGACGGTATGAAAGAGGAATACATCCGCAGGGTAAAGGGGCACCTCCCCCTGCCCCGGCAGCAGAAGCGGGAGGTGCTGCGGGACTTGGAGGAGATCTTCGCCTCCGCCGGGGAGCACGGGGAGAGCGAGGCCCAGGTGCTGGACCGGCTGGGCAGCCCGGAGGAGTACGCCAAAGAGGTGCTGGCCCAGACCGGCTATGTGCCCAAGCCAGGGAAAGCTGCCCTGGGGCTGGCCCTCTCCGCCCTGGTGTGCGGGGTGTGTCTGGCCCTGTTTGTCTGGAGCCAGAGCGGCCGCCTGCCGGAGGACGCCATCGGCGGGGCGGTGGGCAGCACGGGTATCCAGGTGGCGGGCGGCGTGGACCTCTCCCCTCTGCTGCTGGTAGCGGCGGCCGTGGGGCTGGTGGGGGCGGTGTGGTTCGCCTGGCGGCTGCTGCGGCGGCGGAAAGGATAGTGCCGTGAGCCTGAAAAAGAAAGGGGCCATCGCCCTGGGGATGGCCCTGGCGGTGTTCGCCATCCTGGCGATCTATGCCGCCCGCAGCGTGATAAAAGTGGAGGACTACGCCTGGTCCCTGGACACCCTCCAAAACGGGGAGGGCCAAGTGGTGGCCTGCGGCCCCGGGGCGGCCCAAAATCACCCCGGTGTGGAAGAGTTCTCCCTGACCTGTACCGCCAAAGATGGAGCAGTCACTTTCCAGACAGAGGAGGACACCCGGCAAGGCACCTACCGCCAGACCCAGCGGGAGGCGTATGGCAGGCTCTACGAGATGGAGATCAAGGACTGGGGCTGGGGATACGCCGTCTGCTCCTGGACGGAATCGGACACCGGGGAGCGCCGCCCTACCCTGGTGCTGACCTTTCCAAAAGAGTACATATTGTATTTCACCGGCGAATAAACCGGCATGACAAAAGCCCCGGAGGGCCTCCCTCCAGGGCTTTTTGTCTGGGATGTGTGACCAGGCCTGTAAGCCGGGTTCTGTCGTGGACAGTCATCTATCTTGGCCGGACGTTGCCGCCCGGCTCACGCCACCTCCACGGGACGCGCGGGCCGCGCTGTGTGTCCCTCCACGGTGTTGCTTCGGATAGGGTTTACAGGGCCGCGGGGTCTCCCCCGCGCCGGTGAGCTCTTACCTCGCCTTTCCATCCTTACCGGGCAAGCCCGGCGGTATCTCTCTGTTGCACTTTCCCTGGGGTCGCCCCCGGCGGCGGTTAGCCGTTATCCTCGCCCTCTGAAGCCCGGACTTTCCTCAGACGGGGGGTTTCCCCCTTCGCCCGCGACTGTCCAGCCTGCTCACACGCCCTTTATTGTACGGGGAGTTTGTCTCCCTGTCAATAATTTTTTTCCGAGAGCAGCCGGTTCTTCTCGTCCCACAGCCGCTGGGACAGGTCCACATAGTAGGCGTGGGGGTTCTCGAACCGGGTGACCTCCTCCCACAGGGTGTCCACCTGGGCGGCGCAGTAAGCCTTCACCGCGCTGAGGGCCCGGGGCTGGTACACGCACTCCCCGGCCCGGAACAACTGGACCTGCAGGGGCACGGCGTGGAAGTTCTCCACGGTCTTGCGCTTCCAGGTGTGGTTGGGGTCGAAAATGGTGTAGGGCTGCTCATCGTCGATGACCTCGTCGTGCATGGTGATCACGTCGGCGATGGCCTTGTCCGTCTCCCGGTCGAAGAGGCGCCACAGGCTTTTGAAGCAAGGGGTGGTGATCTTGGTCACGTTCTCGCTGATCTTGATCTTGGGGATGACCGTGCCGTCGGGCTTCTCCACGGCGGCCAGCTTGTAGACGCCGCCGAACACCGGCTCGGAGGAGGAGGTGATGAGCCGCTCCCCCACGCCGAAGGAGTCCACCTTGGCCCCCTGCATGAGCATGTCCCGGATGATGTACTCGTCCAGGGAATTGGAGGCGCAGATGGGGCAGTCCTCGAACCCGGCGTCGTCCAGCATCTTCCGGGCCTTGCGGGAGAGGTAGGTGATGTCGCCGCTGTCGATGCGGATGCCGCCGGGCCGCAGGCCCTGGGGCACCAGCACCTCGTTGAACACCTTGATGGCGTTGGGCACCCCGGACTTCAATACATTATAGGTATCCACCAGGAGCACGCAATTTTTGGGGTAGGCGGCGGCGTAGGCCTTGAAGGCCTCGTACTCGCTGTCGAAGAGCTGCACCCAGCTGTGGGCCATGGTGCCCAGGGCGGGCACGCCGAACATCCGGTCGCTGAGGGTGCAGGCCGTGCCGGCGCAGCCCCCGATGTAGGCCGCCCGGGCGCCGTACACCGCCCCGTCGAAGCCCTGGGCCCGACGGGAGCCGAATTCCATCACCGCCCGGCCCTGGGCGGCCCGGACGATGCGGTTGGTCTTGGTGGCGATGAGGCTCTGGTGGTTGATGCACAAAAGCACCATGGTCTCGATGAACTGGGCCTGGATGGCGGGTCCCCGCACGGTGACGATGGGCTCCCCGGGAAAGATGGGGGTGCCCTCGGGCACGGCCCACACGTCGCAGGCAAAGGTGAAGTGCCGCAGGTAGTCTAAAAACTCCTCCTGGAAGATGTGCTTGGAGCGCAGGTATTCCAGGTCCTCCTCGGTAAAGCGCAGGTTCTTCAGGTAGTCCACCAGCTGCTCCACCCCGGCCATAATGGCGAAGCCGCCATTGTCCGGCACTTTCCGGAAAAACATATCGAAGTAGCAGATGGTGTCGGCATAACCGTTGGCCAAATAGCCGTTGGCCATGGTCAGCTCGTAAAAATCGGTGAGCATGGTCAGGTTGTCCCGTAGGTCGGTAAAATTCTTGCTCATGTCCTCTCGCCCCTGTCTCCCGGGTCTCTTTTCCGGGCACATTTTGTTTATTATACCATATCCCGCGGAAAAGTACAGGGGGAGGGCCCGGTTCTTTCCTGATTTTCCTATTTTTTGCCAGTTGTGCATACAAGTGTGAAATCACCAAATTTTCCCGAATTTTTTAATTTTAGTCCCCTATTATTCTATAAACGCATTGATTTTCCGAATCTTGTCCATTATAATGGAGAGAAACCTGGGGGTCCAGGTAAAATTACGCTTCTATGACGTATGGAGAGAGGACCATGAGACTGAGAAGCCAGCCCCTTGGGAACAAAAACATAATCGGGGCCCGGGTGGAGGCTGCTCGAAAAAGCCAAGGCATGAAACAGAAGGAGCTGCTGGCCCAGCTGCAGGTCCGGGGCGTGGACCTAAACGCCTCCGGCCTGTCCAAACTGGAGGGGCAGATCCGCTTTGTCACGGATTTTGAGCTGCTGGCCCTTTCCGACATTCTCAATGTGTCGGTCAGCTGGCTGCTGACCGGGGAGGAAAAGAAATGATTGGCCTCCCCTTTCGCAGCCGGCCCATGGGCGCCAAAACAATGCTCTGCGGAAGACAGGGCCTCGAAAATCCCTCAGCTTGGAAAGAAGCTGAGGGATTTTCGTATATTCCGGCGGGAACGCTGCATAGTAAAAAGAGCGAGAACCACCAAGGGGGCCTGCCACGATGCTGCGAAATGGGGAGCTGAAGCGCCTGCGGCCACTGCTGCTGTTCTTTTTGGGGTACACCCTGCTGTTTTTGGTGTGGGTAAAGACGTTTTTCTACACCCTGCCCCTGCTGCTGGGGCTGCTGGTGGCCGGGGCGGTGCAGCCGGTAATCCGGTTCCTGGACGAAAAGTGGCGCTGGCACCACACGGCCTCCACCCTGGCGGCCACAGGGGCGGCTCTGGGCCTGCTGCTGGCGGGGGTGATCTTCCTGGGGGCGGCGGCCGTCCGGGAGACCGCCGGGTTCCTCTCCAGGGTGGCCCAGGGGGACCTGCCCGATTTTTCCCCGCCTGTCACCCGGTTTTTGCAGGGGGTGCGGGACTTCCTCCAGGAGCTGGACCTGGACCTGCTCCTTCAAAATCGGGAGAAGATCCTGGAGTGGGTGCAGGGCAGCCTGGGGCTGGTCCTCTCCTGCCTGAGCGCGGTGCTGGGGGTGCTCACCTCCCTGCCCACCTTACTAACCCTGGTGCTGGTGACAGGCTGCGCGGCCTTTTTCTTCGCCCGGGACATGGGGAAGCTGAAGGCCGGGCTGCGGGGGCTGTGCGGCGACAGGGCCGCTGGCTGCCTGAAAAACGCGGCCCGCAGCTCCACCGGCGCCGGGCGGCGGTGCCTGCTGTCCTACCTGCTGCTCACGTTCATCACCTTCTGCCAGGCCTGTATCATCCTCTCCATCCTGGGCATCGACTACCCCTTCACCATCAGCCTGGTCACCGCGGCGGCGGATGTGCTGCCGGTGCTGGGGCCGGGGCTGGTCTTTGCCCCGCTGGCGGTGTACCAGCTGCTGTTGGGGGAGTACGCCAAGGCATTGGGGCTGCTCATCGGCTGGGGGATCATCACCCTGGTCCGGCAGGTGGCCGAGCCCCGGCTGGTGGCGGCCACCGTAAAGGTCCACCCCTTGACGATGCTGGCCGGGGTGTACTTCTCCCTGGTAGCGGGCAGCCTGTGGGTGCTCCTGTACGTGCTGGGACTGTGCCAGCTCTACGCCGCCTTCCGGGAGAATGGGTCCCTCCCCTCCCTGCTGCCGCCAGCGGAGGACACAAAAGCCCGGGACTTGTAAAAAGTCCCGGGCTTTTTCGCAGGGTGATATTATTTAGAACCGCTCGGAGAGCAGCTTCTCCGAGGCCGCCAGCGTGACGCAGATGCACAGCAGGTGAAAGGCCTGGCTCAGCTCCTCCTCCGGGGGGAAGGAGGGGGCGATGCGGATGTTGCTGTCGTTGGGGTCGGCGCCGTAGGGGAAGGTGGCCCCCGCGTCGGTGAGGACCACGCCGGCGTTGCGGCACAGCTCTACCACCCGCTTGGCGCAGCCGTTCATCACGTCCAGGTTTACGAAGTAGCCTCCGTTGGGATGGCTCCACCTGGCCACGCCCAGGTCGCCCAGCTCCCGCTCCAGGGCCTCCTCCACAATGCGGAATTTGGGCTCCAGGATCTTCCGGTGGCCCTGCATCAGGGAGTAGACGCCGTCCAGGTCGTGCAAAAACAGGATGTGCCGCAGCTGGTTGAGCTTATCCGGGCCGATGGTCTGGGTGGTGAAGCGCTTCTTCAGGTCCACGATGTTCCGGGCGCTGGCCCCCAGGGCGGCCACGCCGGCACCGGGGAAGGAGATCTTGGAGGTGGAGGCGAAGAACAGCACGTTGTCCTCGGTGCCCTGCTTCAGGCACTCCTCGTACAGGTTCAGCAGGGTGTCGGGGGTGTCGGTCAGGTCGTGGACGCAGTAGGCGTTGTCCCACATGATGCGGAAGTCCTTGGCCGCGGGCTTTAAGGCGGCAAAACGCCGCACCGTCTCGTCGGAATAGGTGACCCCGGTGGGGTTGGAGTACTTGGGCACGCACCAGCAGCCCTTGATGCTCTCGTCCTTCTCCACCAGCCGCTCGATCAGGTCCATGTCGGGGCCGGTTTTGAGCATGGGCACGGGGATCATCTCCACGCCGAAGTACTCGGTGACGGCGAAATGCCGGTCGTAGCCGGGCGCCGGGCACAGGAATTTCACATGCTCCTGCTTGCCCCAGGGCTTGCAGCCCCCGAAGCCGTGGGTCATCCCCTGGGAGATGCAGTCAAACATCATCTGCAGGCTGGAGTTGTTCCCCAGGATGATCAGGTCCGCGGGCAGGCCCATCATGCCACTGAAAATCTCCCGCATCTCCGGCAGGCCGTTCCAGATACCGTAGTTGCGGCTGTCGTCGCCATTGGAGTTGGCGAACTCGCTGCGGGCCTTCAAGGCCTCCAGCACCCCCAGGGCCAGGTCCAGCTGCTTGGCGCAGGGCTTGCCCCGGGCCATATTCAGGCTGACATGCAGGGCCTTGAAATCCTCGTACTGGCTTGCGGCCTCCTGGTTTACCCGCCGCAGCTCCGCTTTATCCATCGCCGCCAGTTTCATCACAACAGCTCCTCTATCCCCCTTGTTTTGCATGGTTGCCAAGCGAAGGGGTTCATTTTAGAAAGTCAAACTTCTTGTATTTTACTCTATCGAAGAAAAAAATGCAAGTTCATTTTCGCAATCCTGCATTTTTTATGTTTTACACGATTCCCAATTTTGCGGGCAGGCTTTTCTGTGCAACCTTATGAAGCTGCAAAAATCCCGGAAATTTCCCAGGAAAATGGGGCCGCGGGATTTGTATTTTTCCCGGGGATATGGTATACTGGGCACAGCGCGGCCGGGTCTTTCCTGGCTGCACTCATTTTTGCAGATACTATCAAAATCGGGAATGGAGGACATTATGGGCGGATTTTTTGGAGTAGCTTCCCAAGACGACTGCTTGCTGGACCTGTTCTTCGGCACGGACTATCACTCCCACCTGGGCACGCGCCGGGCGGGCATGGCGGTGTACGACCCGGAAAAAGGGTTCGACCGGGCCATCCACAATATCGAGAACTCCCCGTTTCGCACCAAATTCGACAAGGATGTCAGCGAGATGAAGGGCCGGCTGGGCATCGGCTGCATTTCAGACTATGAGCCCCAGCCCCTGATCGTGCGCTCCCACCACGGCACCTACGCCATCGTCACCGTGGGGCGCATCAACAACGCCGAGGAGATCGTAAAGTCCCTGTTCGAGTCCGGCCACTCCCACTTTCTGGAGATGAGCGGCGGGGACATCAACGCCACGGAGCTGGTGGCCGCGGTCATCAACCAGAAGGACGACCTGCTGGAGGGCATCCGCTACGCCCAGGAGACCATCGACGGCTCTATGACCATGCTGCTCCTCACCCCCCAGGGCATTTACGCCGCCCGGGACAAGCTGGGCCGCACCCCGGTGTCCATCGGCCAGAAACCCGGCGCCCACTGTGTGGCTTTCGAGGGCTTCGCCTACCTGAACCTGGGCTATACCATGGAGCGGGAGCTGGGCCCCGGCGAGGTGGCCCTCGTCACCCCCGAGGGGGTACAGACGCTGGCCGCCCCCGGGGACAAGATGAAGATCTGCACCTTCCTGTGGGTGTACTACGGCTATCCCTCCTCCTCCTATGAGGGCGTCAGCGTGGAGGAGATGCGCTACCACTGCGGCGCCAAAATGGCCCAGCGGGACGACGTAAAGGTGGACACCGTGGCCGGCGTCCCCGATTCGGGCCTGGCCCACGCCATCGGCTATGCCAACGCCTCGGGCATCCCCTTCTCCCGGCCCCTCATCAAATATACGCCCACCTGGCCCCGGTCTTTCATGCCCACCATGCAGAGCCAGCGGGATATGATCGCCAAAATGAAGCTCATCCCCATCCACGAGCTCATCCGGGACCGCAGCCTGCTGCTCATCGACGACTCCATCGTCCGGGGCACCCAGCTGCGGGAGACCACCGACTTCCTGTTCAAAAGCGGGGCCAAGGAGGTCCACGTGCGGCCCGCCTGCCCGCCCCTGCTGTACAGCTGCAAGTACCTGAACTTCTCCCGGTCCACCACCTCTATGGACCTGATCACCCGGCGGGTCATCCGGGAGATGGAGGGCACCTCCCACCCCAAAAACCTGGAGCGCTACGCCGACCCGGAGACCTGCGAGTACCAGAAGATGGTGGAGACCATCGGCCACCAGCGGAACTTTACCACCCTGCGCTACCACCGGCTGGACGACCTGATGGACTCGGTGGGCATTGACAAGTGCAAGCTGTGCACCTACTGCTGGAACGGCAAAGAGTGATATTCCCTATAAAAAGCACAGAAAAGGACTGCCGCAGTTTTCGCGGCAGCCCTTTTTTTGCGTACGGGATTATATCTTACACGGCGTCGTACTGCTCTTTCAGCCAGGCCTGGGCCTGGAGCAGGCCCGCGTCGCTTAAGGGGAATTGGGCCTCCTGCTTCTCCCCCGCCCGCTCGAAGCACAGGTCCTCCCGCCAGGTGAAGGCCTCCAGGCGGGCCTCCTCGGCGTTGGGCCGCACCAGGTACCGGAGCATGGCCCCGGTGGCCGGGTCCTTGGTGCGGCTGCCGGTGAAGGTGTTGCCCTCGGTGAAAAATGTCAGCTTCTGGATCTCCATCTCCTCCATTTTCGTTACCTCCTTTTCTCACTTGCTCGCCGCCGCTTTTTCCTGCACGGTGCTCTTCAGCCGGGTGCCGGAGAGCCTGCCGTAGAGGAAGTCCCTCTGCGCCCCGGCCGAGCGGTTCACGGCTGCCTCCAGCAGCAGGGCGCAGAGCCCCGCGAAGAGCCACACCGCCACCAAAAACGCCCCCACCAAGGAGGAGTCCAGGGGCAGCTGCCGGAACACCCAGGCCACGCCCCAAAAAGCATAGCAGAACAGCTCCAGCAGGGCGTAGCGCAGCAGGTTGCGCCACAGCAGCACTCGGCTCCCGTCCCGGTTCACCACGCAGAATTTGGTGAGCCGCTTGCCCAGGCTCTTGCCTCCGCAGGCCCACTGGAACAGCCCGAAATACAACAGGTAGGCCACAGGGAAGGCAAAGGGCAGCCGGAAGATACTGAGCAGCCCGTAGAGGAGGGATACAAAGAGCATGTCCACCAGCAGGGCAAAGCACCGCCGGGGGAAGGTGACCCGCTCCCCCTTCTCGTAGGACTTCTCATCGATCCGGTCCCGGTCCGGCAGGATACGCCACAGCCAGCCGGTGACCAGGTAGCCCGCCAGGCCGCCCAGGGTGTTGCAGATCAGGTCGTCCACATCGAACAGGCGGTAGGCCCGGGGATAAAAGCCGTAAAGCCCCGACAGCTGGGTCAGCTCGAAAAACAGGCTGAGGCAGAAGCTGGCGATGCCGGTGAACAGGGCCTTCCGCCGGAAATAGTACCGCAGGTAAAACCCCAGGGGGAACAGCAGGGCGAAATTGAACACAAACTGCAGGGTGAAGGTGCTGGTCAGCGCCGGCAGATAGGTGGAAGGGTCGGTGAGGACGAAGTCCGTCTCCTTGGGCAGGTCCCGGAAAAAGCTGAAGGGGATGAGCTGCACCGAGGGGCCGGTGAGCTTGGCCACCTCGTCCCAGTCCGGCAGGGGGAGGATCACCAGGCAATAGGCGCACAGCAAGTAGAGGGCAAAGGAATAGGCCAGGAAAAAACGCAGGAAGGTGACGCTGCCGAACTTCCGGTAGTGGTGGAGGAGGAAGGGCAGGGTGATCACCGCCGCCAGCAGCGGGAAATAGAGGAGCGCCGAGCGGATTACGCCCACATAAAAGCCCATGGTAAAGTCATCCCCTTTCCGTGTTCCTTCCGTACAGGAAGGCTCTCCCCCGCTTTCCCACCTGGCGGATGGTCCCGGCCTCCCGGAGGGTCCCCAGGGCGAAGGAGGCCTTTTTGGGGGAGAGCTTCCCCGCCTTGGCGAACTCCTTGGCGGTGAACTCCTCCGGCAGCCCGGCGGGCAGCAGCTGCTGGTAGTCCGATAAGGACCGGACCCACAGCTCCCCCAGCAGGGCCAGGGGCAATCGCTCGTACCGGGTGGAGCCCCGCTTGCCGTTGTTGCCCCAGCCGTTTTGCAGGCGGTACTCCTCCACCTCCAGGAACACCAGGCACAGCCGGAGGTTCTCGTGGCCCAGCCAGGGCTTGATTTTGGAGAGCTCCGGCAGCACCTCGCAGGCCTGGGCCTGCTTGGGGCTTTTCCGCCGGGGGGTGATGGAGCCGTCCTCCCCCAGCCACACCAGCCATTTCAGGGCCGGGATGGGGTACACCACCGTCACCGGGCCCAGGGGGAGGAAGTGCTCCAGCTTCCCCCGCAGCCGGTTAAAGTCCCGGGTCTGGACCTCGGTGATGCCCCCGGGGCCCCGGATGTCCGCCACAAAGCGCCCCACCGGGACTTCGGTCTCGTCCCCATCGCCGCGGAAATACTCCTTCAGCGCCGCGTGGAGGGACCGTTCCCCCAGGGTGCCGATGCCCTGCCGGGCCCGGTCCCCGGTGAGGGCCGCCTCGCAGGCGGCGGCAAAACGCGCCGGGTCCATCAGTCCAGCTGGAACAGCCGGGCGAAGTTGTCGTAGAGCATGGCCTGGTTCTCCTCCTGGGAGAAGCCCAGGGCAAAGAAGCGCTCCAGCTCCTCCTTGGGGTCCCACATGGGGAAGTCGGTGCCGAACATGGTGTGGTCCACCCCGAAGTGAGCGATGTTCTCCTTGGCTTCCTCCGGGCTTATCTTGAACAGGGAGCTGGAGGTGTCGATGTACACGTTGGTGCCGGAGAGCTCCCGACGGGCCTCCTCCCACTCGCTGTAGCCCCCCAGGTGGGCGGCGATGCAGGTAAAGTTCGGCAGCTTGTCAATGACGTTCATCAGCCGGTGGGGGGAGGAAAACTCCGTGCGGCTGTCCCCGGTGTGGAACAGGATGGGCAGCCCCCGGCGGTGGGCCTCCCTGTACACGTCCAGCATTTTGGGGTCGTCGATCATAAACTCCTGGAAATCCGGGTGCAGCTTGATGCCCCGCAGCCCCCGGGCCTGGATGTCGTCCATTTCCCCGGAAATGTCGGTGATGTCCTGGTGCCAGGCCCCCAGGCCGATGAACTGGGGGTACTTCTGGCACTTCTCCTGGATGAACTGGTTGATGGAGCGGACCTGCTCCACCTTGGTGGCCACGGAGCACACCAAAAACCGGTCGATGCCGGCTTCCCCGCCCCGCTGGGCCAACACGTGGGGAAGCCCCACGTTCTGCATGGGGATGTGGTAGAAGTCCCCCACCGAGGCGGTGGCTTTCTCCGCGATCTTCCCGGGGTAGATGTGGGCGTGGGCGTCGGCGGCCCGGTAGGTCACGCCGTTGTGCTGTACGGGCATAGGGTCATTCCCTTCCTTTCTCTGTTTGGGCCTGCTGCCGGGCCCGCTCCCGCTGGGAGTAGACGCAGCCGCAGTAATCCTGGCGGTAGAGGCTGAACTGACGGGACAGCTCCACCGAACGCTTATAGCCGTCTTTTTTCTTAAAATCGGAGGGCAGATGCTTTACCCCGAACTCCTCCCCCACCTCCTCGCCGATCCGGTTCAGGGCCGGGGCGTTTTTTAAGGGGCTGATGGACAGGGTGGTGGTAAAGTAGTCGAAGCCACCCTCCCCCGCGGCCCGGGCGGCCTCCCGCAGGCGGAGGCGGTAACACTTCAGGCACCTTGCGCCGCCCTCCGGGGCGTCCTCCAAGCCCTGGGCTATGGCTTCAAAGGCCTCCCCGTCGTAATCGCAGGGCAGAAAGGACACCGGATTCGGCAGGTCCATCTCCGCCACCAGCCGCCGCAGCTCCGCCTCCCGCTTCTGGTACTCCGCGAAGGGGGCGATGTTGGGGTTGTAATACAGCAGGGTAATGGCAAAATGGGGGGCGAGCCGCTCCAGCACCGCGCTGGAACAGGGAGCGCAGCAGGCGTGGAGCAGCAGGGTGGGCGGGGGCCCCTCTGCGGGAAGCCCGGCGATGAGACGATCCTGTTCTTTGGAAAAATTGCGCTGCGGTACCATGGTCTCTCCCCTTTCGGTCAGAATTGTGGGGATTTTTGAAAAATCCCTACCAAGTGTAGCACAGCCCGGGGCCGATTGCAAGCCTCCCCTACGCCAGGCCCAGCTGCCGGAGGGCCTGGCCCACCCCGTCGTGGGCGTTGTCCGCCGTGTGCCGGGGGAAGCGCTCCAGCAGCTCTTTGGGGGCGTTACCCATCAGGAAGCCCTGGCCCACGGCCTGCAGCATCTCCATGTCGTTGTAGTTGTCCCCGAAGGCGGCGGCCTCCTCTAGGGGGATGCCGTAATGGGCACAGGCCTGCCCCACCCCCCAGGCCTTGGTGACGCCCCCGGCCATGACCTCCAGCAGGGTGTCTGCCGAGCGCACGATGGAATACCCCGGGAAGGCCGCCCCCATCTGCCGCTCCAGCCGGCGGATGTCCGCCGGCTCCCCCATGCACAGCAGCTTGTGGACCTCCTCTCCGGTCAGGTCTTCCAGCCAGCCCTCCCGGGCCTGGGCGTGGACCACGGCCTCCTCCCCGGCCACCCGGGGGTCGGAGCGGTCCCGGGCCAGCCACTGATCGAAGGCGTAGAGGCACACGGTGACCGGCCAGCCTTCGAGATAGTCCAGAAGGCGGCGGGCCTCCCCCTTGGGAAAGCCCCGGTGGAACAAGGTGCGGCCCGCCGGGTCCCGCATCAGCCCGCCGCTAAAGGAGATGACCCCGCACCGCAGGCCCATATCCTGAAGGAGGGGGGCCACCGCCGTGGGGCCCCGGGCGGTGACGATGACGAAGGGCACGCCCCGGGCCTCCAGGCCCAGGACAGCCTGCCGGGTCTGGGGCAGCAGCCGATGGCAGGGGTCCAGCAGAGTGCCGTCGATGTCGCTGAAAACAATCTTCACCATAGTGGGTCCGCCTTTCGGAAAAAAGTTGATGCCTGGGTGTTATGCTCTCATTATACCACAGCGCCGGGGGTTTTTCCAGGGCGGCGGCAGTTTCCGGTTGACACCGGCGGCCGGAATGGGGTATCATAAACGCAGTACGCACAGAATGGTTAGGGAGGGTCGGGGATGGACATCTCGTTTTTGTGGTCCAACGATCTCATCAACGTCAGCGTGATCGCCTGGGTCAGCGCCCAGCTCATCAAGGCGGTGGTGGACACCGTAAAGCACAAGCAGTTCGACCGCCACCGGCTGGCGGGGGCAGGGGGCATGCCCAGCTCCCACTCGGCGGTGACCTGCGCCGTGCTGCTCACCTCCTACTACCTGTACGGCTTCAACTCCTCCACCTTTGCCCTGGCCTTCGTGGTGGCCCTCATCGTCATGTACGACGCCACCGGCGTGCGCTGGGCGGCGGGGCTCCACGCCCGGGCCATCAACCAGCTGGTGGAGTACCTGAACAACAGCGAGGACCAGGAGAACAAAAACGCCCTGGCCGAGCTCATCCCCCGCCTGAACGAGTCCTTGGGCCACCGGGTCATCGAGGTGATCTGCGGGGCGCTTTTAGGCTTTGCCATCGCCTTTATCGCCCACCTCATCCGCCAGGGCGGGGTGTTCCTGTTCTGAAATCGCTTCCTTTGGCCTGGGCAGGCATTCTGCCCGGGCTTTTTCGCGGCTGTTTTCCGGCGGAGAGCCTTGTGTTCCAGGCGGTTTTGTGCTATAATATTAAAGTTTTGACTGCGACTTGTAAAGCGAGGGAATTTCCCATGTAGTACCGTAAGTCACCCCGGAACGATTTTTCTCTTGAGAAAGGATGACTCTATCTTGCCAGAACTACAAAACGAGATCCAGCGCCGGCGGACCTTTGCCATCATCTCCCACCCCGACGCCGGTAAGACCACTTTGACAGAAAAGCTGCTGCTCTACGGCGGGGCCATCAACCTGGCGGGCATGGTAAAGGGCAAGCGCAACTCCCGCCACGCCGTGTCCGACTGGATGGAGATCGAGAAGCAGCGGGGCATCTCCGTCACCTCCTCTGTCATGCAGTTCCAATACGACGGCTACTGCATCAACATTCTGGACACCCCCGGCCACCAGGACTTCTCCGAGGACACCTACCGCACCCTGATGGCGGCGGACTCGGCGGTGATGGTCATCGACGCCAGCAAGGGCGTGGAGGCCCAGACCCGGAAGCTCTTTAAGGTCTGCGTTATGCGGGACATCCCCATCTTCACCTTCATCAACAAGATGGACCGGGACTCCCAGAGCCCCTACGACCTGCTGGACGAGATCGAGAAGGAGCTGGGCATCGACACCTACGCCATGAACTGGCCCATCGGCTCGGGCATCGACTTTAAGGGCGTGTACGACCGGGAGCGGGACAAGGTGCTCATCTTCGAGCCGGAGGGGGAAAACGCCGGCCGCAAGGAGGTAAAGGAGCAGGATTTCTCCTTAGACGACCCAGCCCTGAAGGACTGGACCGGCCCCTACCTCTACGACACTTTGAAGGACGACGTGGAGCTGCTGGACGGGGCGGGGTACGAATTCGACCTGGACAAGGTGCGCCACGGCAAGCTCTCCCCGGTGTTTTTCGGCTCGGCCCTCACCAACTTCGGCGTGGAGCCATTTTTGGAGAGCTTTTTGCGCCTGACC
>ENA-UONY01002176-UONY01002176.1-human-gut-metagenome-genome-assembly--contig:-CS9-NODE-2176-length-14396-cov-77.692281_pt1 | contig 14396 bp, 6 predicted proteins | sample MGYA00242465_ERZ724012 | MGnify/ENA metagenome assembly ERZ724012 | reverse complement strand
ATAAAAACGGATTTGTTTTTTCTAACATTTGGTGTATAATACTTTTATACTGGGTTTGTCTGTGCAGGATGAATGGTGCCTGCATGGAGGGCAGGGGAGAACGCTTCCCTGACTGGCTCAGAAAGACACCATATAGAAAAGGAGAATCCGCCATGTCGGAAGCATTGAAAGAACGCAAAGAGATGGACCCGCAGTACCAGTGGGACCTGACCAAAATGTACGCCAGCGATGCGGAATGGGAAAAGGCTTTTGCCGCCATTGACCCCAAAATTGAAGCTTTGGCTGCCTGGGAGGGCAAGCTGAACAACGCTGCCAGCATTCGTGAATTTTATGATGCAGAAATCGGCGTGTTCCGTGAACTGGAAAACCTGGCTGTCTACACCAGCCTGCGTCTGAGCGAGGATACCCGTGCTGATGACGCCCAGAGCATGGATGCCCGCGCTACCGCCAAATATGTAAAGGCTGTCGGTACCATCGCCTATGCTCAGCCGGAAATCCTGGCACTGCCGCAGGAAACCCTGGATGCCATCATGGCTGACGAGCAGGTTGCCCCCTATCGTTTTGCTCTGGAAGACCTGCTGCGTGCAAAGCCTCACACCCTGACCGCCCCGGAAGAAAAGCTGCTGGCTGCTTTCGGTGAGGCATTCGGCACCCCGAAAAATGTTGCTGATAACCTGGAAGACGCCGACATGGTGTTCGATTCCGTCAAGGATGGCGAGGGCAACGATGTGGAGCTGACCGCTTCCAACTACATCCTGCTACAAACCTCCAATGACCGCGTGCTGCGCAAGAATGCCTTTGAAAGCTACTACAAGAGCTTCCGCCAGCACATCAACACGCTGGCTGCCTCTTACTCCGGCGCTGTCAAGACCGCTACCGCCGAAGCCTCCGTCCGTCATTATGAATCTTCCCGCGCCATGTCCATGGCAGGGGAGAACGTGCCCGGCCAGGTCTATGATAACCTGGTGGCTACTGTGCGCAAGCACCTGCCGGATATGTACCGCTATGTTGCTCTGCGCAAGCGCATCCTGGGTGTGGACGAGCTGCACTACTATGATGTGTACGCCCCGCTGACCAAGGGCGTCAGCGCCCATTACACCTATGACCAGGCCAAGCAGATGGTTCTGGATGCCGTTGCACCGCTGGGCGAAGAGTACGGCACCATCGTTCGCAAGGGCTTTGCCGAGCGCTGGATCGATGTGTTCCCCAACAAGGGCAAGAGCGGCGGCGCTTACTCCGGCGGCAGCTATGATTCCAACCCCTATATCATGTGCAACTTTACCGGTACGCTGGACAGCGTTTCCACCATTGCGCATGAGATGGGCCACAGCATGCACAGCTGGTTCAGCCGCCATACCCAGCCTGCCCAGTATGCCGACTATACCCTGTTTGTCGCAGAGGTCGCTTCCACCGTCAACGAGAACCTGCTCATTGAGCACCTGCTGGCAGAAAAGAACCAGGATCCCGCAACCCGCCTGGCCCTGCTGAATCAGTACCTCGAAAATTTCAAGGGAACCGTCTACCGCCAGACGATGTTTGCCGAGTTTGAGCGCGATGCCCACGCCATGGCCGAGCGCGGCGAAGCCCTGAACCCCGCCGCCCTGAACAATCTGTACAAGAAGCTCATTGTGGACTACTTTGGACCGGAGCTGGTTGTGGATGACGAAGTACAGTACGAGTGGGCACGCATCCCGCACTTCTACCGCCCGTTCTATGTTTATAAGTATGCAACCGGCTATTCCACTGCCGTGGCATTGTCCGAGGGCATCCTGAAGAACGGCGAACCGGCTGTTAAGAAGTACCTGGAGTTCCTGCACATGGGCGGCAGCGCTTACCCGCTGGATGAGCTGCGCCATGCCGGTGTGGACTTGACCACCCCCGCCCCGGTGGATGCTGCCCTGGATAAGTTCGGCCGCATTCTGGACGAAGCCGAAGCCTGCGTGGCACAGCTGGAAGCTGCAAAATAAGCAGGGGAAAGTCCGAGGGTGTATCTGATTCTTTGTTTTCAGATACACCTTAAGCGCACAATTAGAACCCCCAGTGCAGAAAATCAGCATCTTGCACGATTATTTGAAATATTTTTTGTGAATACTCTTGACAGAGCGTGGTTTATCCGCTATTATAATAAATGCGTGAGTTAAGGGGTCAAGTGCGGCCAAAATGGAAGCACAACCCCCGCAAAAAACTGCGCGGAATAATCAAGAAAGGAGAAAAGAAATGCCTACTTTTAACCAGCTCGTACGCAAAGGCCGTGAGGTCCTGGTAACCAAGAGCACTGCTCCTGCCCTTCAGAAGAGCTACAACTCCCAGAAGAAGCAGTACACCACCATGAACAGCCCCCAGAAGCGTGGTGTTTGCACCGCTGTTCGTACCATGACCCCCAAAAAGCCCAACTCTGCTCTGCGTAAAGTTGCCCGTGTCCGCCTGACGAATGGTATCGAGGTCACCTCCTACATTCCTGGTATCGGCCATAACCTGCAGGAGCACAGCGTTGTCCTGATCCGTGGCGGTCGTGTTAAGGACCTGCCCGGTGTCCGTTACCACATCATCCGTGGTACTCTGGATACTCAGGGTGTTGCAAACCGTAACCAGGCTCGCAGCAAATACGGCGCAAAGCGTCCCAAGGCCGGTGCCAAGAAGTAAGGAAACATCTTTTCGCCATAAAATGGTCAGCTGACCCTTTTGTGGCATAACGGGAGTTTTCTTTAACTTTCGAGTACCGATGATATCATTAATGTGAAGGAGGGAAGAAAGATGCCCAGAAGAGGTAAAATCGCAAAGCGCGAAGTTCTGGCTGATCCTATTTACAATTCCAAGCTCGTCACCCGTCTGGTCAACAGCATCATGCTGGATGGCAAGAAGGGCGTCGCTCAGAAGATCGTTTACGAAGCTTTTGAGACTGTCAAAGAGAAGACCGGCAACGATCCTCTCGAAATGTTCGAGAAGGCCATGGAAAACATCATGCCCAGCCTCGAAGTTAAGGCCCGCCGTGTCGGCGGCTCCACCTACCAGGTTCCCCTGGAGGTCAGCCCCGCCCGCCGCGAGACCCTCGGCCTGCGCTGGCTGACTCTGTACAGCCGCAGCCGTGGTGAAAAGACCATGTCCGCTCGCCTGGCCGCCGAGATCATCGACGCTACCAACAACGTTGGCGGCGCTGTCAAGAAGCGCGAAGATACCCACAAGATGGCAGAAGCCAACAAGGCTTTCGCGCATTACCGTTATTGATCTGCTTACTGAGGAGGTTTAAGCCATGGCAACGCCGAGAGACGTATCCCTGCAAATGACCCGAAATATCGGTATCATGGCCCACATCGACGCAGGCAAGACCACCACCACCGAGCGCATTCTGTACTACACCGGTATTAACCATAAGATCGGCGAAGTTCATGACGGCGCTGCCACGATGGACTGGATGGAGCAGGAACAGGAACGTGGTATCACCATCACTTCCGCTGCAACCACCTGCTACTGGAGCCACACCGAGACCCAGCACGATCCGGCTCTGTTCAAAAAGAACCGTCATCGTATCAACATCATCGACACCCCGGGCCACGTTGACTTTACTGTTGAAGTTCAGCGTTCTCTGCGTGTTCTGGACGGTTCTGTTACCGTTCTGGCCGCAAAGGGTGGCGTTGAGCCTCAGTCTGAAACCGTTTGGCGCCAGGCTGACGAGTACAAGGTTCCCCGCATGGTTTACGTCAACAAGATGGATACCATGGGTGCTGACTTCTTCCGCTGCGTACAGATGATGCATGATCGTCTGCATGCCAACGGTGTGCCTATCCAGCTGCCTGTCGGCCAGGAAGACACTTTCCGCGGCATCATCGATCTGATCGACATGAAAGCCGATATCTACTATGATGATATGGGCAATGATGTGCGCGTTGAGGAAATTCCTGAAGACCTGAAAGAACAGGCTCAGGAATATCATGACAAGCTGATCGAAGCTGTTGCTGAGACCGACGAAGAGCTGATGATGAAGTACCTGGACGGCGAAGAGCTGACCAAGGGAGAAATCAAGGCTGCTCTGCGTAAGGCTACTATTTCCAACGAGATCGTTCCTGTTGTCTGCGGCTCTTCTTACAAGAACCGTGGCGTTCAGAAACTGTTGGATGCAATCGTTGATTATATGCCCGCTCCGACCGACGTTGCGGCCATCAAGGGCACCAACCCGGAGACTGGCGAGGAAGAAGATCGCACTTCTTCCGATGATCAGCCGTTCTCTGCACTGGCATTCAAGATTATGACTGACCCGTATGTCGGTAAGCTGTGCTTCTTCCGCGTGTACTCTGGTACCGTTGAGGCTGGCACCACTGTTTACAACTCTGTTAAGGATCAGGACGAGCGTATCGGCCGTATCCTGCAGATGCATGCAAACAACCGTAAGGATATCGACATCTGCTACGCTGGCGATATCGCCGCTGCTGTTGGTCTGAAGAACACCACCACTGGTGATACCCTGTGCGATGAGAAGCATCCCATCATCCTCGAGTCCATGAACTTCCCCGAGCCGGTTATCCGCGTTGCCATCGAGCCCAAGACCAAGGCTGGCAGCGAGAAGATGGGTATTGCCCTGTCTAAGCTGGCTGAAGAGGACCCGACTTTCCGTACCTGGACCGATGAAGAAACCGGTCAGACCATCATCGCCGGCATGGGCGAGCTCCACCTGGAAATCATCGTGGACCGTCTGCTCCGCGAGTTTAAGGTCGAAGCTAACGTTGGCGCACCTCAGGTTGCCTACCGTGAAACCATCCGCAAGGATGCTAACCAGGAAACCAAGTACGCACGTCAGTCCGGTGGTAAGGGCCAGTATGGTCACGTTAAGATCAAGATTGAGCCCAACCCGGGTAAGGGTTATGAGTTTGTCAACGGTATTGTTGGCGGCGCTATCCCGAAGGAATACATCCCCGCTGTTGACAACGGTATCCAGGGCGCGATGAAGTCCGGCATTCTGGCTGGCTATCCCGTTGTGGATGTCAAGGTCACTCTGTGGGACGGCTCCTATCATGAAGTTGACTCCTCTGAAATGGCGTTCTCCATCGCCGGCTCCATGGCATTCAAGGATGCTATGAAGAAGGCTGATCCCGTCATTATGGAGCCCATCATGAAGGTTGACGTTGTTGTTCCTGACGAGTATATGGGCAACGTCATTGGCGACTTGAACAGCCGCCGCGGCGCGATCCAGAACCAGGAATCCACCGATGGCACTGCCCGTGTCACCGCTATGGTTCCTCTGTCCGAGATGTTCGGTTACGCTACTGACCTGCGTTCCAAGACCCAGGGCCGTGGCCAGTACTCCATGGAGCCGGCTGATTACCAGCAGGTTCCCAAGAGTGTTGCAGATAAGATCATGACCGAGCGCAATAAGGGCTGATTCTGCACAAATTCGCGCAAAATACTTGATTTTTCTTGAAAAATCTAGTATGATAGCCTTACAACAGGCTATTTTATCTGTTTGAATTAAAGGAGGATACTTCCAATGGCTGAAAAGGAAAAATTTGACCGCTCTTTGGAGCATGTCAACATCGGTACCATCGGTCACGTTGACCACGGCAAGACCACTCTGACTGCCGCTATCACCAAGGTTCTGGCTCTGAAGGGCGACGCCGATTTCATGGATTACTCCAGCATCGATAAGGCTCCTGAAGAGAAGGCTCGTGGTATCACGATCAACACCGCTCACGTTGAGTACCACACCGCGAAGCGTCACTATGCCCACGTTGACTGCCCGGGCCATGCTGACTACATCAAGAACATGATCACCGGTGCTGCTCAGATGGACGGCGCTATCCTGGTTGTTGCTGCAACCGATGGCCCGATGCCGCAGACCCGTGAGCACATCCTGCTGGCTCGTCAGGTTGGCGTGCCCAAGATCGTTGTGTTCCTGAACAAGTGCGATATGGTTGACGACGAAGAGCTGCTCGACCTGGTCGAAATGGAAGTTCGCGAACTGCTGGACAGCCAGGATTTCGACGGCGACAACACCCCGATCATCCGTGGTTCCGCTCTGAAGGCTCTGGAGAGCACTTCCAAGGATCCCGATGCTCCGGAATACAAGTGCATTTGGGAGCTGATGGACGCTGTTGACAGCTACATCCCGACCCCGGACCGTGCTGCTGATAAGCCGTTCCTGATGCCCGTTGAGGACGTTATGACCATCTCCGGCCGTGGCACCGTTGCTACCGGTCGTGTTGAGCGTGGTACTGCTCATGTCGGCGATCAGATGGAAATCGTTGGTCTGAAGGAAGAGAAGCTGACCACCACCATCACTGGTCTGGAAATGTTCCGCAAGAGCCTCGAGTTCGCTCAGGCTGGCGACAACATCGGCGCTCTGCTGCGTGGTATTGACCGTGACCAGATCGAGCGTGGCCAGGTTCTGGCTGTTCCCGGCTCTGTTCATCCCCACACCACTTTTGATGGCCATGTTTACGTCCTGAAGAAGGAAGAAGGCGGCCGTCATACCCCGTTCTTCAACAACTATCGTCCTCAGTTCTACTTCCGTACCACCGACGTTACCGGTATCATCACCCTGCCCGAAGGCACTGAGATGTGCATGCCCGGCGACAACGTTGATATGCACGTTGAGCTGATCACCCCGGTTGCCATGGAAGAAGGCATGCGTTTCGCTATCCGCGAAGGCGGCCACACTGTTGGTTCCGGCGTTGTTTCCAAGATCGAGAAGTAATTTTCGGCTTGTGATATAGCTTTCAAGGCTCCTGCTGTTAAGGCAGGGGCCTTTTTGTTGTGTATGACTTATGGGACGGGGAGGGGGCAAAGGCCGGGTGTGGAAGACCAAGGAACGCATCATGAAAACATCAGGAATTGTAGATAGGGGAGCGGAAACCATTCGGGATTTTGAAAAAGTGGGAGCAGAAGGGGGCACTCACACCGCCCTACCTTGGGAAGTTGTATTTTAGGTCGCGGTTAAGGGGCAAGGGTTGATCTATCCCTAAGTTTTCGGAACGGTCAGGAACGCTTTCTACAGTACAATTTATAATGGGTAATTCTCAACCTCCAATTTTCCCTTCAAGTTTCCTCCAATCTCTGCCAAATCTCTCAACAACAAGCCAAACCGAAATGGCAAAAAATGCGCGATCACAATACCGGATGATTGGATTAAGAGATTGCAAAGAACATTATCGGGGTAAATGTTTAATCATTTGATAAAATCAGGAATAAACCATTCAAAAATGTTAATAAATACCGCCAAAGGGTCACCGCACCGCAACGCAAATAATGTGCGAAAAACAGGTTTCAGTTGATTCAAGGACAAAAATTTAGATAGAAACCGCTCTAATGAACTATGCAAATTCTGGCAACTGTGATATAATGTATATACCTAGATGTGTCGGAAAGGTTATCATTTGCGGGATCAAGGCATGCAGCCGGTACAACGTTTTGTCAGCCGCTGTGCCGGGGCCAAAAGCCCCAAAAGCAGGCCGCAGCCCGGCAAGGGATCGCCAGACCGAGGGGAGCACAACCAGGCGTTTTGCAATCAACACCTGCAAAGTGCCGCACATCTGCCGTACCACTTTTCACACAAAAGGGGAAAGTAGTAACACTTAAGGGAGGATAAAATTATGAAGAAAAACCTTCAGCGTTTTGGTGCATCCGTGCTGGCAGCAGCCATGGTTGCCCAGAGCGTGGCGCTTCCCGCAGCAGCCGAAACTACCAAGATTGATTCTTCGGTAGCGCAGTCTGTTGCAGCTAGCGCAGCAAGCGCGGCCAGCGCTGTGCAGTCCCTGCCCAAGTTCACCAGCACCGCAGACCTGATCAAGCAGACAGCCCAAACGCTGGCTGCCCAGGGCGAAGTGCATGAACTGGAGCAGGACGATGCCAAGCTGGAAGCGACTGCACAGAGCAAGGCGGGCATGAGCCTTGCAGCGTTGGAAAATGCACTGGCCGATGCCATGTACGCCAACGCCGCAGCCGGCAAGATCAACACTGAAGCCTATGGCCTGAACAAGGACGAGATGGCATCGGTGATGGCTGCCACCATCAAAACGTATCATCTGTCCAGCGCCGTTACCGACCTGGGCTATGAGACGAACGCCGCAGGCGTTGTGACCGCCGTTACCTTTACCGGCAGCTCCGGCATGACCTCTGCGATGGAGTCCATGACCAACAGCGATGATGAAGTGATTGCGCAGCAGGCTGACAGCTACGCACAGGCTTACGTTGCTGAAAACTCCGATACCTTTGCTGCCAGCGCCGCTGCGGACGGCCATACCTATGGCGAGCCGAAATGGTACTGGAATGACACCAACCCGGAGGATGGCCACACCCATACCTGGAAGGAAACCCCCGATGGTTACTGGACCAAGACCGATGACGGCTGGGCTTACACCGCTGTGTATACCTGTGAAAAGGACGATGCCTACCAGAAGGTAGAAGGCACCGTAACCAAGGATACCACCGAGGCAAAGCCCGGCGCTGCCGGCAAGACCGTTTACTCTGCCAGCGTGCCCGCTGACAAGAGCCCGGTTAAGAAGGAATACAAGGAACCCACCACCCGCACCGACGACATTGCCGCCCTGCCCTGCCAGAACCATGCCGTGCCCAAGGATGCAGATGGCAACTTTGTTGCTACCTTCAACTGGGAAATGAAGAAGGTCGAGGGCAAGCTGGCCGATGACTACAGCAACGCCCAGCTGTTCTATGACAGCGAAACCGGCAAAATTTCTGCCGGCGCTCCCGTTACCATTGACTGGGAATGCACCAGCGTCACCTTCAAGTGCGCTGTCTGTGGCGAAGAAATCAAAACCCAGCCGGTAATGACCATGCCGGTCAGCGTTGTGGTAGACCAGAATAACAATTCCGTCTACATCAACGTGGGCGGCACCCCGACCCTGGATACCACCTCCGGCGGCGTCGGCGTTACCCTGGTGTCCGCAATGGATGGCGGCAACTGGTACGATATGCAGAACAACCCGGTTGACGCAAGCAAGGTGAACTTCACCTATCAGAGCGGCGACAACAAGGGCAAGAACAGCCTGCTGCTGTACGACAGCCAGAAGACTGCCGTGTATGTGGACGACCAGGGCAACCAGGTCACCAATACTTACGATGTCTCGACTGCGCAGATGAACTACTACTACTTCCAGCTGTCGCAGTTCAACCAGGACGAAGCAGAGTACTTCGGCGTGGCTGCTCCGTTCTGGACCTCCAAGGGCGTTCAGAAGCAGGGCGAGGATGGCAGCATCACCGGCACCATGGGCGCAATCAAGGTATTGTGCAGCATTGATCCGAACGATGATGTCCCGCCGACCACCATGGCATTTATGTTGCAGTTCCTTCCGCAGGGCTTTATGTCTTACGTTATGACCTATGGCGAAGCTCTGAAAGCCATCCGTGATGCAGGCCTGGCACAGGTTGCCAAGCTGGGTGACAGCGCTGACTATGTCACCAAGCTGCTGATCCTGCACGACTGGATCTCCCAGGTTGCAGAATTCGATATGGGCTCCATGGGCGATATCACCGGCGGCGGCAACAACGATCCCATCCAGATGACTGCTTTCGGCGCCCTGCTGGGCGGCGGGATCGGCGCTAAGGGCGTTGAGTATGGCTGCATCTGCCTGGGCTATGCAGCTGCATTTAACTACATGGTCCAGAATTTGCCTGACAACAAGAGCATCTATAAAAATGATGACGGCAGCTGGAAGACCCCCGATGAAGTAGGCGATAACGCTGTTGTTGACTTTGCCCAGATCCTGTATTACTGCGATACTTCTGATACCAGTGTTGCCGGTGATGCGTTCGGCGGCGGCATGTTCAACAACGTCCACTACTTCAACGCAGTCAAGGTCAACAAGCTGAAGGGCGACAGCAACTCTGCTACGATGACCACCGGCGAAGCCAACAAGAACTGGTACTATGTTGACGTCTGCTATGATGACGTGAACACCGAGTGCATGGCCCAGACCCGCGTTGAGAACGCAGGCGACCTGCGCCATGTCAACTTCCTGGTTTCTCCCTCCGGTCTGGAAGGCCGTTACAGCAAGTACTATGATTACATTGACTCGCTGTACGATGGCTACACCTACACCAAGAACAAGAATCCCGATGTGGATGATGACGGCAATGTTGTGTTGAACAACGGCAAGCCGCATTACTCTTACACCAAGGCGGAGAACAAGAACGAGACCCGTTACACCGATACCTGCTACGAGGATACCTGGTTCACCTCTATCTGCAGCCCCATCTACTTCGACAATAATTACTTCTATTACGTTGATACCACGACCAACCAGAACCTGTATAACAACATGCGCCGCCAGCAGTCCGAGAACGGCAACAGCGGCAGCTCTGGTTCCGGCAGCTCTGGTAACAACTCCCAGATGCAGCAGTTCATGAAGAAGATGCAGAACCAGGGCCCCGATACTCTGGAAGCACGTCCGCGTAATGCGAACTACTATATCCGCAAAGAGGATTCCAGCAGCAGACCCGGCGGCTTCAGCATGAGCAGCTTTACCAAGACGGATGACCCGTTTGATATCATCCTGATGTACTACAACGATCTGAAGGAAACCAGCAGCAACTTCAATGATGACGACAGCAATGCCAAGGTTCTGGCCGAAGCTGGCACCATCTATAAGATCGATACCAGTGCAAAAGATAAGCATACCAAGGTTGAAAACAACCTGAACACCGAGTGCCTGGCAGACGCTGCTGCAAAGCGGATCTACCCCGCACTGGTACACTCTACCGCACTGTATGATGGCAAGCTGTACTTCAACGTCAACAACGCCATCTACCGTATGGACCCGACCACCGGCGCAGTGGAAGAAGTGAAGGAATACAACACCGTCTATGGCGGCATTAAGCTGACCAAGGATAAGGACGGCAACATGGTTCCCGATACCCACTTTCCCGGCATGAGCATGGTTATCATGGATAGCGCCAAGGATACCAGCAGTGTGAAGTATCTGGGCACCTTCAAGAACCATCCTCTGGCTGGCCTGACCCTGCGTGACAGCTACAGCTTTGCTACCACCACCCAGCAGGGCCAGACTGTGATCACCGGCATCAACACCACCAAGGATCAGCTGGTCGTTTCTGTCGGCACCAACCTGTCCAACACCTATAAGGAACTGGTGGACGGCAAGGCAGAAGTCAAGACCGATGCCTCCGGCACTTCTTATGCAAACCGTAAGAGCTACAAGAACGAGTCCTGGAACTACAACCCGAGTTACAACCAGAACATGGGCAGCTCTGACGAGAAGAACAAGAACGAAGAGTTCATGTGGTGCGCTAACCTGGTTGAAACCATGCCGATGTCCGACATGGTCAGCGACCTGAAGAGCGGCGCAACCACCAATGTTTCCGTTGAAGCATGGTGCGATACCCCCGCTTACACCCAGGACCGCACCACCAAGTACGGCCTGACCAAGGGTGAAAAGAAGTACGCTGACGGCGCACTGCCCAAGGGCCATACCTGGGCTCTGGACGAGCTGGAAACCAAGTCCGTTGGCAACAATGTGTACCTGTGCTCTGATTGCCATACCGCAACCGAGAGCAAACCCCACACCGTTACCCTGCCCGATCCAGTTGAAGGTGTTACCCTGACCCTGGGCACCACCAGCAACACCTACATCAAGGACGATACCGTTACCCTGACCGTAGAAAAGAAAGGCACCGATATCGTTACCGTTACCGCAAAGAACGGCGATACCGATGTTGCTCTGACTGAAGTTCAGGAAGCAGCGCAGGACGAAGCCGCAGCCCAGGCTACCACCGAAAAGGCTAAGACGGTTTACACCTTCACCATGCCGGACGGCGATGTGACCATCAGTGTTACCAAAGCCGCTAAGACCTATGCGGTCAAGGTGGCCGATGCTAACAAGGATACGTTGAAGATCACCAGCCCCGAAGCTGACCTGGATAAGGTTGCTGAGGGCACCAGCGTTACCGTTGTGGCTACCCCGAAGGATGGCTATACCCTGACGGCTGACGGTGTGGTGGTTACTTACGGCGACAATCAGACCCTGAAAGCAACTCCTGACACAGAAAAGGCCAACACTTACACCTTTGCAATGCCCGCTGGCGATGCAACTGTCAGCGCAGCGTTTGAAGAGGTTAAGAAGTATAACGTTACTGTGGCGGGTACTGTTGAAAACGGCACTGTGGGCGTAGAGCCGAAAACCGCAGCTGCGAAGGATGTTGTTACTGTTACCGTTACCCCGAATACCAACTTTAAGTACACGGACGGCAGCCTGAAAGCTACTTATACGGATGGCGGAACGAAGAAAGAAATTAACGACTTTAAGGCAGTAGACGGTAAGGAAAACACCTACACCTTCGAGATGCCCGCCGCTGATGTTACCGTTAGCGCTGAGTTTGAGGAAATTGCGACCGAGACTTACACAGTAACTGTTACCAAGGGCGGCGACGGCAAAGTTACGGTCAATGGACAGGAAACTGAAAAGCTTGAGGGTCTGAAGTCTAATGATACTGTTACACTGAAGATCAACCCGATAGATACGGATACTTTGCTGACTCAGCTGGCAGGTGTAACGGTTACATCTGGCAAAGTTGATGTCTCCACCACAAAGGTAGATGAAAATACCTATACTTTCAAAATGCCGGACGGCGATGTAAATGTCAGCGTACAGTTTACGACTGTTGAGTACAGCATTGTAACTACGGCAGACCCGGCTGAAGGTGGCACGATTACTGTTACAGTTAATGGCAAATCTGAATTGAAACGTGCACCGAAGGATGCAGAAATGGCTGTAACGGTTACGCCGAATACGGGCTATGAACTGGAGCTGGCTCGCCATGGTCAGACCAGTATCACGGATAAAGTCAAAGATGGTGGTACGTATACAGTTGGCATGAGCGATTGTAACTTTGAAATCATTGCAGAATTCAAGAAGATTGAAACCACTGAACCCACCAACCCCAGCGAAGAACCTCAGGCTATTGAAGCCGAGGAGCGCACCGTTCATGGTGCCGCTGAAAAGACCACCATTACCGCAATGGCTGTCTTTACCTGCACCGATAAGAACTGCGCAAGCGCACAGTTCGTGGATGCAACTGTAAAGCAGACCAGCGGCGTTACCACCGCTGCTGTCACCTTCAACGGCAAGGACTACACCGCCAAGTACGGCGAGAAGAACGGCTGGGTTGAAGAAAACGGCAAGAAGTACTGGTACGAAAACGGCGTGAAGCAGGGTACCACCGGCCGCGGCAAAGAGATCTATGATCCCAATTCCGACGCTTGGTACTGGCTGGATGCTGTCCAGGGCGGCGCAATGACCGTCAGCAAGGACGTTTATCAGGAATCCGCCGCCGGCCAGTGGGCTGATAAGCCCGATGGCACCGGCAAGTGGGTCCGTTACGATGAGAACGGCCACATGGTCAAGGGCTGGCAGACGACCGATAAGGGCACCTACTACTTTGACCTGATCACCGGCGCTATGGCTAAGGGCGCAGGCGATATTGACGGTGTACCTTGCGCATTTGACGAGTACACCGGTATCGCTCTGGACGGCCAGTGGCTGACCATCAAAGGCGCTGACTTCTGGTACGAAAAGGGCGTTCGCCAGGGTCTGGAAGGCCGCGGCAAGGAAATCTATGACCCGGCTTCCGACGCTTGGTACTGGTTGGATGCCGTTGACCAGGGCAAGAAAGCCACCAGCAAGGATGTCTATCAGGAATCCGAAGCTGGCCAGTGGGCTGACCGCGCCGATGGCACCGGCAAGTGGGTCCGTTACGATGCACAGGGCCACATGATTAAGGGCTGGAGCGCTGACAAGCGTTACTACTTCGACCCGATTTATGGCACCATGGCTAAGGGCGATGCAGTCATCGACGGCCGTACTTATCACTTTGATAAGAACACCGGCGTTCTGCAGTAATCCCACAGCCTGAACAATGAGCTGTAACCCAGCCCATTAACCCCTAAATAGAAATGCCGCAGCAGATGTAACAGTCTGCTGCGGCATTTTTGTATTTGTGGGCATAGGTTCGGTGAAATATTTGCCAGACCAGTAGGGCGGGGGACACCACCCTGCCGAAATACTGGGAACAATACACAATTTAAAAATTGCAATATACCTTGCTATGCCGTAGGGGGCGGCGTCCCCGACGCCTCGGAGGAGCGTATAAATTACAGGCCTTTTGTTGGTAACTGTACGGTAGGGCGGCCAGCCCATTGGCCGCCGGATGAGCCCAGTCACAAATCTCATTTATCAGGCTCTGCGCGAGGAACCACCCCTCACCGGCTTTCGCCGGAGCTCCCCTCTAAGGGGAGCCAGTATCTTACCTTATGATTGTGGTGGCTCCCCTGGAGGGGAGCTGGACGCGAAGCGGCCTGAGGGGTGGTTCCTTGCCGCAAACCTAAGGCAATACCGCACAATTCCCGCCTGACGGCTTAAGCACCGCTCCGGCGGCTG
>ENA-UONY01002170-UONY01002170.1-human-gut-metagenome-genome-assembly--contig:-CS9-NODE-2170-length-14411-cov-6.929298_pt1 | contig 14411 bp, 9 predicted proteins | sample MGYA00242465_ERZ724012 | MGnify/ENA metagenome assembly ERZ724012 | reverse complement strand
GCTGGAAATCTACGTCACCGGCTCCCTCAACGTGTTCAACCACCGCAGCAACGTGAATATCGAAAACCGCGTGGTCAGCTTCGATATCAAGGAGCTGGGCAAGCAGTTAAAGAAGATCGGGATGCTGGTGGTGCAGGACGCGGTGTGGAACCGCGTCACGATCAACCGTGAGCAGCGCAATTCCACCCGCTACTATATCGACGAAATGCACCTTCTTTTGAAGGAGGAGCAGACCGCCGCCTATACGGTGGAGATATGGAAGCGCTTCCGCAAGTGGGGCGGCGTCCCCACGGGCATCACCCAGAATGTCAAAGACCTGCTCTCCAGCCGTGAGGTGGAGAACATCTTTGAAAACTCCGACTATGTGTATATGCTTAACCAGGCTTCCGGCGACCGGCAGATTCTGGCGAAGCAGCTCAACATCTCGCCCCATCAGCTCTCGTATGTGACCCAATCCGCCGAGGGCGAGGGGCTTTTGTTCTATGGCAGCGTGATCCTGCCCTTCGTAGACCGCTTCCCCAAGGATACGGAACTGTACAAAATCATCACGACCAAGCTCTCGGAGCAGGTGCAGTCAGAATAGAGACGAGAAAGGATGTGCGAATATGAATAACAATCTGATGATCTTTGAAAACCCGGAGTTCGGAGCTGTACGCAGCATCCTGATCGACGGCGACCCGTGGTTTGTCGGTAAAGACGTGGCTTCCAGCCTTGGTTACAGCAACCACCGAAAAGCCTTGCTCGACCATGTTGATGGGGAGGATAAATTGGATGGGGTAACGATTCGTGACCCCATCGGCAGAGGTCAGAAACCTATCTTTATTAGCGAATCCGGCCTTTACAGTCTCATCCTCTCCAGCAAGCTGGAGCGCGCAAAGAAGTTCAAGCGCTGGGTGACGGCCGAGGTGCTGCCCTCCATCCGCAAGCACGGCGCGTATATGACGGATGCACTTCTCACCCGGATGGATGAGCACCCCGAGCTGATCTCGGAGTATATCGGCAAGCTCCGTGCGGAAAACGCAAAGGCGAACGCCGCGCGGGAGGCGCTGAAAAAGGCGGAGGCCGAGAACGCACGGCTGGCTCCGAAGGCCAGCTACTACGATTCCTTTGTGGGCGTCGAGAGCCTGACCTGTCTCCGCTATACCGCCAAGGAGCTGGGCGTTCCGCAGAAGAAATTTATCGGCTACCTGCTGGAAAAGGGGTATGTGTTCAGAGACCGTCACCGCAGCGACCGTGTATTTGTCAGAGCCGGCAAGCGCAACGACCCGCTGTTTGTGACCAGAGATTTTTACCTTCCCAACGGCACAAAAAGCGAATACACCCTCGTCACGCCTGCCGGAAAGGCGCATTTTCTGAAAATCGCGGAGAAAATCCGCGTCTGGGAGCCCCGTGAGGTTGCAGAGGGCAAAGACGCCAGCGAACAGGCCGTCTTTGCCGCGTGCGTATGACGATCCAATCCCCACAGAATCGAGGTGATGAATATGGCAAAACGCTCGCCAAGGCTGATTTTCACCGAGGAAGAACGCGCACTGCCGGAGCTGGAACGAGCTATCCGCAAGGCGGACAGGGCGGCGGTTAAGCTGGAAAAGGCCGAAGCGAAAATTCCCAAGAAAACCGTTAAGGTCAGGGAGCGCGTTGTGGACAGTGAGAGCGGCAAGGTCACGACGCGCCTTTTCTTTGAGGAGGCGGACAAAAAGCGTCCGCCCTCCAAGCTGGCGCACGCCGCAAGGAAAGCGCCGCCGGATACCGTCCGCAGCGCAGTCCACCGCAAGCTCCGGGAGGAGGGCGACGACAACCCCGGCACGGAGGCGGCGAACACCCTGACCGAGACGGCGGAGCGCACCTGGCGCATTGCGGAATCGGCGCACCGCTCCCATGCGGAAAAGCCCTACCGCAAAACGGACAAGGCGGAAGCCGCCGCAGACAAAGCCAATCTCAAGGCGCTGAACAAACAGTACGAGCAGGAATACGGCAGGGCTTCCAACCCCTATTCCCGCTGGCAGCAGAAGCAGGCCATTAAAAAGGAATACGCCGCCGCAAAAGCGGGGAACGGCGCGAGGAATACCGTCAAAGCGTCCGAGACCACCGCAAAGGCGGCAAAGCGCGCCGCCGAGGGGAGCAAAAAGGCCGGCAGCTTTTTCGTCCGGCACAAGAAGGGCTTCCTCATCGCGGGCGGCGTCGCCGCCGCGATACTGCTGCTCATGACCTGCATTTCCTCCTGCTCCACGCTGTTTCAGGGCGGGGTGTCCGGCATTGCGGCCTCCACCTATCCGCTGGAGGATGCGGATATGCTGGCGGCGGAAGCCGCCTACTGCGCCATGGAGGACGAGCTGCGGGAATACCTGAACAGCTACGAAAGCACCCACGATTACGACGAGTACCACTTCGACCTGGACGAGATCGAGCACGACCCCTATGTGCTCATTTCCATGATTACCGCCCTCAAGGGCGGAGAATGGACGATTGACGAAATAGGCGGGATTCTGGAGACGCTGTTTGAAAAGCAGTATATCTTAACGGAAACCGTCACCACGGAAACCAGATACCGCACCGAAACGCATATCGGCTACTACACCGACGAAAACGGCAATCTGCAAAGCTACGAGTACGAGGTGGAAGTGCCATACACCTACTATATTTGTACGGTCACGCTTGAAAACTTCAACCTCTCCCATGTGCCGGTGCATATCATGTCCCACGATCAGCTCTCCATGTACGCCGTGTATATGAGCGTGCTGGGCAACCGCCCCGACCTGTTCCCCAATTCCCCGTATGTGAACCGGTACTACCACACCCAGTATGAGAAGTACGAGATACCCCCGGAGGCGCTGGCGGACGAGCAGTTCGCCGCCATCATCAAGGAAGCGGAGAAGTATCTGGGCTACCCCTATATCTGGGGCGGCAGCTCGCCGGACACCTCCTTCGACTGCTCCGGCTTCGTTTCGTATGTCTACAACCACTGCGGCCTGCATTGGAGCTTCGGCAGGCTGGGCGCGGAGGGGCTGCGGGGCATGTGCGCCTATGTCTCCCCGGAAAGCGCCCGTCCCGGCGACCTGATCTTTTTTGAAAAGACCTACGACACCGCAGGCGCGTCCCATGTGGGCATCTATGTGGGCAATAACAGGATGCTCCACTGCGGCGACCCCATTCACTACGCTTCCATCGACACGAGCTACTGGCGAAGCCATTTTCTCCAGTTTGGCAGATTACCTTAACAACAACCATATCAACGCAAAAAGGAGGATGTTATGAACCCGCGACTTGAAAAGCTGCGTCAGGAGCGCGAGAAGCTGGCGGAAAAGCTCACATCGCTGACCGCACGGCTCAAAGCCCTGGACGAGCAGATTCTGAAGCTGGAAAACACGGATATTGTGGGCATCGTCCGCGAGAACGGGCTGACCATCGAGCAGCTCGCGGCGCTGATGGCGATGCTGGAAAAGCGTCCTACGGCGGCGCTGCCCGACGAATACAGAAAAACGGAGGATTTTGTGGATGAAGAATAAATGGAGATTTTTTGCCGTGATATTGGCCGTCGTGCTCTGCATGACGGTCTTTTCCGTTACGGCCTATGCAGGCGGCGATATGGTCGATTCAACAATGGGCGACCCGACCATGGAAACCCCAACTGCAACTACACAGCCGGAGAATACGAATACCGGTGAACAGACCCCAAACGGACAGACACTGACCGTGCTTGTGACCGAAAATGCGGACGGAAGCCATACCGTGACCATCGGGGATCGGAGCTGGACGCTTCCCGCCAAACGGGAGCAGTCCGGAAAGGTGGTCAACGTCCGCACCTATTTGAACCTGCGCACCGGCCCCGGCACGGATTACACCGTGGTCGGGCGTCTGCTCAACGGCGCGGAGGTGAAGGTGCTGGAGGAAAGCAACGGCTGGTACAAGGTGGTCGTGCCGGAGCAGACCGGCTATGTATACGGCAAATACCTTGAGGTCATGAACGCGCCGACAGAAAACAGCGGAAGCAATACGGATATGGCGGGACTGCCGGAGCTGCTGCTGCAATATTACGCCGCTGCCGGAGGTTCCGCGCCCCTGACCCCGGACGGCAACCTGACGCTCATGGACGACATCGGCTCCGCTTTCGGCGCAGGCAAGCAGTTTATCACCGTGACGACCAAGGGCGGCAATACCTTTTATCTCATAATCGACCGGGACGATAAGGGCAATGAGAACGTCCATTTCCTGAATCTTGTGGACGAGGCCGACCTGCTGGCACTGACCAAGGACGGCGAGAGCATCGTCCCCGCCTGCGCCTGCACGGACAAATGCGCCGTGGGCAAAATCAACACGGGCTGCAAGGTGTGCAGAACCAATATGAGCGAGTGCGCGGGCAAGGACGTGACGGAACCCACGCCACAGCCCGCCGAGCCTGCGGAGACCGCGCCCGAAAAGAGTACCGGCGGCGCGGGGCTCATTGTGGTCGTCCTCCTGCTCCTGCTGGGCGGCGGCGGTGCGCTGTACTGGTTCAAGCTCCGCAAGCCCAAGGCCGACACCCGTGGGTCAGACGACCTGGACGATTACGACTACGGCGAGGACGAGGAAGATGAGGATTACGAGTTTGAAGCCGAGGACGAGACGGACGCCGGGGAGGATGAAGAAAAGTGACACAGACTGTCAGCACAGAATCGCCCATGGAGCTGTCTCCCCGCGAGCGGCTTATTCAGATCATGAAGCGCGAGCAGGCGCTCATGGTCAAACAGGTGCTTTCCCAGAATCCGAGCTACCGGGGCGGCAAGAAAGCCTTTGAATACTTCATTCGGCAGAAGATCGTAAAAGCTGTGGAGGCGGGCTGCGGGGACGCGGAGGCGCTGCTCCGCACCCCCAAGCCCGTCAAATCCATCTACTACGACTTCAAATACTATTTCGACGAATACAGCCACGCAAACTGCGACCTGTATGTGGAGAAGGCCATCGAGGACTGCGGGAACAACACCCTGCGCAAGGAGTTCCTGCGGGCAAAGGGCTGGGACGCGCCGGATGATTTCGATATCAACGATGAGGAGGAATAAAGGAATATGAACGAATACCGATTGGTTGTGTGTGAAAAGCCCTCCGTGGCAAGGAGCATTGCCGCCGTTCTTGGCGCAGGCAAACGCGGGGACGGTTTTCTTTCGGGCGGCGGCTATCTCGTTTCCTGGTGCTTCGGGCATCTTGCGGAGCTTTCGGATGCGGACGCCTACGGTGAAAAGTACGGCAAATGGCGAAGGGAGGACTTGCCCATTCTGCCGGATAGCTGGCAGTACACCGTGGCGAGGGACAAGCAGAAGCAAATGAACACCCTGCGCACTCTCATGCACAGAGAGGACGTTTGCGAGGTCATCAACGCCTGCGACGCCGGGCGCGAGGGCGAGCTGATCTTCCGCACGGCGTATAATCTCAACAACTGCCGCAAGCGCGTAAAGCGGCTCTGGATCTCCTCCATGGAGGATGCGGCGATCCTTGATGGCTTTGACAATCTCCGCGACGGAGCGGAGTACGACAACCTCTACGCCTCCGCCCTCTGCCGCAGCAAGGCGGACTGGCTGGTGGGTATCAACGCCACCCGCCTGTTTTCCGTGATGTACCACCGCACCCTGAACGTGGGGCGCGTGGTGTCGCCCACGCTTGCATTGTTGGTACAGCGAGAAGCGGAGATCAACGCCTTTCAGCCGGAGAGCTTCTATACCGTCCATCTGGACTTTAACGGCTTCTCCGCCGCAGGCGAACGCATGAAGGAGCAGGCAGAGGCGGAGCGGCTTGCCGGGGACTGCAAGAACAAAAGTGCCGCTATTACCTCCGTCGTGCGGACAAAAAAGACGGAGAAAGCCCCGGCGCTCTACGACCTGACCACGCTCCAGCGGGATGCGAACCGCTTGCTTGGGTACACGGCGCAGCAAACGCTGGATTATCTGCAAAGTCTCTATGAAAAGAAGCTCTGCACCTACCCCCGCACCGACAGCCGCTATCTCACCGACGATATGGAGGGCGGCGTAAACGCGCTGGCGCTGTGCTGTGCGGGCATCTGCGGCACGGAGCCGCCCGCAGCCGTCTGTTCGGGGCAGGTGTGCAGCAGCAAAAAGGTCAGCGACCACCACGCCGTCGTTCCCACCATGGCAGCGGGCGAAACGGACTTGGAAACCTTGCCCGCAGGCGAACGGGAGCTGCTGCGCCTTGTTTCCCGTCAGGTGCTTATGGCGGTCAGCGCGCCCTTCGTCTATCTGGAGACCGAGGTGAAGCTGGACTGCGGCGGAAATGCCTTTGCCGCCAAAGGGAAAACAATCCTTAATATGGGTTGGAGGGCATACACGGAAAAGGGCAAGCAGGACAACACCCTCCCGGAGCTTTCCGAGGGACAGTCGCTTTCCGTTTCCTCCTGCGCGGTCAAAGAGGGCAGAACGACCCCGCCCAAACAATTCACTGAGGATACGCTTCTGTCGGCTATGGAGACGGCGGGCAAGGAGGATATGCCGGAGGATGCGGAGCGGCGCGGGCTGGGAACCCCCGCGACAAGGGCAGCGGTCATTGAAAAGCTGGTGGCCACGGGCTTTGCGGAGCGCAGAAAGGCGAAGAAATCTGTACGCCTCGTTCCCACCGAAGCGGGCGTGTCCCTCATTACCGTGCTGCCCGAACAGCTCCAGTCCCCGCTGCTCACCGCCGAATGGGAGCACCTCCTCAAGGAGATCGAATGCGGCGAACTGGGCGCGGACGAGTTCCTCGCCGGCATCTGCGATATGGTCGCAGCGCTGGTTCGGGACGCTGCGCCTGTGGACGGCGCAGAGGTGCTGTTCCCCTCCGGCAGACCCGTGGTGGGTAAATGCCCCCGCTGCGGCGCAGAGGTCACGGAGAGCAAAAACGGCTATTTCTGCGAGAGACGGAGCTGCAAGTTCGGGCTGTGGCGGGATAACCGCTTCCTTGCCGCCAAGAAGATCAGCCTGACAAAGAAGATGGCTTCCTCGCTCCTGACGCAGGGACGCGCCTATGCCAGCGGTATCTATTCCGAGAAAACCGGCAAGACCTACGATGCGTTCATCCTGCTGGAGGACGACGGCGCGCGTTCCTCCTATAAGCTGGACTTCACCAAATGACCCTCACAGGCTCCCGCACGGGCGTTTCGTTCGCCTGCGGGAGCCGCTGTTTTTACCATGATTCAAAGGAGGTATGCACCCAATGGCTGAAAAACAGACCAACAAGGAACGGCTCAAGGACATCACCGACAGCATTGAGACGGGCATAAAGGAGCTGTTTGAGAGCGACAGATACAGGCAGTACCTTGCCACCATGAGCCGCTTTCACAAGTACAGCGTCAACAACACCATGCTCATCTATATGCAGCGCCCCGACGCCACCCATGTGGCCGGCTTCAACAAATGGCGCGACCAGTTCGGAAGGAGCGTCAAAAAGGGCGAAAAGGGCATTAAGATCATCGCCCCCACGCCCTTCAAGAAGAAAATCGAGCAGCAGAAGTTAGACCCCGACACCAAGCTCCCCCTGCGGGACGAGAACGGCGATATTATCACGGAGGAAAAGACGGTGCAGATCCCCATGTACAAGCCCGTGGTGGTGTTCGACGTGCAGCAGACCGCAGGCAAGCCCCTGCCGGAGCTGGCGGCGAACCTTACGGGGGACGTGCAGAATTACGGGGTGTTCATGGAAGCTCTGCGCCGCAGCGCGCCCGTCCCCATCTTCTTTGAGAAGCTGGCGGAGAATATGGACGGTTACTTCTCCGTGGACAAACAGCGCATCGCTGTCCGCGAAGGCATGAGCGAGGTACAGACGGTCTGCGCCGCCGTCCATGAGATTGCCCACTCCAAGCTCCACAATAAGGACGAAATCGGGGAAAAATATCAGGAGGTCGAGCTGTTCGGCAAGCCCGCGCTGTTCTCCAACGGGCGCATCGACCGGGATAAGCTGCCGGAGGGCTTGTATGCGTATGACCTGCGCGGCTCGGATTACGATCCGGGTATGCCGGTAACGCTTGAAAGCCATGTCACCGTCAATCACGCCGCCTCTGTCATCACAGCAGCGCCCATTGAGCTGCCGGAGCAGGGCTTTTTGTATCTGGGCGAGGACGGGCTGAACTTCACGGGCGACGAGCAGACCGTGAAGGAGTTTCTGCACGCACAGTACCCGGAAAAGGCAAAGCTCTCCCGCGCCGCCGAGGAGATTCAGGCGGAGAGCATCTCCTTCGCCGTCTGCGCCTATTACGGCATTGAGACAGGCGAAAACAGCTTCGGGTATCTGGCGACCTGGGCAAAGGACAGAGAGCTGACCGAGCTTCGCGCATCGCTGGAGACCATCAACCGAACCTCATCCTCCCTGATTACGGATATCGACCGCCATTACGCGGAAATCTGCAAGGAACGCGGGCTGGACAGGGAGACGGAGAGCCTTGCCGCCCAGCCGGTGCAGGAGATCGCCGTGCAGGAGCCGGAGCCGGTCACAGCGCCGGACAATGGCTGCGTCCCCGACCCTGCGATTTCTGTTGAGAGCATGAACGCCTACGGCTACACCGATTCCAATATGCTGCCGCTGACAAAGGAGCGTGCGCTGGAGCTCATGGAACGGGACGTGAGCGTGTATATGCTTCACACGGACAACACCGAGGCCATGGCTTTCGATGCGGAGGATATCCGCAGCTTTGACGGTATCTTCGGCGTGGAGGCTTCCGAATGGGAGACAGTCAAAGACCGCCTTACACCGCCAGACTATGAAAAGGCGTTCCTCAGTAACCCCGCCGACAGCTTTGCCATCTATCAGCTTCGGGATAATGATAATACGGCGCAGCTCCGCTTTATGAACGCCGAGTATCTGGAGAAGAAGGGACTTTCCATTGAAAAGGGAAATTACGCCGCCGTCTACGCGGGAAACCTTGACCGCAGGGGCGATACGCAGGACAGGTTGGACGAGCTGTATGAGACCTTCAACCTCCGCCGCCCGGAGGATTTTCGCGGCCACAGCCTGTCCGTCAGCGACATCGTGGCGCTGAAGCAGAACGGCGTGGTATCCTGTCATTACGTTGATTCATGGGGCTTCAAGGCGCTGCCCGACTTCCTAAAGCCGGAAAACTATCTCAAAAACGCGGAGATGGCCATGGAGGACGACTACGGCATGATCGACGGCGTTATCAACAACGGGCCGAAGCAGACCGTGGCAGAGCTGGAGGAACAGGCCAAGTCCGGCAAGCCCGTCTCCCTCATGGAGCTGGCGCAGGCGGCGCGCCGGGAACAGGCGCAAGCGGCACGGCAGGAGAAGAAGCCCTCCGTGCTGGCAAAGCTCTGTCCTCCCGTCAACGAGCCGAAAAAGACAGCGCGTTCAAAGCGCGCGGAAAGAGAGCTGCTATGATGAATTTTACCAACGATGAAATGAACCTCATGTGCATCTACCAGAGCGACAGCCGCAGCGGGCTGATTGCCGCCCTCACCGAAATGCGCGGATACCTGGACGAGGACGAAGCCGAGCTGCGGGAGCTGACCGACAGCGCCCTGCAAAAGCTCAGCGAAATCACCGACGAGGACTTCGCGGAGCTGGAGCTGGTGCCGGACTTCGATACGGACGAATAAGGCGGATGCGGCGGGAGCGGCCTTCGGGTCGCTCCCGCTGTGCTTCCGCGATTCTATTTCCCAAAATCGAAAAAATATTGATTTTGGGAAATAGAACGGGTATAATAAGAGCAGAGGTGATGAATATGAAACTGATAGACCGAGGTGTGTATCTACGAAAACTGATTGGTGTCATCGGAACGCCGGATATCAAGGTTGTCACAGGTGTCAGGCGCAGCGGAAAGTCAAAGCTGCTGGAAGCGTTCAAAGGGTATGTAGAAGCAAATATCGCGGACGCAAATATCGTGCATATCAATTTTAACCTGACAAAGTATGAGCAGTTCAAGGACTACCATGTCCTGAACAATTATATTGAAAGCTCCTATATCGATGGCAAGCAGAACTTTGTTCTGATCGACGAGGTGCAGATGTGTCCTGGGTTTGAGTTTGCTATCAACAACCTCCATGCGCAGGAAAGATTCGACATCTATATTACAGGCTCAAATGCTTTCCTTCTAAGTTCCGACCTTGCCACACTCTTCACGGGTCGAACTTTTGAAGTGAAGGTGTTCCCGTTTTCTTTCAGTGAATTCTGCGAGTATTATACCCTTACGGACAGATATGCCGCTTTTTCCCGTTATCTGCGAGAAGGCGGTATGGCCGGCTCGTATCTTTATCAGGACCCGGAAGCCAAGTACGACTATATCGCGGATGTATTCGATACATTGATCGTCAGGGACATACGGCAGAAATATAAAATCCGCAACCCGATCCTGATGAACCGCATTGTCGATTTTCTCATGGACAATATCTCAAATCTCACGTCTGCGAGAAATATTGCAGACGCTCTCACGGGCAACAAGGATAAAATCAACCACAAGACCGTCGGAAACTATATGCAGTATCTGTGCAATGCCTTTGCTTTCTATCGCGTTCGCAGGTATGACATTCAGGGGAAAAAGTATCTGGCCTCCAGTGATAAGTTGTATCTGAGCGACCACACCTTCCGGTATGCGAAGCTGGGAACCAAGAATCTGGATTATGGCCGCGTACTTGAAAATATCGTTGCCATTGAACTGCTTCGGCGCGGATATGAGGTCTATGTTGGGGTTCTGTACAAGAAAGAAATAGATTTCGTCGCCATCAAGCGCAATGAAAAGCTCTATATTCAAGTTTCAGACAACATCAGTGACGCAAAAACCTTTGAACGCGAGGTAAGCCCTCTGCTCCAGATCAAGGACGCTTATCCGAAGATGGTGCTTGCCAGAATCCGGGATGAGGCATACCAATATGAGGGAATTCAAATCGTGGATATTGCAGACTGGCTGGCAGAACAGCCGTCTACTTCCCAAAAATGAAAATAATCTGATTTTGGGAAACAGAAAACCAACATATAAGAGCAAGCGTCCCGTTTCCTGCACAGGATTCGGGGCGTTTTCATATATACTGCTTATACATAGAGCGTCCGATCCGGGCGCTCTAAATTTATGCCATGAAGGAGGAGCAATATGCCGAGCAAGCTACAAACGTATATGCAGATGGCGGACGAGGCGCAGCGGCAAATCACCGGCAGCTACCGGGGCTGGACGGGCTTTCTCACCACCGCCGCAAGGCTGTACAAATACCCCTACGCCGAGCAGGTCATGATCCACGCCCAGCGTCCGGACGCCACCGCCTGCGCGGAGTACGACTTCTGGAACGAAAAGATGGGCCGGTATGTCCGCAGGGGCTCTAAGGGCATCGCCCTCATCGACAGCAGCGGCGAAAGGCCGAGGCTTCGGTATGTGTTCGACGTGTCGGATACGGGCGGCAGAGAATTTCCAAAGAGCCGCTACCTGTGGGAATACCGGGAGGAACACGCGGATGCGGTAAGCGCCATGCTGGAGAGCCGCTACGGTGTGGACGGAAAAGGAGGGCTCCCTGACCAGCTTGAGCGCATCGCGTCTCAGCTTGCGGAGGAATACTGGCGGGACTATAAGCGGGATATCCTCGCCATCGTTGACGATTCCTTTCTTTACGGGTATGATGAATTTAACGTAGGAGCGGCCTTCCAAAGCGCCGCCGCCGTCAGCATCGCCTACTCGCTCATGTCCCGCTGCGGGCTTGAAGCGGACGACCGCTTCGAGCATGAGGATTTCCTGAGCATCTTCGATTTCAACACCCCGGAAGCCGCCGCCGAGCTGGGTACGGCGGTGAGCAGGATCAACGGAGAGGTGCTGCGGCAGATTGAAGTCACCATCAAGAATTACGAGCGCGAGAAACTCGCGGAAAGGAGCCATAGCCATGACAGAGCTGACCTACACCAAGAACGGGGACTACCTGATTCCCGATCTGACGCTGAGCGAAACGCCGGAGGACGCGAGACCCCTGGGCAAGTACGGGAGACTGCGCAGGAGCTATCTTCAGGAGCACAGACCGGGGCTGTACAGCCGTCTGGTGCTGTCGGAGAAGCTGTTCCCGCACCTGCGGGAGATCGACGAGACGGCGAACCGGAGGCTGGAGCAGATGATGCCGGAGCTGATGAAGTCGGCGGGCGTGACGGAGGAGCTGAAAGCCCGCGACCAGATGAAATGGGTGGGGCTGATGAACAGCCTGAAAGCGCAGGCGGAGGAGATCATCCTCAGCGAGCTGGTGTACAACTGACCAATGACGCGCCGGAAGCGGAACCGGCGCAGCCTCCGATACCGCAGGCATACCAACTGAGCCTGTTCCCCACGGAGGATGAGCAAATCGCATATATCGCAGAAGCGGAGAGCTACACGCCCTCCGCTTTTTCCATGTCCATCCCGCAGGCGGATATCGACCACATTCTGCGTATGGAGGGCAACGCCGACTATGCCCGCATGAAGATCGCCACGGAGTTCTCCAAGGGCAAGAGCGTGGAAGAAATCGCGGCGTTTCTTCAAAGCAGCTTCCACGGCGGCAACGGCGTCGTCACCGAGAGCGGCAGATATTCCGCGTGGTACGCCGACGACGGCATCCACATTGCCAATGGGGACGCGGCAAGATACCTGACCTCCGCAAAGGTCGTAAGCTGGCAGGAGGCGGCGGAGCGCATCGGACAGCTTCTCACTCAGGGCGAATACGCAACCAACGTAGAGCTTGCGGAAGCGCCGGGACACGAGCGCACGGAGCTGGCGCAGTCTATCTGGTATCTACGGCAGGATTTAAGCGAAAAGGCACGGGCGCAGGGCTACCTCTCCTGCCTGTCGGATATGCGGGGCGGCGGTTTCCCGGAGGAAACAGAGCGGCTTGCCGAGCGGCTGAGAGACCCTGCGTTCCGCGAAGTCCTCATGGACGATTTAGCACAGCTCCGTTCCGACTACCGGGAGGACAGGAGCCTGCTGCGCTTCCATTACCACAAGCCGGACAGCATCGAACAGGGCCTGCGGGAACTGTCCCTGCCCCGCAGGGAATACCGCGCCGAAATGGCGGAGATCCCCGCCGTGCAGCGGTTTATTACCGAGGACGAGATCGCTGCGACCCTGACCCGCGGCAGCAATATTGAAGGGAGCAAGGGGCGCATCTACGCCTATTTCAAAGAAAAGCACGGCCCCAAAGAGCAGGCGGACTTCCTGAAAGACGAATACGGCATTGGGGGAAGCTCCCATGCGGTATCCGGCGCGTCCCACAGCGGCGAGGATCACAGCGGCAAGGGCATCGTGCTGAAAAAGCAGGACTGCCCGGAAATTCAACTGAACTGGGCGAACGTCGCCAAGCGTATCTCCGAGCTGATCCGCAAAGACCGTTTCCTGACCCCGGAGGAAAAGGCGCGCTTTGAGCAGCTTCAACGGCAGACCGCAGAGCGAAGCGCAGCATGGAATGACTACAACGCCGTAAAGGAAGCCCACCCGGACAACATCGTGCTGTTTCAGGTGGGGGATTTCTTCGAGATGTACGGCGAGGACGCAAAACAGGCGGCGGGGTTGCTGAATATGAATCTGACCACCCGCAGTATCCCCGGTGCCGGGCGTGTGGAGATGTGCGGTGTACCGTCGCACAATTTAGAGATGTATGTAGAGAAATTGCGCGATAAGTATGATGTGACGATTGCCGAAGCGCCGGACTTTAGAGGTGAACGCCACATTTACACGCTGCGCTCCGTTGACCATGAAGCGGAAGCCGCCATTGACGCATACGAAGCCGAGTTCGGCGCGGACGGCACACGGGTATTCCGCGATCCTGCCGCAGAGCAGCCACAGCCCACGGTGGCAGAGCTGTTTGAGGGGTATAAGCTGACCGTAGGCAACGCGCTTGTCGCGGACGACGCTTTCCTCAACGCCTGCCGCAACTCCGACCGTCAAAACGCCTATCTGGAGGGCGCGGCGGCCATCCGGCGCATCGTCATGGCGTCTGAGGATTTGCAGCTCACACGGCTCTATTTCGATATGCCCTCCTTCCACAACCGGCTGCATCAGGAGCTTTTGGACGAGCTTTACCCCACGCTGGCAACCACGGTCACGTCCTCACCCTACAAGGTGACGCAGAAGGACATTGACGCGGCCTTGCAGAGCTGGAACGGCAGGATTGAAAGCAAGCACGCAGTTGTCCGCTATATGAAAGATCATGCCCGCGACAGGGATACCGCCGCATGGCTGGCAGCGGAATACGGCGTAGGCGACAGCTCCAAGCCGCTGCAAATCTCCGTGGGCAATTCCGAGCCGGTTGTTTTGTCTTGGGCGAAGGTGCAGCGGCGTATCGCCCAACTCATTCAATCCGATAGCTTCTACACCGAGCAGGAACAGGACAACATTGACCCCATCGCCATCCGGGAAGCGCTTGCTGAACGCGGTATTGTAAATGGGCAGGTTGTGGATGCGGAGGCTAATCGCAACAGCCCCTTCGTCCGGCAGGTCATGGCGGATGTGG
>ENA-UONY01002169-UONY01002169.1-human-gut-metagenome-genome-assembly--contig:-CS9-NODE-2169-length-14411-cov-18.411535_pt1 | contig 14411 bp, 12 predicted proteins | sample MGYA00242465_ERZ724012 | MGnify/ENA metagenome assembly ERZ724012 | reverse complement strand
TGGCGGCGATGCTCTCGCCCCGGCTCTCGTCGAAGATGGCCGGGTCGGCGATGCCGTGAATGACCCGCCCACGCAGCAGCGGGTCGTTCTGTTCTGCTTCCCGGATGCGGCGGGCCTGCTCCACCGGGTCGATGCGCAGGCCCTCGTTGGGGCGGCCGGTGCAGCCGTACAGCTCCTTGATGCGGTAGAGCCGCCCCTCCTCGTCGGCGGCATACCACCCCACCGAGAAAGGCTTCGAGAAGCCGAAGTCGAACCCGCGGTAGATGGCCCAGTGCTTCGGAATGGCGAAGGGTGCGATAACGTGGGTCCAGCGCTGGTCCTGGTAATGGGCCGGGTCGTTGCGCCACTCAGTGAACACCTGCCCGGAAAAGCTGTCCCAGCTGCCGTAGAGCAGCGCCTGCTTTTCCGCTTCCGGCAGGCTGGCAAGGCTGGCCAGATATCCTGGGTCGTTGGCCAGCAGGGCGGGGTTATCGAAGATGCTGGACGGGATGAACACCCGCGCCCTTTGCAGCTTCTGCTCGGTGCCGTTCGGGCACTTCACCGTATATTCCTCGGTGATGGGCGTGCCGGGCGGTGCCGGCGTGATGAACCGCGCCTTCACCCACCCGTGGCCGATGCCGCCGGGGTTGGTGGTGGCCCGCATGTACACCCGGGTGCCCGGGCCGGTGGGGCGGTTGCGGCTCATCATATAGCTGTACTCCTCCCACTCAAAGTGGGTCAGCTCGTCGAAGCCGATGAAGTCGAAGGCTTTGCCCTGATAGTTCGTGCGGTCTTTTGTGTACTGCATGGAGCCAAAGTAAATTTTGGCCCCGCTGGGGAAGGTCCACACATGGGCCGTGGCGTTGTACTGTGCCTTCGGGAAGGCCCTGCGGTAGTACATCTGGCTCTTGTCCACCAGGTCCGAAAGCTGCGGGTAGGTCTTGCGCAGGATCAGCGCCCGGTAGTGTGGGATGTCCACCTGCCGCAGCGCTTCCACGATCAGCGCGTCGCTCTTGCCGCCGCCGGCTGCCCCGCCGTACAGTGCTTCCGGCTCCGGGCGGCGCATGAATTCGGCCTGCCGGGGCTGGGGCCGCCACACCACCGGCGTTCTGTTTTCTGCTGTGTTCATATCTCCTCCTCCACCTGCGGCAGCAGCACCACGCCGCACTCGGCCCCTTCGGTCTGGGTGCCCTGCTCGTTCAGGGTCTTTGCCACAGCGGCCAGATCTTTCAATACGGCGGTGGCCTCCTTCAGTCCCTTCATGGTGCCCGGGTCCGCCGTGCCTTCCCTCTTTGCGGCCTTCTGGCGGTCGTTCAGCTCCCGCACCTGCTGTGCCAGCAGGGTGCTCAGGGTGTCGGTGGCGCGGCCGAGGCTCGCCAGGCCTCTTGCCTGTTTTGTCTGCCCCATCGTGTTCGGGTCATCTCCTTTCCGGCGTTCCGCCTGTCCATGGCAAAAGGATACCACCCTTTCCCGCATCCCGACAGGGTGTACTTTTTCGGGCCCACAGAGTATTTTTTCACAGCCATTATTCAGTTTGTATAAAATCAGCTCATTTTTTATCATCTGTCATCGCTGTTTTTTGAAAAGCGTTGATTTTTGCAAAGAAAAAAACGTGCAGTAATTTTCCCGCCCGGGCAAAATTTCCTGCACGCTCTCTATAGTCATACTCATTTGCGAAATTTGGACAAAAAATGAAAAAACTGTGTTTTTTTCGTGGACAACGCCCCTTCAAACATGCTACAATAGGTACTGTTCTTCCCGCTGTTTCCCACTGGCGGGATATTTTATTTGGAATCAGGAGGTTCTTCATGTTAGAAAATGTCTTTCATCTGAAAGAAAACCACACCGATGTCAAGACCGAGATCATGGCTGGTATCACCACCTTCATGACCATGGCCTACATCCTTGCGGTCAACCCCAACATCCTGTCCGCTTCGGGCATGGACTCCGAGGCTGTTCTGATCGCCACCGCACTGGCATCCTTCGTCGGCACTGCCCTGATGGCTCTGCTGGCCAACTACCCCTTCGCCCTGGCTCCCGGCATGGGCCTGAACGCCTACTTCTCCTACACGGTCGTCCTGACCATGGGCTACAGCTGGCAGCTGGCCCTGATGGCCGTCTTTGTGGAAGGCATCATCTTCATCGTGCTGTCTCTCACCAATGTGCGTGAGGGCATCTTCAACGCCATTCCCATGACCCTGAAAAGCGCCGTCAGCGTGGGCATCGGCCTGTTCGTTGCTTTCGTCGGTCTGCAGAACGCAAAGCTGATCGTCAACAGCGATTCCACCCTGGTCACCTACCAGCACTTCAAGGGCGAGACCTTCCACAGCGTTGGCGTGGGCGCCATCCTGGCCCTGATCGGCGTGGTCATCACCGCTATCCTGCTGGTCAAGCGCGTCAAGGGCGGTATCCTGTACGGCATCCTCATCACCTGGGTGCTGGGCATCCTCTGCGAGCTCACCGGCCTTTACGTCCCGAACCCGGATGCAGGCATGTACTCCGTCATCCCCACCGCCTTCGTCAGCTTTGACTTCTCCGCCCTGGGCAAGACCTTTGGTCAGGTGTTCAAGACCGACTTCTCGGGCTTTGATTTCCTGAACTTCTTCGCCGTCATGTTCTCCTTCCTGTTCGTGGACCTGTTCGACACCCTGGGCACCCTGATCGGCGTGGCTTCCAAGGCCGACATGCTGGATGAGGACGGCAAGCTGCCCCACATCAAGGGCGCACTGCTGGCGGACTCCATCGCCACCTGCGCCGGTGCTGTGCTGGGCACTTCCACCACCACCACCTTCGTCGAGAGTGCTTCCGGCGTTACCGAGGGCGGCCGCACCGGTCTGACCGCTATGACCACCGGTGTGCTGTTCCTGCTGGCCACCATCTTCAGCCCGCTGTTCCTGACCATCCCCAGCTTTGCAACGGCTCCGGCTCTGATCATCGTGGGCTTCTACATGATGGGTTCCGCCGTCAAGATCGACTTCAACGACCCCAGCGAGGGCATCCCTGCCTTCCTGACCATCCTGGCCATGCCCACTGCTTACAGCATCTCTGAGGGCATCGCCATCGGCGTCATCTCCTGGACCCTCATCAACGTCATCACCGGCAAGGCCAAGGAGAAGAAGATCAGCCCGCTCATGTACGTGCTGACCGTGCTGTTCATCCTGAAGTACGTCTTCCTCTAAGCCGCTGATTTTATTGCACACAAAAAGCTCCCGTCCGATGGACGGGAGCTTTTTGCGTTGTTTATGATCTTAAATAGCCTCCGCGTTCGCTCTGGCTATCTTCAGCGGAAGCATTCTTTTTTATTCGCGTTTGTCGCGACCCCGACGTTTGTCAGGGCAAAGCCCTTCCATCTGCTAACGCAGACCACTCGCCTGCTTAAAAGCCCCACTGGGGCTTTTATTGCTGTGCAACCGCAGGACCGCTCCAAACGACTTTTCACGATAGGAATTATTTGTGTCTCGGGTGGATATGGATCTCCGGGATGGCTACGTTATCGTAATGGATGGGCTTGTCCGCCGCAGGCGTCCCGTCCGCATCCGCGTGATGCGCCACCTTGCCGGTGTGCACCTCCGGCACAGCCACAGTTTCCTCCTCGTGGTCATGGGGCTGTTTTTTCCACAGCTTCTGCTGCAGCCACATTTTCAGATGGTGATGAAGCGACATTGCACGTCTCCTTTCCCGGTGCGGGGCTCCCCGCCCGAATTCCGCAAAAAACGTTCTCAGATAAAGTTGATAAACACCGTGATGACCAGGCTGTTCAGGAAGTCCGCGAACAAGCTGCCCACCAGCGGGATCAGCAGATAGGCTTTGACCGAGGGTGAATACCGGTCGCAGATGGCCTGCATGTTGGCCATGGCGTTGGGCGTTGCGCCCATACCGAAGCCGCAGGTACCGGACACGATGACCGCCGCGTCATAGTCGCGTCCCATCACGTTGAACACCACCAGCGTCACATACAGGATCATGAACAGGGTCTGGCCCGCCAGCAGCACGATCAGCGGCAGGGCCAGCTCTGCCAGCTGCCACAGCTTCAGGGTGATCATGGCCATGCCCAGGAACAGCGACAGACAGATGCCGCCGATGTCGTTGATCTCGCCCATATACACGGTGTAGCCGCCGCCGTATTCGCCCACATTGCGGATAAACGCCGCCGCGATCATGGCACCGATGTAGATGGGGAAGGTCATGCCCGTCAGGCTCAGCACCTTGGAAAGCACCGTGCCGATGCCCATGGCGATGATGAGCTGGAAGCTTGCCGCCGGGTACATGGTGGTGTGGCGCTCGTGCTTGATCTCCTCCTCCACCAGCAGGCTGTCGTCCTCGGGCACCACGGTGGCCAGCAGGTTGTGCCGCTCAATGAGCATCTTGCCCAGCGGGCCGCCCATCATGCTGCCCGCGATCAGGCCGTAGGTGGCCGCTGCGGTGCACAGGGTGGTTGCACCTTTGATGCCGAAGTCTTCCAGCACCGGGCCGAAGGCACCGGCCGTGCCGTGGCCGCCCACCATGGGGATGGAGCCGGTGCACAGGCCCACAAGGGCATCCACGCCCAGCAGCTTCGCCAGCCCCACCGCGATAAAGTTCTGGCTGACGATCAGCACGATGACCACGCCCAGAAACACGATCATGGCCTTGCCGCCGCTTTTCAGCACCTTGAGGTTTGCCTGGAAGCCCACCGAGGTGAAGAACATCACCATGCAGACTTCCTTCAGCGTGTCGTCAAATGCAAACTCGGCCACGCCGGTCACATAGCACACGCAGGTGAAAATGGCGAACAGCACGCCACCAATGACGGGTGCCGGGATGCAGAACCGCTCCAGCAGCCGCACCCGCTCCCGCAGGAACTTGCCCAGCATCAGCACCAGCACGGCAATGGCCAGCGTCTGATACATATCCAATTCGATCTTCATTCTTCGCTTTCCCTCTGTTCCCGGCCGCTCAATCGACCGTAATTCCCGCCGCCTTATAGTAAGCGGCCGCACCCGCGTGGAACGGGATGCCAACGCCCTCTACAGCGTCCTGTTCCGCGTCCAGCGGAATGCCAAGCTGTTCTTCCATACCCTCCCGGCCGGAGAACAGCAGCTCGGTCAATTTCTGCACCTGCTTTGCGGGCAGCTCGTCGCTGGCCAGCAGAACGGCTTTCACGCCCACGGTCTGCACATCCGTGTCCTGGCCGGGATACGTACCTGCCGGCAGCGTGACCGCACTGTAGGCGCTGTAAGCGCTCGTCAGACGCTGGGCTGCCGCACCGTCCACATTCAGCAGACGGATGCCGCACTCCCCGGCAAGCTCGGTCAGCACCGGGCTGGGTGCGCCTGCTGTGATAAAGATGGCATCCACCTTGCCCGCTTTCAGCTGGGCGGCAGCGTCCTCATAGTTCAGGTTCACGGTGTCCACCAGCTTGTCGTTCAGGCCGTAGGCCGCCAGAATTTGCAGTGCGTTCTGCTCCGAGCCGGATTCCTCCGCACCGATGCTCACGGTCTTGCCCTGTAGGTCTTCCACGGACTGGATGTCCGCGTCTGCCCGCACCACGATCTGGCAGGCCTCGGTGTACAGCGCCGCCACCGCGCCAAAGCCGCGAGTCTCCTCCTCATCGGCAAAAATGCCGGTCTGGTCGTAGGCGTCCTGCGCAAGGTCCCCCTGCGCAATGGCCAGCTGCAGGTATTCGCCGGTCAGCAGGCGCAGGTTCGCCGCTGAACCGGCCGTGGTCTTGAGCTCCACGGTACCGTTATCCGTCTCGTTTTCCAGTGCGGCATACAATTCGCCAAAGGCGTGGTACACACCGCCCTCACCGGCCACGCCGAAACGCAGCCGTTTCGCCGTCTGTGCCGACGCACATCCGTTCAGCAGCAGCACTGCCAGCAATGTCCCGGCCAGCGCCGCTGCAAACCATTTCTTTTTCATTCGTTTTCCACTCCTCTCCCTGCCGCCGCAATGCGGCAGAGCTGTCAGGATAAATTATACGCATATTGCAGATGAAATGCAATCACTTCCCGCAAATCGGCAGCAAAGAAAAAGAAGGAGCGGCAAAACGGCCAAGGCCATTTTACCGCTCCACCCGAAAAGCGCTTCACCCTCCAAACAGCCCAAAGAAGCTGGTGTGGGTCACACCCAGCACAAGGAACAGTGCGATCAGCGCAAACAGCACCCCGATGATGATATCCATCTGGTGCACTGTCAGCGGGAATTTATCGTACATTTTCTCCTTCGCGTTCACAAAGTTCTTGTCGCCGTTGTCCAGCAGGCTCTTTTTGCCCGCTTCAAGATCGGCCTTCCAGCCTGCCAGTTCAGCCTGCTCCTGCGCAAGCTTTGCCTCCCGTGCGGCGAGGGCGGCCTCGCGCCGGGCCAGTTCTTCCTCGCGCTGCTCCGGGGTCTGTGTCTGCTGTGCCATCCTGCACCTCCTGATGGTGTTTTCTTTTATGATACCACACGATCATGAACAAATAAACCAAAAAGCGGGCTGCCCGCCCGAAAGCAGACAGCCCGCCGGAAAGAGGTCTTACTTCTTTGCCAGGTACTTGCGGATATCGATGGCCACAGCCACGATGATGACAAGGCCCTGCACGATGTAGGTGTAAGAGGAGTTGACGTTCATGAACTGCAGAGCGACCTTCATCAGCTCAAAGACCAGAACGCCCACCAGAACGCCGGGCACGGTGCCGACGCCGCCGGTGGTGGAAACACCGCCGATGGTGCAGGCTGCGATGGCGTCCAGCTCATAGCCCATTGCAGTGTTGACGGATGCGCCGCCGGACTTTGCAGCCAGCAGGCAGCCTGCCAGACCGAACATGCAGGAGGCCAGAATGTAGATGCGGATCTTGGTAGCGTGCACGTTGACACCGGCCACCTCAGCAGCAGCCTCGTTGCCGCCGATGGCGTACATGTACTTGCCGTGACGGGTCTTGTTGTACAGGAACCAGAAGCATGCAGCCACGATAAGAGCGATCCAGATCAGCACAGGGACAGCCAGAATGGTGTTGGATGCCAGAGAGGTGAAGTTCTTGTTCAGGGAGCCAATGGGGGTACCTTTGGTGTACACCAGGCAGATACCGTAGACCACCTGCTGCATACCCAAGGTAGCAATGAAGGGCTGCACCTTCAGGTAGCTGACCACCAAGCCGTTGCACAGACCCACGATGGCGCAGATGGCAATGACCAGAATGAACACCACAGGGGTGGGCAGGGTGGGCATATTGGGGTAGAACTTGCCGGAAGCGCCTTCGGTCTGCGCAAAAATGCAGGCAAGGCAGGCGGCAAAACCAGCCAGACGGCCAGCGGACAGGTCGTTACCGGTGGTAATCAGGCAGCCGGAAATGCCCAGCGCGATGATGTAGCGGATGGACACGTTCTTGAACAGGTTGATCATGTTGGTGCCGGAGAAGAAGTTGGGGTGAATGATGCCAACGATCAGAGTGATGGCCAGCATCATCATGATAATGGCGTTGTTGCTGAGCCACTTGCCCACAGCCTTGCCATTCAATTTTTTGGTAGCTTCCACGATAGACAGCCTCCTTATTTACTGATTCGCCGCAGCGGTGGGTGCGGTCTCGAACTGGGTGGCCAGAGCCATGATGTTTTCCTGGGTGGCGTCCTTGCCGTCGATAAAGCCGGTGATGCGGCCGTCGCACATGACCATGACGCGGTTGGACATGCCAATGATCTCGCTCATTTCCGAGGAGATCATGATGATGCTCTTGCCCTGCTTTGCCAGCTCGGCGATGATACAGTAAATTTCATACTTTGCACCAACGTCGATGCCGCGGGTGGGCTCGTCCAGAATGAGCACATCGGGGTTGTTGGCCAGCCACCGGGCGATCAGCACCTTCTGCTGGTTGCCGCCGGAAAGGCTCTTGATCTGGGTCTTGGGGCTGGGCACCTTGATGGCCATCTTTTCCTTGTTGGTGGCCACCAGGTCAAGAATTTTCTTGTTGTCCAGCATGATGGGGCCCTTGCGCAGAGCATCCAGCGATGCAATGGAGATGTTGTCGGCCACGCTCAGCACACCCATGATGCCGGTGGCGCGGCGGTCCTCGGTCAGCAGAGCCACGCTTTTCTGGATGGCGTCGCGGGGCTGCTTGATGTTGACTTCCTCGCCCTTGATCCACACTTTACCGGAAGTGTGGGCACGCAGGCCGAAGATGCCTTCCATCAGCTCGGTGCGCTGTGCGCCCACCAGACCGGCCACGCCCAAAATTTCGCCCTTGTGGATCTCGAAGCTGCAGTGGCGGAAGGAACGCGGGTGGATGGAAGTGAAGTCCTCCACCTTCATCATCACTTCGTCGGAGGGGTGGTTCTCCAGCGGGGGATACAGGTTGGACAGCTCACGGCCGACCATCTTTGCGATGATCTGCTCTTTGGTCATCTCGGCCACGTCCCACTTGCCGATGTACTTGCCATCGCGCATGATGGTCACTTCGTCCGCGATCACCTTGATCTCGTCCATCTTGTGGCTGATGTACACCAGCGCCACGCCCAGCGCCTTCAGTTCGCGCATGATGCGGAACAGGCTCTCGACTTCGTTGGCGGTCAGGGACGATGTGGGCTCGTCCAGGATCAGCACCTTGCAGTTTGCAGAGACCGCCTTTGCGATCTCCACCATCTGCATCTGTGCAATGCTCAGGGAGCCCAGCTTTGCATGGGGGTCGATCTCCAGCTTCAGCTTCTTGAGCAGTTCCTCAGTCTCTTTGTACATTTTGGGGTGATCCACCACCGTGATGGGGCCGTACTTCTTGGTGGGGTAGCGTCCCAGCCAGATGTTCTCGGCCACCGTGCGCGCCGGGATGGGCTGCAGTTCCTGGTGCACCATGGCGATGCCGCGGTTCAGCGCATCCAGCGGGGTGGGGATGTTCACCTTTTCGCCTTCGTATTCAATTTCGCCCTCGTCCATTTTGTAAATGCCGAACATGCATTTCATCAATGTGGACTTACCGGCGCCGTTCTCACCCATCAGCGCCATGACCTTACCGGGGCGAAGCTCCAGCTGGGCGTGATCCAGCGCTTTGACGCCGGGGAAGGTCTTGACCACGCCTTTCATTACCAGACGGTATTCTGACATTCCGCAGAGCCTCCTTGTCGTTTATTTTTAGGCCGCAGAAAAACCCTTTTCAAAACAAGGCGCGTGCGCGGAGAACATTTCTCGCACGCACGCGCTTTATAGCTTTGTTCAAGCTGTCAAGGTCCACTGCGCACCTTGCATTGTTTCAGGGAACTTTGGTCTTACTTCACATAGCTGGAAGCGTTGTCCTTGGTCACCTTCACATAGTCGACCCAGTAGTACTGCTCGACCTTGGAGCCCTCGACGTACAGCTTGGTTGCCTCCGCAGCTGCGGTAGCCTGGCCCACGTCGTCGTTCAGAACGGTACCGGTCATGTTGCCGTCCAGGACGTCCTGCACAGCCTCGGCCAGTGCGTCAACGCCGACCAGGTAGATGTCCTTGCCGACGGTGCGGCCAGCCTGCTGGATGGACTGCAGAGCGCCCAGTGCCATTGCGTCGTTGTTGCAGAAGACGACTTCGATCTTCTCGCCGTACTGTGCCAGAGCGTTTGCGACGTCCTGCTGTGCGGTGGTCTGATCCCAGTTGTCCAGGTACTCGTACAGGCACTCCACTTCCTTGCCGACATCGGTCAGAGCCTTGATGGAGTACTCGGTGCGGTACTGAGCATCGATGTTCTCGGGGTCGCCCTTGCACATGATGTAGGTGATCTTGCCGTCGCCGTTGATATCGCCCTGGGTCTCGGTCTCCAGGATCAGCTCGCCCTGGTAAGTACCGGACTGACGTGCGTCAGCGCCGACGTAGCAGCACTTGTCTGCGTAGGAGTCCAGAACGCTCTTGTCGGGCTCACGGTTGATGAAGACGATAGGAGTCTCAGAGGGCTTGACGGTATCAACGATGGTCTGTGCGGAAGTGGTCTGCACGGGGTTGATGACCAGCACGTCCACGCCCTGCTGCAGGAAGGTGTTGATCTGCTCGGTCTGGGTGTTCTGGTCGTTCTTGCCGTCCATGATGGTGACGGAGTAGCCCATATCCTTCAGGTAGCCTTCCAGATCGGTGCGGTACAGGGTCATGAAGTTATCAGCGAACTGATAGATGCACACGCCAATGTTGGCGGAGCCGTTGGTGGCAGCAGCAGAAGCAGCGGTGGAAGAAGCCACGCTGGATGCAGCAGTGCTGGAGGAAGAGCCGCCGCAGGCGGTCATGGCGGCGGCAGCGCCGACAACAGCAGAAGCCTTCAGGAAGTCACGACGAGAAATCATTTTCATAATAGTGTTCTCCTTCAATCGTATACAGCATTTTCTACAGGCGTAATTGTCGCACACACCTGTAATTCCTGTGTGTATTATACCTTCGCACAGGGCAAAATGACAAGAGAACAAGTTCACAAGATTGAAGGAAATATTTTGTGAGGTTTCAACAAAAGGAAGCCTACTCTGACAAAAGCTTTTCTTGAAGCATCACAATTTTTCATGCTTTTGCAACCAACAGACAAATGTGCCGGAAACGTGTCAGAATTCTTGCAAAAGGATTACAAATTGTTGCATTTCCTGTTTCGGCGCTTTGAGGTCTGCCTTGTGTTTTTTGAAAAGTTTTTTCAGGAATACATAAAAAGAAAACTCCCCGTGCCGCGTTTGCGGGCGCAGGGAGTTCGTTCTTTGCGTTTTTACAGTTTCAGCAGTGCCTTTGCAATGTTGAAATACACCAGCAGCGTGGTGGTATCCACGATGGTGGTGATCAGGGGCGAAGCCATCACGGCGGGGTCCACATGCAGCTTTTCGGCCACCACCGGCAGGATGCCGCCGATCAGTTGCGAGAGCAGGATGGTGCAGATCAGGGTCAGGCACACCACCAGCGCCACCGGGGCCGCCACGCGGTCCAGCAGCAGCATCTTGGCAAAGTTGCACACGGCCAGCGTGCCGCCGCACAGCAGTGCCACGCGGCTCTCGCGCCACAGGATGCGGGGCAGGTCGCGGGGGCGGATATCGCCCACGGCCATGCCGCGGATGATGGTGGAGGTGCTCTGGCTGCCCGCGTTGCCGCCTGCGTCGGTCAGCATGGGGATGTAGGCGGTCAGCACGGTCACAGCGGCCAGTGCATCTTCATAGCCCCGGATGACCAGGCTGGAGAAGGTGGCGCTGATCATCAGAAACAGCAGCCACGGTGCGCGGCTCTTGTACAGGTCCCACATGCTCTGCTTGAAGTAGGGCTTATCGGACGGGCCGATGGCGTTCATCTTGGCGATATCCTCGCTGGCCTCGTCCTGCAGGATGCTGATGGCGTCATCAATGGTCACGATGCCCACCAGCCGGTTCTCGGCATCCACCACCGGGATGGCCAGGAAGCCGTACTTCTCGAACAGGTTGGAAACATCCTCCTGGTCGGTGGTGGTGCCCACGCTGACCACATTGGTGTCCATCAAGTTCCGGATGGGCTCTGCGGTGTCCTTGGCCAGCACCAGCGCCCGCAGCGACACCACGCCGATCAGCTTGCGGCTGCCGTCGGTGACGTAGCAGTTGTTGATGGTCTCCTTGTCAAAGCCGTTCTTGCGGATGGCATCCATGGCCTGCGCCACGGTCATGTCCGGCCGCAGCTCCATGAACTCGGTGGTCATCACGCCGCCGGCGGAGTCCTCGGGGTACTTGAGCAGTTCGTTAATCATGCGGCGGGTGGCCGGGTCTGCCTGGCCCAGGATGCGCTTGACCACGTTGGCCGGCATTTCCTCCACAAGGTCGGTCGCATCGTCCACGAACAGCTCGTCCACCACGGCCTTCAGCTCGGTGTCCGTCAGCCCGTCGATGAGCTTTTGCTGGGTCTCGGGCGTCAGTTCGGTGAACACGTCTGCCGCCAGGTCCTTCGGGCATAGGCGGAACAGCACCGGGAGCTTCTCGGCGGGCAGGTCTTCAAACACGGCGGCCAGGTCCGGCGCGGGCAGGGTCTCCATCACGTCCCGCAGGCTCTGGTACTTTTTGGCGTCATCCAGGTTCGCCAGCATGGTCTTCAGGGTGTTGATCGAAATTTCAGACATAAAAAGCTGCCTCCTTTTTTCCAGGCGGCAGCTTGAATCATCTACGCAGGGGAACACGAACACACGCCGTGCGCGTTCACGCACAGCAGGGCCATTTCCCGGCATTTCCAAAGGCTGCCGTCTGGTTCACTGATCGGGGATATAACGTGCTGCTACTACCGGCAGGTTCCATGACGACCACCTCGTTTCTGTGTTGTGAAAAGCATTTTAGTGTTTTCCGCCCATTACTTTACCACGGCTTTTGCACCGCGTCAACCCCGTGCCGAAAATTTTTCCGGTTCTTTACAAAAAGCAAAAGCGCCCGACGATATTTTTCGTATCACCAGGCACTTTTGTGGTTTTTCAGGGATTATTCGGCGGCCGTATCAAACAGGCCCTTCTGCTTTGCCTTTTCCCAGGTCAGGCAGACGCGCAGTTTGCTCACGGGGAAAGCCGGGTGGAACTTCTGCTCATCTTCGTTGGTGTCATCCTTCAGCAGTTCCTGCTCCACGGCCCAGCGGGCAGCCTTCTGGGCGTCGGTGTCCTCAGCGCTGATATCGCTGTAGAGGGCCGTGCTCTCTGGCTCCGGCTTGCCTGCGCGCTCCCACAGGAGCTTTGCAAGGGCAAGACGGTTCGTGGGCATGGCCACATCGTCCATCTGGGTGATGCGGTACAGGCCGGTGCCCACTTCATAGGCACCCACCACGGCAATGCCGCCAATGACCACACCGGCCGCGATATCGCCGCTGCCGTCGTCGGTGACGACCGGCTGGTCCGGGTCAGGCTCGGAGTCATCGTCAAAGAGCGCTTCAATGGTCACGTCGGCGGCGGGCATGGTCAGCTCTGCAATGGTCATGCCGTTCTGGCTGACGTCGCGCAGCTCGTCGGTGATGTCCACTTCCACGCCGTTGACGGTCTTGGTCACCGTCCAGCCCGTGAACTTCTTGCCGGGGCCCTGCTCGTTCGGGGTGGCAGTGATCACATCGCCCTTTGCGGCGGCGGGCACTTCTACATTGTTCAGGGGCACGGTGCATTTCACGGGGTTCACGTCATACAGAATATCTGCGTAGTCCGGCACGGCCTTCACGTTATAGGCAGGCACGGTCAGGGTCACCACGCGGACACTGCCGCTCAGTAGGCCGGTCGTATCCGTAATTTCGGTCTCGGTGCCGTCTGCGGCCACCTTATACAGCTTCCAGCCGTGGAGCTCTTTGTCCTCGGGGGTGGTGTCAGCCGTCAGGGTCACCTTGGTGCCTGCGGCCACAGGGGCGTTCAGTTCTTCGCCGCCCAGAATGGCTGTAGCATTCTTAACGGTCACGGTGTACAGCGGGCGCGTATAACCGCAACCGTCAGCGCAGGCAGCATCTTTTGCGCTGGCAAAGGTGTGGGGGCCTTCAGCCCTCTGTTCGTCCGTCATGCCCGGGCAGTTTGCGGTGGTGCACACCTTCCAGTGTTCGGTGCCGTCATGTTTCCACTGGTAGTTGTGCCAATGCACATCCAGCGTAACAGGAAAATTAAACCCATCATCTTCGACTTCGTAATTATAAGTAACTGTAGTGCTGTTCGCTTTCAAAATCCATGTTGCCGGGTCAACCGTACCGCCTTTCCAGCTGCCGGTGGTAACGCCATCTAACTCAAATTTCCCCGGCAGCTGATGCAGATCATATGTCCGATCGTCGTTCGCCAGAATTTGGTAGCGTTGGGAACCAACCTGCAAATCCCCGATTTGGGGGTTGTTTCTCAAATCCAGCGATGTCAGGCAATTATTCTTGCACCGCAACCACGACAAGCTTTTATTTTCCCTTAAATCCAGAACTGTCAACTTGTTGTTGTTGCAATTCAAGCTTCTAAGTTTTGTGTTTTTGTTCAAATTTAATGACGTCAAACTGTTGTTATAGCATATCAACCGCCCCAGTTCCGGGTTTTCACTCACGTCCAGTTCCGTTAAATTATTGTCACCGCACAATAGGTCGGTCAACTTCGAAAAGTATTTGAGTCCCTGCAGGCTTGTGCATCCGCTATTGTTTATCCTAATTTCCTTAACGGCATTTCTTTCCGTTTGGTTCAGCGCACCATCTTTATCTTTGTCAAAATTATCTGCTACATATTGTCTAAATGCTTCATCCGGGAAGTTTGTCGCATCAATAGCAACAGCGTCTTCCTCCGCCTGCGTGCTCACTGCGCTTTCTGTGCTGGCCGCAGCCGGTGCCGCTGCAAATGCGCCCACCGGCAGGGCGGACACCATCATGCACGCCGCAAGCGCCGCACTGAGAAACCGCGTACTCTTTTTTCTCATTGTTTATCCCTCGCCCTCTTTGTTGTCCGGGTGCCTCCCCGGAGGAAGGCCGCCTCATCTTTATTATACGGCGCCCGCGGGGTGTGGTGGGGTGGGTTGGGGGTTGTTGTGGCGGGGAGAGTGTTGGTGTGTTTTTTGTG
>ENA-UONY01002167-UONY01002167.1-human-gut-metagenome-genome-assembly--contig:-CS9-NODE-2167-length-14423-cov-4.848900_pt1 | contig 14423 bp, 9 predicted proteins | sample MGYA00242465_ERZ724012 | MGnify/ENA metagenome assembly ERZ724012 | reverse complement strand
GTGCTGGGAACTGGAACACCATGCGGCCAATATTGATGTAGATCGTCTTCCAGATCGATTGCCAGAACGCCGCGTCCCGGAACACATACTCGTAATTGCCAAGCCCAATCCACGGACTTCCCCATATGCCTAAATTCGCCTTGTAACTTTTAAATGCCAGGGACAAGCCGCCCATAGGAAGATAGGCGAAAATAAAGTACCATAGCAATCCCGGGAGAAGCAGCGCATATATGGCTCGGAATTTCCAAATCTCTTTGCCCAGCTTTTTTGCCTTATCCCGAAATCCGCCGGTATGTTTTTGCCTTGCCACCGAGTTATCCAAATTTCTCCCCTCCGCCTCTAAGATTTTGAGTATATTCTAGCATCCAGCTTGTTCATAATATAGTAACAATTTTAGGATTCTATCGGAGTATTCTCGGATTTTACCATATTCTCCCCGTTTTCTCTTTCTTTTTTCGCTCTTTTGTAGTAACCTTGTGTTGTACGACATAGGGGAAAGTGGCTGGGGGAAACGTATATGAAAAGGATCAAAGAAAAATGGGCCTCGCTGAACGGAAGGCTGATGGCATGCCTGTTTCTCTCCATTGTGGGCATGGTTTGTATTGCAGGCTCCTCTTTCGCCAGCTCGTGGAGTAAAGCTACAGAGGATGCCCAGCAATCGTTCATCTCCACTGGGCAGGCCATGCAGGAAGAGTTGATGCAGATGTTCGAAGGCATCAACAATGTAGCCCAGTTGGCCGGCTACTCGTCTTCTGTGCAAAATTATCTCTTGTCAGATGACCCCGAGGAAGTGATCCACGGCCTTTCGCCTGCCTTAAACTTTCTCAGCGATGTACTGGAGCTCTCCCCGGATTGTGTCAACGTATGTTTCTACTCAGAGAATGGCCGCTATCTTTACGCAAACCCCACCTTTACCGTCCCATTCCGGGAGATCCTCCAAAAACGCGGGTTCGACAGGGACGTCACGATGAGCAGCTCTTTCTTTGTCCGGGTTTCAGATGAGATCAGCCCCAATTATATGTTCTATATGGCCCCGGTGTTATCCATGGCCAATCCAAGCGACCGCAACGTCATTATCGTCGGTGTCCTCTGTGACATGAGCGGTATCTCCTGGGAAAGTTTTTCGGGAAGCAATACGGAGGAATCTGAAGCTACGGTTTTGACTTATAGCGGTTCAGTAGTGGCTTCCACCCGCCAACTGCTTCCCGCGGAGGAGGCCATGCTCAAAACTATCCCGCTCGGCCATGGGTCTGTGACTAATGCTGGAATCAAATACCAAACCAACCGGATCTCCGCGCCAGCGGAGTATTGGGATTTTATCTACTTTATCTCAGAAAAAACGGTCATGGCAAGAGCGTTCGCCTCCATCAACGGCGGTTTTTATCTTCTGTGCGCCATGTGCGCCATCCTCTCTGTCTTCCTGTTCCTTCTGGTGCGTTCCATCGATAGGAATATCCAGCAGATCGTTGGGGACATTCAAGTCCTCAATTTTGACCAGCTGGCAGAGCAGCCCAGAGGCATTCGTCAGCCGCAGATGGCAGAGCTACGCACCATAGCCAATGCGATCAACGGTATGATCACCCGGCTCCACACCTCATTCCAAAAAGAGCAGAAAACCCAGAGCCGCCTATACGAGGCCCAGCACGCCCAAGCCCGGGCGGAGATGATGGGATACCGCAGCCAAATTAACCCCCACTTTCTGTTTAACACCCTGGAGTGTATGCGCTCTATGGCCCATGAAAAAGGCAAAAGCGATATGGAGACCTTGATTTCTTCTATGGCCCTCATGTTCCGTTACTCTCTATATTCCCAACCGCTGGTCCCCTTTTCCCAGGAATTATCCCACGTCTGCAATTACTGCAACGTGATCAGCATCCGCTTTCCCGGCCGCTATACCTTTAAAGTCTCCGCTGGAGCGGAGGTCCAGTCTCATCAAACCCTCCCCATGGTGCTGCAGCCCATTGTAGAAAATAGCATTGTCCACGCCTTTGTGGGGCGCAGCAGTAACTGCATCGTCTCCATCTCCGCTTCCCTCAATCAAAAAGGCCGTCTGATAGTACGCATCGCAGACAACGGACAGGGCATGAGCCCAATAGAGTTGAGATCCCTGGACCGGCGCATGCGCTATGGAGAAGGGGAACCGCTGGAGGGCCGCAGCAGCATAGGCCTGCACAATATCTTCCAGCGGATGAAATTGACATTTGGAGAGCACTTTCACATCCGTTTCCGGTCTAAAAAAGGCCATTATACAGTCGTTGAGCTGGTGATTCCTCCCAGCGCAGAAATACCCTTAAGCCAAAAAAGCAATGGAGAAAGGAGCAGCTATGTACCCCATTCTTCTAGTAGATGACGAGATCTGGGCCCTAAAGGGACTGGAAGATATCCTCTCCTGGGAGGACTTTGGATTTCAAATCTGCGGCAGGTGTTCTTCTGCGGAGGAAGCTATGCAGGCGATGCTGGAGAAACATCCAGCCGCAGTGTTCACCGACATCCGTATGCCTGGCACTTCGGGAATCGACATGATCTCTTGGGCCCGGGCACAAAATGAGCTGGATATTGAGTTTGTGATCACCAGCGCATACAGCGACTTTGACGTGGCAAAAAAAGCCATCGACTACGGTGCCGTAGGGTACGTCTTAAAGCCTCTGGAGATCGCAGAAGTGGAGGCGGCAGCCCGCCGGCTGAAAAAGCGTCTGGATGAGAAAAAGCACCCTCTTGTTACAGTCGATCTCAACGACAGCGCCTCCCTTGCAGAGGTTTCCCACCGCCTGGCGGACTTGTTCCCCGCTGGGCAGTGGTGCGTGGCAGCGGTAACCTCTACAACGTGGCAGGTGCCGAGCCACTGGCAGGTTGTCCCCATCGCCGTCACCGGGGTCAGCGAACAGCTCTTCCTGTATTGTTATCCTGAGGGGGACAAGGCACAAAACTCGCCCGGCGTCACGTTCGGCCGGCCCCACCGTTCTACCTATTCCTGCAAAGACATGCTCTCCGAGGCCCTGACAGCCTACCGGGGTGGATTTTCCTATGTTCCCCACCCCACAGTCTCAGCGATTCAGTACTATCTTGGGATACATTATGATAAAAAGTTTTACCTGAAAGACCTCGCGTCCCACTTTTTCCTTACAGAAACCTACTTGTGCGATCTTTTTAAAAAGAACACAGGAGAGACAGTCGTCAATTTTCTCAACAGGGTCCGGGTCAACAACGCCTGCTGGCTTCTGCAAAAAACAGACCTCAGTATCAAAGAGGTGGCCGCCCATGTGGGCTTTCCTGATTACAGCTATTTCGGTAGGATCTTTCGAAAGAGCACGGGGGTAACGCCCGATTCCTACCGTTCAAAACCAGTAGATTGAACCCTTTTCTTCTGAACCCTCTCCCCTAGCGGTCTTTTTCCGTAAAAGATGTAGTGGTTACACGGCAGTACTAGAATAATAGCCACTGTTTCGCGGATTAGCATTTTACCTCAAGTAAACCTACATGTACAGAAGAAGCTGATGAAAATAAAATATTTGTATTCAGCAAAGTATTAATCATTTGATTATAAAGCAAAGGATAGGCATACCGAGATCGGTAGTCTATCCTTTGCTTTTTGCTGCAGCCTATTTGCCAGCTGTTAAGTCAGTTTGTTTTTGAACCTTCCTTATCTGTGGTCGGCTTTGGGCCGGCTCTCTCTTTTCCTATACCGGTGCCGGGGTCGGTCGCAAAGCGGGAATGGGAGTGGGGGAATTTATAAAACCGCGGCGGGCTGGGGGGGCTCGCCGCGGTGTTTGTTTTGCGTGTGTTTTTTGCCTTGCGGGGGGCAAAATCACAGGAGCATATACTGTTTCAGGTCTTTGCGCTGGGAGACGCCCAGCTTTTTCTTGGCTGCGGTCAGGTGGGTCTTGACGGTGTTTTCGGAGATGTGGAGGAGCCCGGCGATGCTGGGGTTGCTCCAGCCGCGGGTGGCCAGCATACACACGGCGAACTCGGTGGTGGTGAGGTCGTCGGCCACGTCGTGGCCGGTGATGGGGTTGTGGACCCGGCGCCAGCCCGCGGAAAAGCGGTAGGTGATCTCGATGACGCGCTGGAAGTCCCTGGGCCAGGCCGGTTTGAGGACGGACTCCAGCATGCCGCCCAGGAGGCCGTGGTGCTCGCCGAAGCCCTCGATGAGGTCGTCGGGCCGGGCCAGCTCCCAGGCGGCCAGCAGGTGGGCCTTGGCGGTGTCTGTCCGCACCAGGCTCATGGCGTCCATCACCGCCACCAAATGGAGGTAGATGGCGGGGATGGGGTACTGGCCGCCGCCCATGGCCAGGGTGGCCTCGGCGGCCCCCAGGCTGGCGGCGTACTCCTCCTGGAGGTAGAGGCCGTGGGCGTAGAGGTACATGGCGAAAGCCCGCAGGCCCGGGGGCAGCAGAGGCAGGACGCGGGCCATCTCCGGCAGGCCGGAGGGCTGGGGCAGGTGGAGGAGCACGGTCCCGGCGGTGGCCGCCAGGGCCGCGGCGGCCTGGAGCTCTGGAGAGCCGGACTCACCCAGGGAGGCTTGGAGTCGGGCCAGGGCCTTTTTCGCCTGGGGGATGCGCCCCAGGGACAGGTTGGAGAAGGCGAAGATGAGGGAGGCGGAGAGCCTTGCCCCCTGGTCCTGGCTGTGGAGGTAGGGCTCCGCCTCCAGGGCGGCGGCCTCGGGATGGCCGCTGAAGTAGTGGTACTCCGCCTGAGCGATGTCCCGCTGGGGGCCGGGCTCCATGGCAGCGGCCGCGGCCTGGGCCTCCCCCGGGTGGAAGGGGGTGTTCATCAGCGGCATGACGCAGCGGCTGCCCAGGAGGGCCCGGGCGGCCGGGCGGGACCGCTTCTGCCGGAGGTCCCGGGGCTTTTCCGCGTCCGGGGGGAGCAGCCAGGAGCCCCCGACTTTCCGGGCCCCGGGCACCCGGCCCTCGGCGCAATACTGATCGACCCGCCGCTCGGAAACGCCCCACCGCCGGGAGGCCTCCAGGGTGGTGAGCTCGTGGTTGGACATGGCGGCGCCTCCCCTCTTTTTTCTCCCCTTAGTATAATCCAAGAACGGGGCGGGCGCAAGATGGAAAAAGCCGCCTGGGGTACCAGGCGGCCAGGGTGCTTGCTTATTGGGGGGTCAGGGGGACCGGGGTGAAGTCCGCCAGGTGGGCCCCCTGGGTGATGCGCTTACGGGCCTCGGCCTCGGGGAGGGGGACGGAGGAGCGGTAGCCCTGGAAGGCGTCGCACCGCAGCTGGCGCAGGGTGTCGATCTGGCTGTCGTTCTCCACGCCCTCGGCCAGGATGGTGAAGCCCATGCGGTGGCCCGCCTCCACCAGGGCCCGGAGGATGATGCGGCCCTGGTCGGTGTCCATGTGGTCCACCAGCTCCTTATCCAGCTTCAGGCCGTCCATGGGGTAGCTCTGCAGGTCCCGGAAGGAGGAGAAGCCGGCGCCGAAGTCGTCGAAGATCACCCGCATGCCCTGGGCCCGGACGGCCTCGATATTCTCCCGCAGCTGCTCCTGCTCTGCGGGGGACATGCTCTGGCTCTCGGTTACCTCCAGGATGAGGAGCTTGGGGGGGAACTGGTAGCGCTGGACGATCTGGATACAGCGCTGGGCGAAGTCCGGGGCGGCCATGGTTTTGCGGGCGAAGTTGCAGGAGATGAAGAAGCTCCCAATGCCCTGCTGGCCCAGCTCCTCCAGAAAGGCGCAGACTTTCTCCATACCGTAGAGGTCCAGCTCACCGATGCGGCCGGCCTCCTCCAGGAGGGGGATGTAGCGGACCGGGCTGAGCAGGCCCAGCTTGGGGTGGTACCAGCGGGACAAGGCCTCGCCCCCCACCACCTGGAAGGTGTTCACGTCGGCGAAAAACTGGAAGTAGAGCTGAATTTCGTTCTGGGCGATGGCCTGGGTGAAGTCCTCCAGCAGGGCCCAGCGCTCCCGGCAGGCGGCGCACTGGCCGGTGGCGCAGGTGCGCAGGCCCTCCCCCTCCCGGCAGGCCCGGCGGGCGCACTGGCCCGCGTGGAACAGGGTGTGGCCGAAGTCGTTGTACTCGGCGGCCAGGGGGAACACCCCCGCCCCGGCGTCCTGGAAGCGCAGGCCCCCGGCGCAGGCGCGGAGCTTTGTGAGGACATCCTGGGCCCACTGGGCGGCCTCTTGGGGGGCGGCGGCCCGTTTGAGGGCCAGCAGGTCCTCCCCCCTGCGGGCCAGGATGTCGGAGCCGCCGGCGGCCTCCCGGATAATCTGGCCCCCCTGGCGCAGGACCTCCTTGGCCTGGTCGTACCCCCGGAGGCGGCCGATCTCCTCCAGGGCCAGGTGGAAGCAGATCAGGCTGTAGGACGGGCGGCTCTGGTCCCCGGCGACGCGGGTGAAGGCATCTTCCAGCTCCTCCAGGGAGCCCAGGCCGGTCTCGGGGTCGGCGGGGATGAGCTTTGCCCGGCGCTTTTCTCTCCAGCGCAGGCGGAGCAGGACCCCCACCGCCGCGGCCAGGGCCAGGAGCAGGACCAGGCCCCCCCACAGGGCCCAGGCGGGCAGGGGCTGGGCGGGGGCGTCCCCGGCGGCGTGGAGGATGGCCTCGGTCCACTCCCCCTGGGCGGTGGCTTCCACATAGGCCCGCAAGTCGCTTTGCACCTGGGGGGAGGCCACCTGGGTGAGGTACAGAGTGTAGTACTCCCCGCCCTCCCCGGGGAAGAGGAGCAGGGGCTGCCCCGCCGTGTGGGCGTAGGTGCTGCCCGGCTCGCAGCCGGAGATCACGTCCACCTGCTGGTTTTTCGCCAGCTCCTCCCGTAGGTCCTCCTCCCCGGGGCGGAGGTAGCGCAGGTCGTAGCCGTACTCCTCGGCGAAGGCCCGGAGAAAATCGGGGATGGCCCCCTGGTAGGTGCCGCTTTGGGCGTCGTAATATTCCGCGGGGTACAGGTCCGGGTTCCCCGCCACGTAGATGATGGTGCCCTCAGTTTCCAAACCGCGCTCCTCTCCCCTCACTGGAACAGGGTGAGGTTGTGTATGGGCGCGGCGGCGTACACTTCCTTCACCTGCTCCTCCGCCTGGTCCGCCTTGCGGTCCAGCTCTTTCGTCATGGCGTGGAGGGCCTCCCGGAGGGCGGCGATGTTCTCCCGGTAGCGCTCCATCTCCCGCATCTCCCGGTCCAGGGTGAGGCGCACCGTCTCCCGGGCCGCGGCCTCCTGGGCCTGGCTCTCCGCCTTGAGGGCGTCGGCGCTGGCCCGGGCGTCCAGAATGGCCTGGGCGATCAGGTCCTGCTGCTTCTGGAAGTGCTCCAGCTCCGCCTGGAGCCGCCGGTTCTCCTCCTCCAGGCGCTGGATGCGCTCCTGGTCCTGCTGGGAGCGGCGCTCCATCTGGGCGTCCTTCTCCGCCAGTTTCTGGGCGAAGGCCTCCTCCTGCTGGGCGATGAACCGGAACACCCCGTCCTTCTGGAAGCCCCAAAAGCCTTTTTTCAATTCTTCGATACGCATAATAACACCCCCGTGTTTATTTCAGCTGGATCTTCTGGCGCTGGATATGGCCCCAGTTGTGCTTTTTCTTCCGGTATCCGATGAGGGCGGTCATCCGCACCCAGGCCAGGGCGAAACGGAGGCAGGAGACCTCCAGCACGCACAGGCCCACCGCCTTGAGGAAATCGGAGGGGTAGAGCTTTAAGTCGATGGTGTGGACGCGGGCGAAAAACGCCGTGAGGGACAGCAGGGCGCTGTAGGTCACATAGATGCCGAAGAAGAGCACCATGAAGGGGACGTTGATCAAATCCACGGCAAAGGCCAGCAGCGTGGTGAGCACCCCGAATACCTCGATATAGGGGGAGAACAGCTCGTAGAGCAGGAAATAGAAGTAGGACACGAAGCTGACGGCGCCGTACTTGGGGTTGGCCAGAATCTTCTTGTGCTTGGTCATGCTCTGGAACAGGCCGATGTGCCACCGCCGGCGCTGGCGGAACAGGTCCCCCAGGCGCTCGGGCACCTGGGACCAGCACACCGCGTCGCTGACGTAGCGGATGCGGTAGGGCCTGTCGTTCTCCCGGCAGTACACGTGGAGCTTTACCACCAGCTCCATGTCCTCCCCCATGGTGGTGCTGTCGTAGCCGCCGGCGGCGATGACCACGCTTTTGAGGAACAGCCCGAAGGCCCCGGAGATGATGATGTTGCCGTTGAAGCGGTCGAACAGGATGCGGGAGGCCAGGAAGGAGCGGTCGTACTCCAGCACCTGCATACAGGCCAGCAGCTTGCGGGGCATGCGGTAGCGGATGACCCGGCCGTTTTCGATCTCGGCGCCGTTGCAGGGGCGCACCGTGCCCCCCACGGCCACCACGGTGGAGTCCTCCAGCACCGGGCGGACGATCTTCTCCAAAGAGTCGTGCTGGAGCACGGAGTCGGCGTCGAGGCACAGGAAGTAGGGGTACTTGCACACGTTGATGCCCATGTTCAGGGCGTCGGCCTTGCCGCCGTTTTTCTTGCGCACCAGGGTGATGGGGACTTTATAGGCCCGGGTCTCGTAGATCTCCTCCTCGGGCTGGCAGGCGATGCGGCGCTGGATGGGGCGGTCGATCTTCCACATGTGGAAGGCCTCCCGCAGGACCTGGGTGGTGTTGTCGGTGGAGCCGTCGTCCACCACCACGATCTCGTACAGCTTATAGTCCAGGGCCAGCAGGGAGCGGACCGTGGCCTCGATGGTGACCTCCTCGTTGTGGGCGGGGACCAGCACCGAGACCGGGACGTAGTAGTCGTTGGAGAGCTCGTTTTTCAGCCGGTTGCGGCGCTTGGCGGCGTAGAGGTCGGAGGAGCCCACCGCCACCGACAGGAACAGGAAGGTGGAGTAGAGCACCATATACAGGATGAAGAAGGCCTCCACACAGAGGAGGAAAAACTGGATGAAATCTCTCATACTTTGACTGCTCCCTCCTTTTCGTTGGGGGTGGAATGGGCTGCCCGGGCTGTCTCCTGCTCCAGGCGTTTGGCCTCCAGCCGGTAGCTGAGCATCTCCCTGGCGTAGCGGTCGTCGCCCCCCAGCACCCGGAACATCTCCTCGTAGCTCAGGCCCTGGGCCTCCAGGCTGGTGGCGGCGTTGTTGCGCACATACCAGTTGGCGCTGCGCATGGCCTGGAGCAGGGCGGCGGTCACCTCCTGGCTGTGGTACCCCGCCAGGGAGGAGGCGCTGATGGCGGCGTACTCCCAGCGGGCGGGGTCCTTCTCCTGGAGGAAGGCCAGCAGCTGATCCTGGGCGGCGGGGTCGGGGTATTTGCCGAAGTACCGCACCGCCGCCAGGCGCAGCTCTTTGTGGCGGCGGGGGTCCTGGAGGATCTCCAGCATCTGGGGGCCGTAGCCGCCGCTCTGGAAGCGGATGTAGTCCAGCACAGCCCGCTGGACCTGGAGGGAGAACCGGTCCAGCCTGGCCCAGAGCTGCTGGATGAGGCCGGCGGCGTCCCCCTTATAGGACAGGAGGGCCTCGGTGATGACCTTTTCGTGGAGCTGGCCCTCCCCGTCCCCCAGCTGGGTGAGGGCCTCCACCAGGGCGGCGGGCCCGCCGAAGCTGCACAGGGCCTTGAGGGCGTTGAGCTTGCAGTAGAAGCTGTCCCGCTTGAGGCAGGAGAGCATCACCTGCTGGAAGGTGTCCATCTCCATGTGGCTGCGCAGCTTGTTCTTCGCCAGGAAGTAGCAGTAGTAGGCGGCCTGGGTGCTCTCCCGCTTGACGTAGACCGTGGCCAGGTACAAAAACACGGGCTGCAGCTGGCTGAGGTAGGCCTGGCAGGCGGCGTCCCCCGCCGCCCAGGCGGCCAGGAGCTGGTCGAAGGCCAGCAGGTTATTGACGTGGGACAGCCTGCGCCTCATCCAGGTCAAATGGCTGGCCTGGACCTCCTGGGGCGCCCCAGGAGGCAGCTGCCGCAGCTGTTCCAGCTGCTCCTCCACCCGCTGGCGCAGGCGGTCCTCCCGCCTGGTGAGCCGGCGGTCGCCGGCCCGCAGGTAAAAGCTGTACAGCAGGTTGAACACCAGCATGCTCACGCACACCAGGCCGTAGCCATACAGCAGAAATTCCGCGCCCAAAGGCTTTTCCTCCTTTCCCGGCAGGGCGTTACGCGTCCAGCCCTGCCCAATACTCCTGCAGAATGTAGTACGAGCGCTTGAGCCGCTCGTGGTAGGTCACGGTCTTGCCCCAGCCCTCCAGGGGGAAGGAGGCCATGGAGATGCGCTCCTCTGCCCCATCGCCCCAGGTGAGGCCCACGTACATCTCGTCGATGTGCAGGTTCTCCACGCCGTAGTGCTCGTAGTAGTCGTCGTGGACCATCATCTCCGAGGGGTTGGAGAAGTTCAGCAGCTGCCAGGGGATGCGGATCTCTACCCCATCGGCGGTGAAAATGTAGTCGGCCAGGGAGTCGAAGTCATCGGCGTCGGGGTTGGCGTTGCCGTAGCGGAGGTTGCCGGTCTCGTACACCTCCGCGCTGGACTCCCAGTTGCCGGTGAGCAGGGGCGTGGCCGTCTGGAGCATGAGGTCGATATACTGGAATTCCGGCGTGTCCAGGTCGGGCACGTCCAGGTAGGGGTCTTGGTCCTCGGTCTCCCGCATGAACATGGCCCGCAGCACCTCGTAGCGTTTTTGCACCACCACCCGGCTGTTTTCCTCGCCGTCGATGCGGATGACGAAGTCCACCGGACGCTGGAAGGTGAGGCCGTAGTTCTGGCAGTAGGTGGTGCCCGATTTGGGGGTGGTGTCGATGGGGATGTAGATGGTCTCCGCCTGGGGGTCGAGGCCCTGGGCGTAGAAGTAGATAAATTTCTCGTCGTACTTCATAGAGAGGGAGCCGCCCCCTGTTTCCAGCACCACGTCCTCCTGGGTCCACTCGGAGGGGTCGCCGTCCACGTAGCAGACGCTCTCCTCCTCCCCGGGGTCGAAGGTGAGCAGGCCGAAATACTGCTCGTTGGTCTGGTAGTCGCTCCAGTAGGGGGTGTTGTCCAGGTCCACGTTGGCCATGGTGTTCCAGGTGCGCTTGAACCACTCGTCCTGCCAGGTGAAGGCACAGCTGCCGGCGCTGCCGGCGTCCATGATGTCCTTGTAGCAGTCGATGAGGGCCTGGCCCTGCTCCTGCTCTGTCATGTGGCCCTGGCTGCGGCCGGTGTTGATGTCCCGCTGGGCCATGCCCCGGCCGGTGGACACGCCGTACTCGGAGATGACCACGGGGATATCGTGGTAGTTGTTCAGGGCTTTGAGGTAGGCGTAATAGGTGTTGACCCGCCCCTGGCTGTCGTAAAAATCGGCGGTAGTGTCGCCGGCGAGGTAGTCCTCGATGGGGACGCCGCCCTGGGAGAGCGCAAGAGCGCTGGACTCATTTACGCCGGTCCACACTTCATCGGTGCTGACCATCTCCACCGGGTTCAGGACGTAGTGCAGGTAGTCCGGGTAATAGGGGTACACATGGTAGGAGGCGAAGTAGCCGGACTGGAAGGCCTCGGTGGTTTTGATGTGCTCCACGTCCACCTGGGCGCACTTCATAAAGAAGTTGGTGATCTCTACGGGATAGAGGAAGGGGTCGGTGGTGGGCCAGTTGGAGAAGGCCACCAGCCGCTGCTGCTTATAGCGGGTGGACTCATACTCGATGATGTTGTCCCCCACCTGGGCCAGCATGGCCTCGAAGGGGGTGGCGTCCTCGGTGGTGGACATATAGGTACCGTGGTACTGGTTGCGGTCCGGGTATTTCTCGTTGGTGTAGGCCACGGTCACGTCCTCCCACTCCACGCCCAGGATGTAACCGATCACCCAGCCGGACACGTCCTTGCGGTAGCTGCCTGAGCCCAGGCCCCGGCCCAGGGAGAGGCTTTTTTTGCCGTGGAGGACATCTACCAGGGTGCGGCTGTCCTCCAGCAGGGTCTGGAGGAAGTCGTCGTCGTAGGCGTCCCGGTGGGAGAATTGGGTATAGTCGTTGACCCACACGCCGTGGATGAGCCACAGGGGCTCCTCCCCCGCCGCCTCCCGGGCAGTGTTGTACTTATAAAAGGCGTTGTAGAAATCGTCCTGGAGGAGGGTGTACACCCGGATGGTGTTGGCGCCCAGCTCTTGGATATACTGGAACCACCGCAGGTAGGTCTCCTCGTCGATGGCGTAGTCGGTGGCCCACTCCCCGGGGAGGCCCACGCCCAGGTTGACGCCCCGGATCTCGAAGGGTTCGTACGCCCCGTCACGCTCCATGTAGATGGTGTCCTCGTCGGTTTTCATGAAGGTGGTCACCGGGGCGTCGGGGTGGAGGTCGATATAGATCCCCATGTGGAAGTAGGCATAATAGAGAGCAAAGCAAACCAATACCACAGCGCAGGCCGCCGCAATAAATTTCTTCATCTTGTTTCCCCTATCTGTGTTAATGGTTGTACTTCTTGTTCTTGGAGGGATGGCCGTACTGCTTGAGGATCTCGATGTGGTCGTCCATCCAGCCGCCCCGCTCCACGATAAAGTCTTTCATCTGCTCCACCGCCGCCTCGAAGCTCTCGGGGTTGCGGCTTTTGGGGGATAGGGGCAGGTACTCGGTGAAGGTGTAGCCCCATTTCTCAAAGTTCCGGTCGATGGCGGGGCCCAGATAGGCCACGGTCTCATCGATATAGTTGAGAAGGTACTCGTCGCTGAGAATGCCTTTCCGCAGCTGGTAGTACCGGTCTATGATGTCCTGCACAAATTCCTCATCCTTCATCAGCATGAGAAACCAAATGGTGTTTTGCAGCTCGAAGTGCTGGGGCTGGGTCGTCAAGTTTTCGTAGTTCTCACAGGCGGAGTTAAAGTCCCAGATACACATGCGGTACTTGCCGCCGATGTCCTTGTACAGGTAGGTGGAAAGCGTGCCCGCATCGTAATTGCAGGTCAATTCATTGAGGATGAAATAGTCTAAAAAGGAGTCCACGTCGATCCACGTCTTGTACCCATACAGCTCGGAATCGTAGTCGAAGGAGTACAGCGTTTTTTCGAAATCGGACAGGTCCTGCTCGATGGCGTCGGCCATCTCCTGGGTGAGGGTGCCGCTGCGGGGATAGGCGATGTTGACCCGAAAATTGTGGAGCTGGCCGATGCGGTAGGTGTAGTAGGTAAAGTTGTTGATGTTCTTCAGCTCGTTCTCGCTGCCGCGGTCCAGGCGGAGCACATAGCCGGTGGCGTCGGTGTTGTCGATGGGCTCGGAGACGTTCACCCGGCAGTCGGTGCCGTTGGTGATGGTCTCCACCATGACGTAGAGGCCCTGGTACTCCCCGTTGAGGATGACCTCGCAGAAGCGGACGTTGGGGGCGTAGTCCATGATCTCCCCGGCGATGTTGTACCACATGTAGTTGCGAATCAGCGTCTTGTCCAGATAAGGACCGTGGAGTGCCCATTCGTGATGGGCATCCATTCCGAGCATTTCCACATCCCGGTTGGTAATCCCATCGTCCTTGGTTGTCCGAAGCAGGTATCCCTTCTTATCAAACATCATGGAGGTATTCCCACGGATGCGGATCTGGGCGGCGCTTTCAACAGTGGCTCCGTCACTGGGGTGGTTGTTGCGCTCTGTATTATCGATTACAGTAACCTGACAGGAGATGGTTTTACTCCCGTCTTCTGCCAGACTTACATCCGTATATTCGTACTTTGTGTCATTCTGACCCAAAGGCACTCCGTCTTCCCCCAGCGGTATTCCCGGAATCTCCTCCCCGCCGGTGTCGATGATGACCAGGGGCAGGTGGGTGCACAGCTCCGTGCCGCCGCAGTCACAGCCGGCATCGGGCTGGCGGGCGGTCAGGTGCTGGTGAACCCGGTAGGGGCCCTCCTTGGCCTCGGCGGCGGTGGCCGCCAGCGCGCAGACGAGCATCAGCACCGCCATGGCTATGCCGAACACCTTGTATTTCACCCATTTCAGCCCCTTTCCGCCGTCCGGCCCGTCAGCCGCTGATCTCGTCGTTCTGCATCACAATGTTGAAATATTCGATGCCGCCGATCTCGTAGACGGCGTCGGTGATGCTCCGGCCCGCCGCCTTTTCCCCGGCCGGCTTGCGCAGGTATTTCCCGTTGAGCTCATAGATGTACTCCGTGCTCTCGTCCGTGGTGTTCTTGGCCCGCAGAACCGCCTTCCGGTTGTAGTACTGGAAGAACAGCGACTCCACCCGGGACTCGTTCACCCGGGCGGTGCGCAGGATCAGCAGGGCCCGGTTGTCCGTCCGGATGCGGCCGAAGAGGAGCAGGAGCAGGAACACCACGGCGCTGCCCGCCGCGGCCACCAGATAGTCCCCCGCGCCGCAGCAGATGCCCACCACGATGGCCCAGAAGATGTAGATGGTGTCCCGGGAGTCCTTGATGGCCGTGCGGAAGCGGACGATGGACAGCGCGCCCACCATGCCGAGGGACAGAGCCAGGTTGTTGCCGATGACGATCATGACCGTGGTGGTGATCACCGTCAGGGCCACCAGGGACACGTTGAATTTGGCGCTGTAGATGCTGCCGCTGTGG
>ENA-UONY01002164-UONY01002164.1-human-gut-metagenome-genome-assembly--contig:-CS9-NODE-2164-length-14449-cov-3.597819_pt1 | contig 14449 bp, 14 predicted proteins | sample MGYA00242465_ERZ724012 | MGnify/ENA metagenome assembly ERZ724012 | reverse complement strand
TATATTGGAGAGAATCATTCTGGAAAAGAGTGGTTCTTTTTTAGGTTTAAGAGTGGCTGTCTTAAATGTAGGTTTTTACAATTTATTGACTGGGAATGTCAAAAAAGATGTTTCTATTAATCTAAATCTCTAGCACTCGCTAGGGATTTTTTATATAATAAAACACATGGTTAAATCATATAGTAAAAATGCAAATCACAACATGCGTCGTCCTATAGTAAACAAGGATATCGTGGACTACATGCGAACGCATCTTAAGGAGAGTACAGGGCACTTGGCTGAACTGGAGGTCTTTGCTCGTAAGGAGAATATTCCGATTATCCAACACGAGGTTGTTGCATATTTCCGATTTTTGTTGCAGACCTTACAGCCTAAGAAAATTCTTGAGGTAGGAACAGCTATTGGTTTTTCAGCCCTTCTTATGGCTGAATATGCACCTGATGCTCAGATTACGACAGTTGATCGTAATGAAGAAATGATTGGCTTTGCCAAGGAAAATCTAGCTAAGTATGACAGTCGCAAACAAATTACCTTGGTCGAAGGAGATGCTGCCGAGGTATTGCAAGACTTAGACACAGATTATGATTTTGTCTTTATGGACTCAGCCAAGTCTAAATATATCGTCTTTCTGCCTGAAATCTTAAAACGTCTTACAGTTGGTGGTGTCATTGTTTTTGATGATATTTTCCAAGGTGGGGATATTGCCAAAGACATCATGGAGGTTCGTCGTGGTCAGCGAACTATCTATCGTGGCTTGCATCGCCTTTTTGATGCGACTTTAGATAACCCTGATTTGACTGCTAGTTTGATACCTATGAGTGATGGACTTCTTATGATTCGGAAAAACTCTGAAAATGTTATTTTGCCAGATTAAGCATTATTTAAGTAAGTGTGGTATAATAATGGAGATTTTGACAATTTAAGGAGTAGATAAAATGGCTAAAGAAAATGAAAACCTTGAGTCAACAGAAGAAACTGTTGAAGAGGTTGTAGCAGATAAAGAAACAGAACAAGAGCAACTTAATCGTCAAAAAGAAGAAGAGGAAAGCATTGCCCTCGCCAGTGAAAAAGCGAAAGAAAAAGCTAAACGTGCTAAAACTAAGAAAACTCGTGATGCTGTTAAAACAAGTTCAGGTGCTCCCTTCCTCCGAGGTCTTGTCCTTGTAGCTGTTTCAGCCCTTGTTGGTGCTGGTGCTATGTATGTTTCTCTGGGAAACAAAACGACTGAAGAAACAATCTTAGTATCTATGAAAGGTGATACTGTTACTGTTGGGGATGTCTTTAATTCACTTAAAGGTAGCAACCAAACACAACAAAGTGTTTTGAGTGCAACGTTGCAAAAGGTTCTTGAAAAAGAATACGGTAGCAAGGTCAGCAAAGAAGATGTTGATAAAGCCTATAAACAAGCTTCAGAACAATACGGAGACCAATTTTCACAAGTGCTTGCAGCCTATGGTCAGACAGAAGAGTCATACCGTACTCAAATCCGTACACAGAAATTGGTTGAGTATGCTGTTAACCAAGCTGCACAAAAAGATTTGACGGAAGCAAATTACAAGGCTGCTTATGATAATTACACACCAAATACAGAGGTGCAAGTAGTTTCAACTACTGATAAAGCCGTGGCAGATAAAGTAGCTTCTGAAGCTAAAGCAGAAGGAGCAGACTTCTCGAAAGTTGCTAAGGATAACAACTTGAAAGTAACTTCTAAGACAGTTAACTCGGCTTCTCAAGACTTTCCAACAGATGTTTTGACAGCGGCCTTCAAGCAAGATGCTAATGCCGTTTCTGATGTAGTAACTGTTTCAAACAGCTCAACTGGTGCTGCAACTTACTACGTCGTCAAAACTGTTTCAAAATCTGAGAAAAATGCAGATTGGAAAAACTATAAAGATGATTTGACTAAGGTTATCATCAATGGTAAGAAAGCTGATACTAATTTCACTAACTCAGTAATTGCCAAGGTTCTTAAAAAATACAATGTTAAGGTTGTAGATAAATCCTTTAGTACAATTCTTGACCAGTATGTGACTGGTTCTGGAGCTTCATCAAGTTCAACATCAAGCTCTAGCAAATAAATCATAAGATAAAGTTGATAATGTTGTTATCAACTTGACCTAAGACCTAAAACACGTTAAAATGGAAAGTAACAAAGAGTTTTAATGTTAGGAAACTCTGAGTCTTCCCTTTGAGAAAGGTAATCATTGATTCGGATACAGAAAAGTGGCGGTCGCTGCGAGCCATGGACGGATGAGATTACTTGCTACTCAAAGTTTAAAATTTAAGAAAAATAAGAATGACAAGGTCATTGAATGAAGGTGGTACCGCGGTTCACGTCGCCCTTCGTTTAGTGGTTTTGTCTTTTATTCTTTTAGTATTTTCTAATTGGTATAAATTAAGAAATAATTAAGGAGAAATAATGAAACAACTTACTTCAGCACAAATTCGCCAAATGTGGCTTGATTTCTGGAAATCAAAAGGTCATGCTGTTGAACCATCAGCTAACTTGGTTCCAGTTAACGACCCAACTCTTCTTTGGATTAACTCAGGGGTTGCCACTTTGAAGAAATACTTTGATGGCTCTGTGATTCCTGAAAATCCACGTATCACCAACTCACAAAAGGCTATCCGTACCAATGATATCGAAAACGTTGGTAAGACGGCTCGTCACCACACGATGTTTGAAATGCTTGGTAACTTCTCAGTTGGTGATTACTTCCGTGATGAGGCTATCGAGTGGGGTTATGAGCTTTTGACAAGCCCAGAGTGGTTTGATCTTCCAAAAGACAAACTTTACATGACTTATTACCCGGATGATAAAGATTCATACAACCGTTGGATTGCTTGTGGAGTTGAGCCAAGTCACTTAATTCCAATCGAAGATAATTTCTGGGAAATCGGTGCAGGTCCTTCTGGACCAGATACTGAGATCTTCTTTGATCGTGGAGAAGAATTTGACCCTGACAATATTGGTATTCGCTTGCTTGAAGAGGATATTGAAAACGACCGTTACATTGAAATTTGGAACATCGTTTTGTCACAATTTAATGCAGATCCAGCTGTTCCACGTTCAGAATACAAAGAGCTTCCTAATAAAAACATTGATACGGGTGCAGGTCTTGAACGTCTTGCAGCCATAATGCAAGGGGCTAAAACAAACTTTGAAACAGACCTTTTCATGCCTATTATTCGTGAAATTGAAAAAATGTCTGGTAAAGCTTATGATCCAGATGGTGAAACATTGAGCTTCAAAGTTATCGCAGACCACATACGTTCATTGGCCTTTGCTATCGGTGATGGAGCCCTTCCAGGTAATGAAGGCCGTGGTTATGTTCTTCGTCGTCTTCTCCGTCGTGCCGTAATGCACGGTCGTCGTCTTGGTATTTCTGATGCTTTCTTGTATAAACTTGTCCCAACTGTTGGTCAAATCATGGAAAGCTATTACCCAGAAGTTCTTGAGAAGAAAGACTTTATCGAGAAAATTGTTAAACGTGAAGAAGAAACCTTTGCACGTACTATCGATGCAGGTTCAAGCATGCTTGATGAACTTCTTGCTAACCTTAAGAAATCTGGTAAAGATACGCTTGAAGGTAAAGATATCTTTAAACTTTACGATACTTACGGATTCCCAGTGGAATTGACAGAAGAATTAGCTGAAGACGAAGGCTTCAAGATTGACCATGAAGGTTTCAAAGCTGCCATGAAAGAACAACAAGACCGTGCACGTGCTAGCGTGGTTAAAGGTGGGTCTATGGGTATGCAAAATGAAACTCTTGCTAACATCACTGAACCATCTGAGTTCTTGTATGAAGCGGAAACTGCAGAAAGTCGTTTGAGCGTAATCGTTGCTGATGATGCTCGTCATGATAGTGTAAATTCTGGCAAGGCTCTTCTTGTCTTTGAACAAACACCATTCTACGCTGAAATGGGTGGACAAGTAGCAGACCACGGTATTATTTCAGATGCAGCGGGTACTACTGTTGCGCGTGTTGTTGATGTTCAACGTGCACCAAATGGACAAGCTCTTCATACTGTTGAGGTTGAAGGTGAACTTGTTGTCGGAGCTAACTACAAACTTGAAATTGACCACTCACGTCGTCACCGTGTTATGAAAAACCACACAGCAACTCACCTCTTGCATGCTGCCCTTCACAACATCGTTGGTAATCACGCAGTCCAAGCCGGTTCTCTTAACGAGCAAGAATTCTTGCGTTTCGACTTCACTCACTTTGAGGCGGTAACTCCAGAAGAATTACGTGCTATCGAAGAACAGGTCAACGAAGAAATCTGGAAAGCAACTCCAGTAACAACTATTGAAACAGATATTGACACTGCTAAGTCAATGGGAGCTATGGCCCTCTTTGGTGAAAAATATGGTAAGCGTGTTCGTGTCGTTTCAATCGGTGACTACTCTGTTGAGCTTTGTGGTGGTACTCACGTTGCCAACACAGCTGAAATTGGTATGTTCAAGATTGTTAAAGAAGAAGGTATCGGTTCAGGAACACGTCGTATCTTGGCAGTTACATCACGTGAAGCTTACCTTGCTTATCGTGAAGAAGAAGATGCCCTCAAATCAATCGCAGCAACACTTAAGGCTCCACAATTGAAAGAAGTGCCTAACAAGGTTGCTAGCCTTCAAGAGCAATTGCATGCCCTTCAAAAAGAAAATGCTACTCTTAAAGAAAAAGCAGCTGCCGCTGCCGCTGGTGACGTCTTCAAAGATGTTAAAGAAGCTAACGGTGTTCGTTACATTGCTAGCCAAGTAGAAGTTTCTGATGCTGGTGCCCTTCGTACTTTTGCTGACCAATGGAAACAAGCAGACTACTCAGATGTTCTTGTCCTTGCGGCTCACATCAGAGAAAAAGTTAATGTCCTTGTAGCAAGTAAGTCTGAAAACGTTCACGCAGGTAATCTTATCAAGGTTCTTGCACCAATCGTATCAGGTCGTGGTGGTGGTAAACCAGATATGGCTATGGCCGGTGGTAGCGATGCTAACAGTATCCAAGATCTTCTCTCAGCAGTAGCAGAACAGTTTTAAGATGTGATACAATAAAAGAAACTTAAAAGGTAGGATGAAAATCCTATCTTTTTTCTTAAAAAAATTAGTAATAATATTGAAATAATTGTAAAAAAATATTTCAAAGGGGTATAATAAAAGTGTGAAAACGGTTCCTATTTTTTTATCAAACAGCCTAGAAAGTGAGAGTGATCAAAAAGAGAAAGGCATATGTTTTTAAGGAACGTCAACGTTACTCAATACGTAAATATTCTTTTGGAGCTACATCAGTCTTTATTGGTGCAAGTTTGATGCTTGGTGGACATGTTTTGGCTCAGGAACAAGCCAATAGCGTAAGTTCCAGCAAGGACTATGAAGTTATTGTAAATAATTCTGAAGCACCACAATTTGAGCAGGCAACTTAGGAAGCTGTTACCGATGTTCTCAATGAACCTGTGTCAAAATCGGAAGCACCAAGACCTAATCTTACCAGCAGTGAAGTTGCTTCTGTTTCTAAATCAGAGGTGGCTAGCCCACGTTCTGAAGCGACGTCAGTGGCTAGTTCAGAAGTGGCAAGTGAAATTGACCGTTCAGCGACTTCAGAAGTTGCTGAAGCTAGACCTACTGACCGTGAAGCTGTCGATACTAGTCTTCGGACTGTCTCAACTAATGCTAGTCATCCTGGTGCAGATGGTCTAGTGACTGCTGATGTTTCTCTTGATATCCCATCAAACGGTACGTTTTATTTCCGTCGTACAACTGAAATTCGTACAGCTCCAGTCATGGATATCAAACCTACTTTTGTCTTTAGTTCAGGCGACCATGTTATCTATGACAAGGTCTTGAAGAGAGACAATCACCAATGGATTTCTTATGTGTCATACAATGGTACTCGTCGTTATGTCGACCTAGGTGTTGTCGTAGAGTCTCTGGCTAAACCAAGAGGCGACATGGCTATTGAAAGTCATGATAATGGTGACTTTAGCGTGGTTATCAGTAATGTATCAGATCAAAACGGTGTCGTAGGAGTGTCTGTTCCAATCTGGTCTGAAAGGAATGGCCAAGATGACATCATTTGGTACAATGCGACTCGTCTTAATAATCGTAACTACAAGGTTAATGTCGGTCTAAGTGACCACAAGAATGAACGTGGTTTCTACAATGTACATCTTTACTTTGTTGAAACTAATGGTAAATTAGTTGGTGTGGGTGGCACAACTCACACAGTTCCTGCCAAGGTTGAAGAAACTCATATAACTACTGGCCATAGCCTTCCTGACTCAGGAACTTATACCTTCAAAGAACGTTCTATTATTAAAGCAGAACCAAGTGTCGTAAGCCCAGAGTTGGCCTACTATGATGCTGGTATGTCTGTTAACTATGACATAGTGGTGACTGCAGATGGTCATACATGGCTCTCTTATGTTAGTCGTGGAGGTAACCGCCGTTACATTGCTATTGATGGTAAGGCAACAGCAGTTGCTCATCAGCAAGCCCAAGCCTAACGATAACTGGAACCTATACCTTTACAAAACCTAGCTCTATTAAGGATCAACCAAGTGTTGCTAGCCCAGAGTTAGCCTACTATGATAAGGTCATGTCCGTTCGCTATGACAAGGTCCTAACAGCTGATGACCACACCTGGTTAAGACGCTATGTGGTGGATATTTCTTAAGAGTTGTAACATCACTCTCTTTAACTAGTACGAAAAAGATTGCTATTTGTTTAGTAATCTTTTTACTTTTGATTTTTTGAAAATAACGAATATATAAATATAAGTCGGTCATTTTTGTCGATTATGACGAAAATCGGATAGTTTATGAGTTTATGATTTAAGTGGGAACAAGTCAAAAAAATGGTATACTAGTGGGCAAGTGAGAAATATTTAGTAATATTTTGTAAAACACTTATAATGTTTGTTACCTAGCGTTACAATCAACCTGTAACATCAATTTGATAGGGAGAATAATTGATATGAAACGAGAAAAATTTTTACACGAACAACAACGTTTTTCAATTCGTAAATATTCTTTTGGGGTTGCGTCAGTTCTTTTAGGAACTAGTTTGGTCTTTGCGAGCCAAGCTTTGGCTGACGAACACCACGAAGTAGCAACAACATGAGATACCATTTTGCGTGCGACTTCAGATAGTGATGCTATGACAGCGACTGATGTTTTCAGTGGCATAGCAACAGATGGAGTAGCGTCAAGTAATAAAGCAAGCCAAGTCTCAACAACTAGCTAAACCGCTAGTGAAGCTGCTACTAGCGAGGCTACAAGTGAAGTGAGTGCTAGTATCTCACAAGCAGCATATAAAACATCTGAATCAACAGTTGCCAGCTCAGAAGCAGCAAGTGGTACAAATACTTCATCTGAAACAGTCACTAACTTTGATGTATCTGCCTTAACGAGAGCAGCTGTCAATACTAGTTTGGTGAGCCAACCGGATACAACTACAGCAAGCGGCCTTCTAAGACAAGGAACTTATGTCTACAAGGAGCGTACAGAAATAAAGAATCAACCGAAGGTTTCTGCCAAGGCTGAATTCTATGTGAATCCAGGGGACAGCGTCTTTTACGACCAAGTCGTGACAGCTGATGGCTACCAATGGATTAGCTACAAATCATACTCTGGTGTGCGTTGTTATGCTCCAGTGAAACCGGTGGAAGCTGGTAGTGGTGACGGTAATAGTGGTAATGGGAATGGGAATCCTTCTAATGACGCTCAGGCCACAACAGGTGCTTTGAACATCCCAGCGACAGGAACTTTCTACTTTACACGCGATACAGATATTAAGAAGGAACCAAAAGAAGACCTCAAACCCACTTTTGTTTTTGGCAAGGGAGACCATGTCATCTATGATAAGGTTTTGACAGCCGATGGCCGCACATGGCTCTCATACATGACAATGAGTGGTGCTCGTCGTTACGTCAATATTGCTTAATGAGATAAAGAATCTGGTTAGACAATGTGTCCAGCTTTTTTGATAGCCTCTCTTTATCAGATGATTGAATTTTTCAATTTTTGTGATGTCTTTTGGAGTGATATAATGGTTAACATAGAATCGAGGTTACTATGAAAATTGCATTGGTACAGATGGATGTTGCCCACGGACAGCCTGTGGAAAATAAAAAGCACGTGAAAGAGATGTTGGAAAGAGCACTTGTTGCTAGTCCCGATGTCATTGTACTTCCTGAAATGTGGAATACAGGATACGCTTTAGATGAACTGGATGGGCTTGCAGATAAGGAAGGTTTGGAATCTCAAGAATTCTTGTCTCAGTTTGCCAGAGAACATGCTGTTGCTATTCTTGGAGGGTCTGTTGCTATTGAGAGAGACGGAAAATTCTACAATACGACTTATGTTTACAACAAGTCTGGGGACCTAATCAATATCTACAGTAAGGTCCATCTCTTTGGTCTTATGGCAGAGGACCAGTATATGTCTGCTGGGGCTGCGGAGTCTATTTTTGAGCTTGATGGTGTGATAGCGGCAAGTGTCATTTGTTATGATATTCGTTTTCCTGAGTGGGTGCGAACACAGATGGCACAAGGGGCCAAGGTGCTTTTTGTGGTAGCGCAGTGGCCAGAACCTCGAGTGCAGCAATGGGAGATTTTATTAAAGGCGCGTGCTGTTGAAAATCAAGCCTTTGTGGTAGCCGTTAACCGTGTCGGAGCAGGACCAGATCCAGATGATGTCTTTTCAGGGCATTCTATGATTATAGATCCACTAGGAAATGTAGTCTTGCAGGCTAAGGAACATGAGGAGGGCATTTTTACGGCTGAGATTAATCTTGAAGAGGTGGACCGAGTGCGAGGTCAAATTCCCGTTTTTGAGGACCGTCGCACGGACTTGTATTATTAAGGAGATTTTATGTTATTTGAAGAATCGGATTTATTGAAAGAATTGCCAGAACAGTTTTTTGCAGGGTTAGTTGCTAAGGTGAATGCCAAGGTGGCAGAAGGAGCAGATATTATCAATCTTGGTCAGGGAAATCCCGACCAACCGACCTATGACCATATTGTTGAGGCCTTGCGTGTCTCAGCGAAAAATCCTGCCAATCACAAGTATTCGCAGTTTCGTGGCAATCGTCCTTTTAAGGAAGCAGCTGCTAGTTTTTACAAGAACCATTATGGGGTTGATTTGGATTCGGAGCGTGAAATTTGTGTCATGGGTGGGGCTAAGATTGGTCTTGTGGAATTGCCCCTAGCTTTGATGAATCCTGGTGAGCTCCTGCTCTTACCTGATCCAGGTTATCCTGATTACTTGTCGGGAGTGAGTCTGGGTCGTGTAGCCTATGAAACTTTTCCTTTGACGGCTGAAAATGATTTTTTGCCAGATTTGGAAGCTATTCCTGAGGGGACAGCTCGCCGTGCTAAGTTTATCTATATCAATTACCCTAATAATCCTACGGGGGCTGTAGCGACAAAGGCTTTTTATGAAAAATTGGTTGCCTGGGCTAAGACCTACGAGGTAGGGGTGGTGAGTGATCTGGCTTATGGGGCTTTGGGCTATCAGGGTTATGAGAATCCTAGTTTTTTGGCAACTCCTGGTGCCAAGGATGTAGGCATTGAGTTTTATACTTTCTCAAAAACCTTTAATATGGCAGGTTGGCGTTTGGCATTTGCGGGTGGAAATGCTGAAATGATTGAAGCCTTGAATCTGATTCAAGACCATCTTTTTGTGGGGATTTTTCCCGCTTTGCAGGAAGCTGGGATTGCAGCCCTCTTAGATCCTAAATCTGAAGAGGCAGTGGCCCAACTAAATGCGGTTTATGATAGCCGTCGAGATGCTTTTGTTCAGGCAGCTGCTAATATTGGCTGGCAAGCCTTTCCATCCAGAGGTTCCTTTTATGCTTGGATGCCTGTACCTAAGGGCTATACCAGTGAAAGTTTTGCAGATCTTTTGCTTGAGAAGGCCCATGTTGCTGTGGCACCAGGAAAAGGGTTTGGACCAGCAGGTGATGCTTATGTTCGTATCGGGCTTTTGGTAGAGCCGGAGCGTCTGGTCGAAGCTGTCAATCGTATTGCTGACCTGCATTTATTTAATAACTAGATAGTAATTATGAAAACAAGTAGTTAAAAAATACTGCTTGTTTTTTTCATATTTTTGCATTCCCCTCTTGACAAATGAATAAAAACACAATAAACTAATCACATATTTATTCGAAAAGGAGTGCGTAAATGAAAGTTTCAATCGTTGGTATCACTGGTTATAGTGGTTTAGAGTTAGTTAAAATTTTGAATAATCATAAAAAAGTAGAACTTGTTTCTATTCACGCAACCAAGGAAGTGGGCCGACGATTGTCTGATGTGTACCCCTATTTGGCAGGTGTTTGTGATTTAAAAATAGAAGATTTTAATGCGCAAGAGATTATAGAAAAGGCAGACTTAGTCTTCTTTGCTACACCTTCTGGAGTTGCTAGTTCGCTAGCAGAGGAATTTGTTCAGGCTGATTTTCCTATTATTGATTTGTCTGGTGATCATCGCTTGCCAGCAGATGTTTATCAAGAATGGTATAAAAAATCACCTGCCAAGAAAATGATTTTGAATAAATTTACATATGCATTGTCAGAATATACAGATGTTAAGGGTAAGAAATTTATTGCCAATCCTGGATGCTATGCGACAGCGACAGAGTTAGCCCTGATTCCTTTGGTGGCAGCCGGTCTTATTGAGACTGATAGTATCATTGTAGATGCCAAGTCTGGTTTAACTGGTGCGGGTAAAGCTTTGAGTGAGTCTAGTCATTTTGTTAATGTTCACGATAATTACATGACTTATAAGCTCAATCATCATCAGCATATTCCAGAGATTGTACAAACTTTGCAGGCTTTTGATGCTGATATGCCGGAGATTCAGTTTTCAACGTCGCTTTTACCGGTTAATCGTGGAATCATGGCTACAGTTTATTGCAAATTGAAGAAGGACGTAGCTGTCTCTGATATCGCTTCAGCCTTTGCAAAAGCCTATGATGATAAACCTTTTGTACGTGTACAAGAAAACTTACCAGAACTACATAATGTCATTGGATCGAATTTTACAGACATCGGCTTTGCCTATAATGAGAAAACCAATGTTATGACAGTTATTTCAGTCATTGATAATCTGCTAAAAGGAGCATCTGGACAGGCAGTGCAAAATCTCAACCTCATGCAGGGGTGGGATGAGACGGAAGGTTTACATATGACACCGTCATACTTGTAGATGTAAGCATAGAGTTAGGAGAAAAAATATGAAAGTCATAGATGGAACAATTGCTAGCCCGCTAGGATTCTCAGCAGATGGGCTACATGCAGGATTTAAAAAGAGAAAGATGGATTTTGGTTGGATTGTCTCTGAAAAGCCAGCTAGTGTTGCAGGTGTTTACACGACCAACAAGGTTATTGCAGCTCCTCTGATTGTAACCAAGACCTCGGTGAAAAAAGCTGGTAAAATGAGGGCTATTGTCGTTAACTCAGGTGTAGCCAATTCTTGTACAGGGACCCAAGGCTTAGAAGATGCATACACCATGCAGGAGTGGACAGCTGAAAAGCTAGGTGTTGAACCTGATATGATTGGTGTGGCTTCTACAGGGATTATCGGTGAGTTGCTACCAATGGATACCCTGAAAAATGGTCTTTCCAAGTTGGTGGTAAATGGAAACGCGAATGATTTTGCCAAGGCGATTTTGACGACAGATACAGCAACTAAGACTATTGCTGTGACGGAGACTTTTGGACGTGATGTAGTCACTATGGCTGGTGTTGCTAAGGGCTCAGGTATGATTCACCCTAATATGGCGACAATGCTTGGGTTTATTACTTGTGATGCTAATATTTCTAGCGATACTCTTCAATTGGCCTTGAGCCAAAATGTTGAAAAGACCTTTAATCAGATTACGGTTGATGGGGATACTTCGACCAATGATATGGTTCTTGTCATGTCCAATGGTTGCGCGCTCAATGATGAGATTCTGCCAGATACACCAGAGTTCGATAAATTTTCGAAAATGCTTAATTTCGTGATGCAAGAACTGGCTAAGAAGATTGCCAAGGATGGTGAAGGCGCCAATAAGCTCATCCAGGTTGATGTTGTCAATGCTCCTAATGCCCTTGATGCCCGTATGATGGCAAAATCTGTAGTCGGTTCAAGTCTGGTCAAAACAGCCATCTTTGGTGAAGATCCTAACTGGGGGCGTATTTTAGCTGCTGTTGGCTATGCCGGTGTGGATGTGCCTGTGGACAATGTTGATATCATGCTTGGCGGTCTGCCAGTCATGCTAGCCTCTAGTCCTGTAACCTTTGATGATGAAGAAATGAAAGACATCATGCACGGGGATGAAGTGACCATAACAGTAGACCTTCATTCGGGCCAAGAAAAAGGGACGGCATGGGGTTGTGACCTCTCTTACGATTACGTTAAAATTAACGCTCTCTACCACACCTAGACTTATTTATGACAAAGGAGTTAACTAATGAATAACGAATATATTGTAATTAAGATTGGTGGAGTAGCCAGTAAACAGCTAACTCCTGATATACTGGCTAAACTGTCAGAATGGCAGCAGGCTGGTCAAAAAATAATCATCGTCCATGGGGGTGGCTTTGCTATCAATCAACTCATGGAGGAACATGACATCACAATTCACAAGGTCAATAGTCTACGTGTGACGAGTCAGTCAGATATGGTCTTAATTAAAGAAGCCTTGGTTGACATAGTTGGGAAAAACTTGGCGAGTCAGTTGACACAAGCGGGTTTTCCAATCTATCAGGTTGTAGATGAGCTGCCAGATCTTGTTCATGCTGATTTTTTAGATCAAGAGATCTATGGTTACGTGGGAGAGGTCAAGTCTATTACTAATCAGACCCTAGTGGCATTTCTATCTCAAGGCAAGATACCATTGATTCCTAGCTTAGGTTACAGTGAGCAGGGTGATTTGCTGAATATCAACGCCGATTACCTTGCAAGAGCGGTGGCTATTAGTCTAGGATCCAAAAAGCTTATTCTCATGACAGATGTCAAGGGTGTTTTAGAGAATGGGCAGGTTTTGAATCATTTGAATATTGTAGATGTTCAGAAAAAAATAGATTCAGGTGTGATTACTGGAGGCATGATTCCTAAAATTCAAAGCGCTGTTCAGACGGTTAAATCTGGTGTTGATCAGGTCATTATTGGTGATAACCTGACAGATGGTACAATAATCAAGGAGTAAACGATGACAAAATTATTTTCAAATTATAAACGGGCAGCGATTGATTTTGCTTCGGCTCAAGGCAATTATTTGACAGATACCACTGGCAAGACCTATTTGGATTTTTCATCTGGTATCGGGGTGACTAATCTTGGCTATCATCCCCGTGTCAATCAAGCTCTAACAGATCAGGTAGGCAAGATTTTGCACCAGCCAAACCTTTATTACAATCAGTTGCAAGAAGATGTTGCCGGTCTTTTAACTGGTGACAAGGACTATCTGGCCTTTTTCTGTAACAGTGGTGCAGAAGCCAATGAGGCAGCCATAAAAATCGCCCGTAAGGCATCGGGTAAACAAGAAATCATTACCTTCCAAAATTCCTTCCACGGTCGAACCTTCGGATCCATGTCTGCCACTGGTCAGGATAAAATCAAACAAGGTTTTGGTGAAGGCGTGCCCCACTTTAGCTATGCCATTTTTAACGACATGGACAGTGTTAAGGCTCTAGCCAATAAAGAAACGTCGGCCATTATGCTTGAGTTGGTTCAAGGAGAATCAGGTGTTCAACCAGCGGACAAGGCCTTTGTCAAGGCTTTGTCTGATTACTGTCAGGAAACTGGTATTTATCTCATCGTAGACGAAGTTCAGACTGGTATTGGTCGTACTGGTAAGCTCTTTGCTTATGAACATTACGATATTGAGCCAGACATCTTTACCCTGGCCAAAGGTTTGGCAAATGGTGTACCAGTTGGTGCCATGCTTGCTAAGTCATCTCTTGGAGGGGCTTTCTCTTATGGAAGTCACGGCTCTACTTTTGGTGGCAATAAACTATCTATGGCAGCGGCCAAGGCTACGCTTGAAGTCATGTTGACTCCAGGTTTTCTGGATACTGCCCTTGAAAATGGGAACAAGCTACAAGTTAAATTGCAAGAGGTCTTGTCTGATAAAGAGACAGTGACCACTGTGCGTGGATTGGGCTACATGATTGGAATTGAGACTACTGGAAATCTGAGTGAACTGGTACAAGCTGCTAGAGATAAGGGATTAATTGTCTTAACTGCAGGGACAAATGTTATCCGTCTTCTGCCTCCAATCACTCTAAGTGATGCTGAAATCGAAAAAGGTGTGGCTATCCTATCAGAAATATTTTACTAGACAAGAAGAAATCACTTGATTTACAGTCAAGTGATTTCTTTTACTTATTGTCAGTAGTAATCTTGCTTAGAAGTCCTTTAGCTGTTGTTGTTGGCAGAATACGGACACGATTAAGTGAGATAAGGCC
>ENA-UONY01002157-UONY01002157.1-human-gut-metagenome-genome-assembly--contig:-CS9-NODE-2157-length-14480-cov-12.359515_pt1 | contig 14480 bp, 12 predicted proteins | sample MGYA00242465_ERZ724012 | MGnify/ENA metagenome assembly ERZ724012 | reverse complement strand
TGTAAAAATTAAAACGGAATGCCGGAGCGTCCGCAGACGCTCCGGCATCCCCAATATAAACTCTATTTTCCGCTAAAGGGGCTGATGCACAAACCTTCGTGCATCAGCCCCTTTTTATCAGGTAGATTCTCTTCTTACAAAGCCGCCGGGCACGATGACGGTGGGAGCAATGGCAGGCTTATGCGCCATTTTGCGGCGCAGTTGCGCCACCGCCGTTTTTGCCATGCCGTCCAAGTCCACCCGGTAGCTGGTGAGCTGGGGGCTGCAAATAGTGGAATAGCGGTAGTCGTCGTAACCGGTCACTGCCACATCCTGCGGCACCCGGTAGCCGTTGCGCTTGAGGATCTCCACCAGATTATAGGCCACCGCATCGCAGTTGCAGACAAAGGCGTCCGGCATTTCATGAGGCAGAGAGAACGGCACGAACTTGCCCTGATCGTCCCGGTCCTCCAGCCGCCAGTCGTCCCGGATGGGCAGACCGGCACGGAGCATCGCCTTGACGTAGCCCAGATACCGGTCCATTATGGAACTGGTGGACAGCACGCTGCCAACAAAGCCGATGTTCCGCCGCCCGGTGGAGATAAGGTGCTCGGTCATCGTGTAGCTGCCGCTGGTGTTGTCGCTGAGCACGCAGTCGGCGGCAATGGCATCGTCGTAGAAGTCCAGCAGCATAAAGGGCACGCCGGTCTGCACCGCCGTAGCAAGGTAGCGGCGGCTGATCTCGCCCATAAAAATCAGGCCGTCCACCTTCCGGTTTACAAGGAAGGTGGGCATATTGCAGCTTTTTTCTGCCTGCGGCAGAACGATCTCCATCAGAACCGAGATGTCCTGCTCGGTGGCAGCTTTCAACACGGCACGGTACAGATTGGAATAAAAGGCATTCTCATTGAAAAAGCGGTCTGCCACCAGAATGCCAATGCTCTCGCCGCCGGGGTGGGCGTTGGTCCGGGCGGGGGGCTGGTAGCCCATCTCCTCGGCGGTGGCAAGGATCTTGGCACGCATCTCGGCGCTTACGCCCTCCTTCCCTGCCAAACCCTTGGAAACGGAAACGGTGCTGATGCCCAGCCGCTGTGCAATGTCCGCCATGCGTACTGCTTTTGCCATGTTCCTGACCAGCTTTCTTCTTGATTTGGTTATGAGGTAAATAAAATTCCGATTAACTTTATAACTAGCATAACAGTTTTCGGTAGTTTCGTCAATAAAGACCTTTGAAAAACCTTCAAGCTAGCCATTATTTAGGCTAATTTTCTCTATTTTGTTAGCTAATAAAACATTTTAAGTTTAATTTTCGTGTTGTATCCCGGATTTGCAGGTCAGTTTTCACAAGAAAATCGCCGAATTGCCACCAAAACACCGAATCTTTTGGGTGATATTGACAGTGCGCTGTGAAAAGACTATACTCAAATCACGGGAAGCGAGAGTTATCAATTAGCTAAATCAAGCTAACGGAAGCTTTCGCAAATCAGAAAAAGGTTCCACATAAAGAAGGAGGACATTCCTATGCGTAAGATCAATCGCCGTAACTTCCTGAAGGTCACTGGTGTGTTGGCCGCAGCCTCTGCTCTTGCCGCCTGCGGCGGCAGCAGCACTTCTACCGCCGGCTCCACCGGCAGCACCGCCGGTTCCGCTGCCGGCGCTGACGGTGCAAAGGCTTACAATGAGCTGACCGTTGGCACCGACAACACCGACCTGAAGGCCGATCTGAAGTTCGTCAGCCACCGCACCGACCTCATCGAGGACGGCACCTTTGACGGCTACGTTGCCGCATTCCAGAAGCTGTATCCCAACATCACCATCAAGTACGAGGGCATCACCGACTATGCCACCGACATGACCACCCGTCTGACTTCCAACGACTGGGGTGATCTGTGCATGATCCCCACCAACATCCCCCTGACCGAGTTGGGCGACTACTTTGAGCCTCTGTGCGCACTGAGCGACATTGAGAACGATTACAACTTCGCTTCCAACCGCGCTTATAACGGCAGCGTGTACGGCATCCCCTCCACCGGCAATGCACAGGGCATCATCTACAACAAGAAGGTCTTTGAGGCTGCCGGCATCACCACCCTGCCCAAGACCCCGGACGAGTTCCTGGATGACCTGCAGAAGATCAAGGACTACGATCCTTCCATTGATCCCCTGTACACCAACTACGCCGCCGGCTGGACCATGACCGCATGGGATGCTTACACCAGCGGCGGCGCAACCGGCGACCCGAACTGGATGAACATTACCATGCCCCAGACCAAGGATCCGTTCCAGAAGGGCATTCTGGGTGCGGACGATATGGGTCCCTACGCTGTGTACTACATCCTGTACGAAGCAGTGAAGCGCGGTCTGACCGAGGCCGACCCCACCACCACCGACTGGGAGGGCTCCAAGCCCCGCATCAATAACGGCCAGATCGGTGCCATGGTTCTGGGCAGCTGGGCCATCGTGCAGATGCAGGCCGCCGGTGACCACGCCGACGACATTGGCTATATGCCGTTCCCCATCACCGTCAAGGGTACCCAGTACGCCAGCGCAGGTGCAGACTACTGCTACGGTGTGAACAAGAACACCACCGATGACAAAAAGCTGGCTGCCATGCTCTACATCAAGTGGCTGACCGAAAGCTCCAACTTTGCTTATGATCAGGGCGGTGTGCCGGTGCTGAAGAGCCAGGAATACCCCGATACCCTGAAGGCATTTGACGGCATCGACCTGGTCGAGGATGCCCCCGCCCCCGCAGAGCTGGCAGACCTTGCCACCGAGGTGCAGCAGGAGGCTGAGCTGATGCTGAATGCCGACCAGACCCACGTCATGCGTGTGGTGGAGGCTGGCATCAACGGCGACGAGACTCTGGACGACATCGTGGCCGACTGGAACGCTGCATGGGACAAGGCCGTGGATGACTGCGCACCGCAGTAAGCGATCTATCGTTATAAATCAGCAGGGCGGGCCCATGTCCGCCCTGCTTTTGGTGAAAGGAGGTCTTTTACATGGCATCTTCCGCAACCGTATCCGCGCCTAAAAAGCGCAAGAGCTTCAGCGAATACTTTCACAGTATGCGCGGCCAGCAGCTCATCGTCACGCTGGTGTTCCTGTTCGTTCCGCTGGTGCTGCTGTTCATGTTCACCTATCTGCCCTTCTTCAAAATGGTGGAGTTCAGCTTCTTCAAAATGAAGTACATCGGCAGACGCACCTTTGTGGGTCTGCAGAACTACATCTCGGTCTTTACCCGCAAAGACTGCTTCCATGCTTTGAGCCTGAGCCTTTACTACATGGTAGGTTCGGTGGTGCAGATGGCGCTGGCGCTGCTGTTTGCCACCATCCTGAGCTTCAAGTGCAAGGGCAGCAAGTTCTTCCGTGGTGCACTGTACTTCCCCTGCCTCATCTGCGGCATCTCGGTGGGCTTCATCTTCAAGTTCTTCTTCACCCACGGCTTTGTGCTGGATACCCTGCTGAGCTGGGTGGGCTTCAACGTGGATAAGCTGCCCTTCTGGCTCCGGGATGAGTCCATCAACAACGTCGTGCTGGTGGCCTGCTCTATCTGGAAATACATCGGCCAGAACATCGTCATGTTCATCGGCGCTATCGCTTCTGTGGACCCCGTTCTGTACGAGGCTGCTGAGATCGACGGTGCCAACGCATGGCACCGCTTCAAGGACATCATCCTGCCCTCCATCAGCACCATCGTGGTGCTGAACCTCATCATCTCGGTGTCTGGCGCACTGTCCGCCTTCGAGATGCCCTATGTTGTCACCGGCGGCGGCTTCAACACCTCCACCTACTTCGTGGTCATGGACAAGATCGCCCATACCGACCAGAAGGTGGGTCTTGCATCCGCCATGGCTGTGGTTCTGCTGCTGCTCATCGTGATCGTCACCTACGCCCAGAAGGCTGTGGAAAAATGGCTGGAAAACCGCAGCAGCGGCGTAACCAAGTGAAAGTGAGGCAGAACGTATGAACGCAATCAAAATGAAGCGCATCCTCATCAATATCTGCAAGTATGTGCTGCTGATCTTTGCCGCTTTCGTGGCACTGGTGCCCATCGTGTCCTGTATCTTCACCGCCTTTAAGACGGAGGAAGAGTATGCCAGCACCAACGTCATCACCCTGCCCAAGAACTTTTTGAACTTCGATAACTTCATCATTGCATGGAACAAGGCCAACATGGGCAAAGCGTTCCTCAACAGCTTTATTATCCTGATCTGCGTGCTGGTGGGCAGCATTATGATCAGCGCCATGCTGGCTTATGTGCTGAACCGGTTCAAGTTCCCCGGCAATAAGCTGATCCGCAACCTGTTCACCATTGCCACCCTGATCCCCGGCATCGCCTCCCAGGTCACGGTGTACCAGATCATGACCGCGCTGCATCTGGTAAACTCCATGCCCGGCTACATCATCCTGATGATGGGCACGGACGTTATCACCATCTATATCTTTTTGCAGTTCTTCGAGAACCTTTCCTCCACGCTGGACGAAAGCGCCATTCTGGATGGCTGCACCTACTTTGGTGTGTTCTTCAAGATCCTGCTGCCCCTGCTGAAGCCCGCCATCGTCACCAGCGCCATCCTGAAGGGTGTGTCCACCTACAACGAATACTACATGGCAAACCTGTATCTGCAGGATAAGACCAAGTATCAGGTGGTTGCTACCTCGCTGTATGTGTTCTCCGGCCCCATGGGCAACCAGTACAACTACATCTGCGCCGGTGTCATCATCACCATCATCCCCGCCCTTATCGTGTTCCTGCTGTGTCAGGATCAGATCTACAGCGGCATGGCTGCCGGTGCGGTCAAAGGCTAAAATTGCGACCGCCGCCTGCGGCGGAAACAGGGAGCAATTTTTGGCGCCGCGGTCAGCAGGACACGAGGCCCGCCCAAGGGCCGAACTGGACGCTGGGCACCGCAAGAGGAAAGCCGTTTTCGGCCAGTACAACCTTTTCAAGACATCCACATTTTTCCTTCATCATCTGCTGCTTCTCCCGGTTTCTGTGCAGGAGCCGGGAGAATACAGCAGAAGGAAAACAAACAATCTTCTATTACAGGAGTTTATCTTATGAGCAACGTAAAAATGTTCTGCGATGCACTGCCCAACATCCCCTGGCAGGAAAAGCCCGCTGACGTTACCGCCCCTGTGTGGCGGTACAACGAGAACCCCATCATCGACCGCAACCCTGTGGAAGGGGTGGCACGCATCTTCAACAGTGCCGTGGTGCCCTACGAGGGCAAGTTCATCGGCGTGTTCCGTGGCGAGCAGATCGACGGTATCCCCTACATCTATCTGGGACGCAGCGAGGACGGCATCCACTGGAACTTTGACAAGGACAAGATCCCCTTCGTCAACGAAAAGGGCGAGCCGTTTATGCCGGTGTACGCCTACGATCCCCGTCTTGTGAAGGTGGAGGACACCTACTACATCATCTGGTGTCAGGACTTCTACGGTGCGTCCATCGGCATCGCCAAGACCACCGACTTCAAGACCTTTGTCCGCATCGAGAACCCCTTTATCCCCTTCAACCGCAACGCCGTGCTGTTCCCCCGGAAGATCAACGGCCTGTACACCCTGCTGAGCCGCCCGTCTGACAGCGGCCACACCCCCTTTGGTGACATCTTCCTGAGCCAGAGCCCGGATATGGAGTTCTGGGGCCGTCACCGCCATGTGATGAGCAAGGGCTCCAACTGGTGGGAGAGCGTGAAGATCGGCGGCGGTGCTGCCCCCATTGAGACCAGCGAGGGCTGGCTGCTGTTCTACCACGGCGTTACCGGCACCTGCAATGGCTTCGTCTACTCCATCGGCGGTGCCATTCTGGATAAGGACGAGCCCAGCAAGGTGCTGTACCGCTGCGGCAACTTCCTGCTGACCCCGGAAAAGTGGTACGAGGAGCGTGGCTTCGTGCCCAACGTCTGCTTCCCCTGCGCCACCCTGCAGGATGCCGACACCGGCCGCATCGCTCTGTACTATGGCTGTGCCGACAGCTATGTCGGTCTGGCCTTCACCACCGTAGACGAGGTGGTGGATTACATCAAGACCCATGATAACGCAGGCCCCACCGACCACGAGGTGGGCATCCGCTAAGCGTCAAGCGCAACCCTCTCTGTCAATGCTTCGCATCGCCATCTCTGCAAAAAGAGATTTTACGTCCCCTACCGGGCGCTGGCACGGCGCAAGCCGTGACCGAGAGGGTTTTTACTTTGTACAGAAAGGAAGTTCTGTATTATGTCTTCCATCAAACAGGCAGCAGAAGAAATGCTGCTGCAAACCATCATTCCCTTCTGGAAAGGGCTGCGGGACGAGGAAAACGGCGGCTTTTACGGCTACATGGATTTTGACCTGAAGCTGGATAAAAAAGCCGAAAAGGGCTGCATCCTGAACAGCCGCATTCTGTGGTTCTTCTCCGAGGCTGCCATGCTCACCGGTCGGGCAGACCTTGCCGAGGATGCCCGCCACGCCTACCAGTTCTTCCTGAAAAACTGCTACGACGAGGCAAACGGCGGCGTGTACTGGAGCTGCGATTACACCGGCAAGCCGCAGGACACCACCAAGCACACCTACAATCAGGGCTTTGCCATCTATGCCCTTTCCGCTTACTACCGGCTGACCAAAGACCCCGTTGCGCTGACCTACGCAAAAAAGATCTTTCATCTCATCGAGCAGCACTGCACCGACAGCGAGGGCTATCTGGAGGCCTTTACCATCGACTGGAAGCCGGAGAGCAACGAAAAGCTCTCCGAAAACGGTGTCATGGCGGCAAAGACCATGAACACCCTGCTCCATGTGTTCGAGGGTTACGCCGGGCTTTATCAGGCAAGCCGTGACCCGGAGGTGGAAAAAGCCCTGCGCCGCATCCTTGATATCTACGAGCACAAGATTTACAGCCCGGAGCTGCACCGGCAGCTGGTGTTCTTTGACCAGCACTACAACTCCATCATCGATTTGTACAGCTACGGCCACGATATCGAGTCCAGCTGGCTCATCGACTGGGGCTGCGATTTACTGGGAGATGCAGCGCTTTCCAAGCGCATCCACGCCATCAACTCCGACCTTGCCGCCCACATCTACAAGGAAGCTTACATTGACCACTCGGTGGTCAACGAGTGTGACCGCGGCAAGGTGAACACCACCCGTGTGTGGTGGGTGCAGGCCGAAAGCGTGCTGGGCTTCGTAAACGAATACAACAAGAGCGGCGATGCAAAATACCGTGATGCCGCCGCCGATATTTACCACTACATCTGCAACGTGATGGTGGACAAACGCCCCGGCAGTGAATGGTTCTGGGAGGTGGACGCAGACGGAAAACCGTCCAGCCGCAAGCCCATCCTTGAGCCGTGGAAGTGCCCCTACCACAACGGCAGAATGTGCATGGAACTGATAAGGAGGAACCCCGATGTCACAGTTTAAACTCCACCCCGAATACCTGCGCCAGAAGGCTTTGCAGGATGCCTACCTGGCCCGCAAAAACAAAAAGACCGATTTCTACAACGGCATCTACGACCGGTGGGAAAACCCAGTGCTGACCCGTGAATCCATCCCGCTGAGCTGGCGGTTCGACCTGAACCCGGAGACGAATCCTCACTTTATGGAGCGTCTGGGCGTGAACGCCGTGTTCAACTCCGGTGCCATCAAGCTGAACGGCAAGTATTACCTTGTGGCCCGCATCGAGGGCAACGACCGCAAGAGCTTTTTCGGCGTGGCCGAGAGCGACAGCCCCGTGGAGGGCTTCCACTTCTGGGAAAAGCCCATCCTGCTGCCGGGCACCTGCCCGGAGGAGACCAACGTCTATGATATGCGCCTGACCCAGCACGAGGACGGCTGGATCTACGGCGTGTTCTGCTCCGAGAGCAAGGACACCACCGTCAACGACCTGTCCGCCGCCGTGGCCGCGGTCGGCATCGTGCGCACCAAGGACCTCAAGACCTGGGAGCGCCTGCCGAACCTTGTCACCAAGCGCAGCCCCCAGCAGCGCAACGTGGACCTGCTGCCCGAGTTCGTGAACGGCAAGTACGCCTTCTACACCCGCCCCATGGATGACTTCATCGACACCGGTTCCGGCGGCGGCGTAGGCTTTGGTCTGTGCGAGGACATCACCCACGCCGTCATTGACGAGGAGATCATCACCAGCCCCCGCCGCTACCACACCATCACCGAGGCAAAGAACGGCGAGGGTGCCACCCCCATCAAGACCGAAAAGGGCTGGCTGCACATTGCCCACGGCGTGCGGAATACCGCCGCCGGGCTGCGGTACGTCATTTATGTATTCGTCACCGCACTGGACGACCCCAGCAAGGTGATCGCGGAGCCCTCCGGCTTCCTGATCGCTCCCCGGGACTGGGAGCGTGTGGGCGATGTTTCCAACGTGGTGTTCACCAACGGCGCGATTGCAGACGATGACGGCAGCGTGTATATTTATTATGCCGCCAGCGATACCCGTCTCCATGTAGCTTCCACCACCATCGACAAACTGCTGGACTTCGCCTTCAACACCCCCGCCGACCCGCTGCGCAGTGTGGACTGCGTAAAGCAGCGGTGCGCCCTCATCGACAAAAATCTGGAGTACCTCAAGAGCATCGGCGAGTAAACCGCCCCTCTGAGACCTCCACCCGAAAGGAAACGCCATGAAAAAGACCAACATCGACAGCCCCTTCTACCGCACTATGGGGAAGATCGGCGATCTGCTTTTTGCCAACCTTCTGTGGCTGGTGTGCTGTTTGCCCATCGTCACCGCCGGAGCCTCCACCTTGGGGCTGTTCACGGTGGTGAACAAGATGGCGGCAAAGGAGGACTACACCGTCCATACCGACTTTTTCAAGGCGTTCAAGCGGGATTTTAAGCAATCTACTGCCCTGTGGCTGGTGCTTTTGCTGGCAGGCTTTGCCGCCCTCACCGGGCTGCGCACCGCCACCGCACAGGACACCCCCAGCACCGGCATTCTGGCGGCAGCGTCCTTTCTGCTGCTGGTGCTGGCGGGCTGCTGCGGCAGCTGGGGCTTTGCCCTGCTGGCACGGTTCACCTATTCCGGCGTTCTGCCGGTGCTGGCGGACAGCGGCCGCATGACCCTTGCAAACCTGCTGCCCACTGTGGGGAATCTGGCTTTTCTGGCGTGGTTTCCTCTGCTGGCAAAGGCCGCCCCTGCGTGGTTCGTCTATCTGCTGCCCCTGTGGCTGCTCATCGGCGGCGCAGGTTCTGCCCTTGGCATGGCAAGCCTGATGCGCCCCGCCTTTGCTCAGCTGGAAAAAGCCGGGCGCAAGGAAGAGGAACCGGAAGAAGAACCTGACACGGAGGACAGCGTGCAATGATCGTCTGCACCGAAACTGTCCTTATTGGAAGAAAGTGTGATTTCATGGAAGAAAAAGTCAAACAGCAGTACGACCGCTGGCTTTCCCAGCCCGGGATGCCTGCCGACCTTGCCGATGAACTGAACAGCATTGCAGGCAACGAGGATGCCATCACCGACCGCTTTTACCGGGAGCTGGAATTCGGCACCGGTGGTCTGCGGGGTGTCATCGGCGCAGGCACCAACCGGATGAACGTCTACAACATCCGCAAGGCAACCCAAGGGCTTGCCAACTACCTGAACGCCTCCGACCTGCCCAAGAAGGTGGCCATCGGCTACGACAGCCGCATCAAGAGCGATGTGTTCGCAAAAGAAACGGCTGCCGTTCTGGCTGCTAACGGCATCAAGGCATACATCTACCCTCGTCTGGAGCCCACCCCGGCGCTGAGCTGGGCGGTGCGGTACTACGGCTGCGGTGCAGGTGTGTGCGTTACCGCCAGCCACAACCCCGCCAAGTACAACGGCTACAAGGTCTACGGCGCAGACGGCTGCCAGATCACCCTTGAGGTGGCAGCAAAGATTCTTGCCGCCATTGAAGCAGTAGACTGCTTTGCCGTACAGTCTGCGGACTTTGACGCAGCCCTTGCCGAGGGCAAGATCGAATACAGCAGCGAGAAATGTCTGGACGACTTTGTGGATGCCGTCTACGCCCAGCGTGTGGGCGATGGTGCAGGCACCGCCGACCTGAAGCTGGTGTACACTCCGCTGAACGGCTCCGGCTTGGAATGCGTGAAAAAGCTGCTGGCAAAGCTGGGTGTCACCCATGTGACCGTGGTGCCGGAGCAGGAAAAGCCGGACGGCAACTTCCCCACCTGCCCCTACCCGAACCCGGAGATCCGGGAAGCCATGCAGAAGGGTCTGGAGCTGTGCGACAAAGTGCACCCGGACCTTTTGCTGGGCACCGACCCGGACTGTGACCGCTGCGGCACCGCCGTGCCGGACGGCAAGGGCGGCTACCGGCTCATCACCGGCAACGAGATGGGCATCATTTTGCTGGACTACATCTGCCGCACCCGCAAGGCACTGGGCACCATGCCGGAGCATCCGGTGGCTGTGACCACCATCGTCTCCACCGATATGGCCACCCCGGTGGCGGCAAAGTACGGCGTAGAGCTGCGCCGCACCCTGACCGGCTTCAAGTTCATCGGCGAGCAGATCGGTCTGCTGGAAGCCGCAGGTGAAGCCGACCGCTACATCTTTGGCTTTGAGGAGAGCTACGGCTACCTGTCCGGCGCTCACGTCCGGGACAAGGACGCCGTCAACGCCACCCTGCTGGTGTGTGAAGCCGCCGCATGGTACGCAAAGCAGGGCATGACCTTGCTGGATGCCATCGATAAGCTCTATGCCGAGTTTGGCTGCTACCGCAACGCCCTGCACAGCTTCGCTTTTGAGGGCGAAAGCGGAATGCACACCATGGACGCCATCATGAAGCAGCTGCGGCAGACCCCGCCCACCGCCATCGGCGGCATGGCCGTGGAAAGCGTGGTGGACTACAACACCGCCGGCACCGGACTGCCCAAGGCAAATGTGTTGGAGTTCCGTCTGGCGGGCGGTGCCAAGCTGATGGTACGCCCCTCTGGCACTGAGCCGAAGATCAAGGTGTATCTCTCTGCCGTTGCTCCCACCGAAGAAGCAGCCGATGCCATCAACGACACCCTTGGCAAAGCTGCCTCTGCCCTGTTGAAAGCATAATCCCCTGCAAACTGGCTGCCTCGTTCCCGCCGAAAAATGGACGGGGCAGCTTTTTTGCACCCTTTTTTGTGTTCAATTTCAGGCATATTCGAGGTATATAAAATGAAAACGATTCAACTTACTCCCAGCTGCAAAGACTACCTCTGGGGCGGCGAAAAGCTGCGCACCGAGTACGGCATCCAGAGCGAATTACACCCCCTGAGCGAGGCATGGATGCTGTCCTGCCACCCGGACGGCCCCAGCTACCTGCCGGACGGCTCCACCTTCCAGCAGTACATCAACACGCATCCCGGCTGCCTTGGCACCCACTGCGAAAAGTTCAGTGAGTTCCCCGTACTTGCCAAACTCATTGATGCCAAAAAAGACCTGTCCATTCAGGTGCACCCTTCCAATGAATACGCTTTGGAGCACGAGCACCAGTACGGCAAGACCGAGATGTGGTATGTGTTGGAAGCAGAGCCGGGTGCCTCCCTCTACTACGGCTTCACCCATGAGATCAGCAAGGAGGAGTTTGAACGCCGCATTCAGGATAACACCCTGACCGACGTGCTGAACGCCGTGCCAGTGCACAAGGGGGACTGCTTCTTCATCCCCTCCGGCACGCTGCACGCCATCCGCAAGGGCATCGTGGTGGCAGAGATCCAGCAGAACTCCAACGTCACCTACCGCATCTACGACTACGGTCGTCTGGGCGCAGATGGCAAGCCCCGGCAGCTGCACATCCCGCAGGCACTGGATGTTACCCTCCGGGAGCCGCCGAAAGCGCAGGACTTCCACGGCCATCTGGCGCAGTGTGATTACTTCACGGTGGATGCCGTAGAGGGTGGCTTTGAGGATGTCTGCGACGAGACCTCCTTCACCTCTCTGCTGGTGCTGGAAGGCAAAGGCACCCTGACCGAGACCGCCACCGGTGAAAGCCTGCCCATCCACAAGGGGCAGAGCCTGTTCCTGCCCGCTGGCACCGGGGCCTACGCCGTAACCGGCACAGACCTCAAGTGCCTGCGTACCCGGGTGTAAATAAAGCATGAAAAATTCCCGGGCAGTCTGCCGCTGCCCGGGAATTTGTGCTATGATAGATGCAGAAAAACAGACGAAACGAGGACACAGCCATGGCATCCTACCGCTACGAACGGGATATCAAACCCGAAGACCTGATCCAAGAAACGCCCCCTCCCCTGACCCCGGCGCAGCAGCGTGCCAACTGGTGGCACTACCACTGGTATTATGTGGTGCTGATCGCAGCTGCCCTGCTGGCGGTGGGGTATTTTGTCTGGAACCGGGTCACCGAGGTGCAGCCGGATTACACCGTGGCAGTGGTGAGCCGCACCGACCCGGACACTGCCTTCCTCAGCCAGCTGGAGACCCAGCTGGAAACCCTTGCCGGGGACGTGAACGGCGATGGCAAGGTAAAGGTCACGGTAAAGGGCATCTGGCTGGCGCTGGACTTTGAAACGCAGGATGCCGCCCTGCAACGGCTGATGCAGTCCAGCGAGGACAAGCTGAACTCTGATTTTTATCTGTGCGAGAGCGCCCTGTTTATCGTGGACGACCCCGCCGCCATGGAGCAGCGGTATGGCTGCTTCCAGACGCTGGACGGCACCGACCCGGAGGACGGAGACGTTCTGTCGGTGGCAGATTTTGCTCTGCCGCTGCAAGACACCGCCCTTGCCAATGTGCAGAGCGAAAGCTCTACCCTCTGGTACGCTGCCCGCCGCCTGAACGAGGGCATGGATGCGGACACTGCTGCCGCATTGAATGCACTGTGGGAGAAGCTGGTTTGAGGATTGCGAAAGCATCCAGCCTGTATCGGCACGGTGCAGTTCAAGGGTTTGGGCGTTCCCAACAAGCGTTTTGCAACGCAAATGGTGTTTGTATAGACAGACATATTGCTTGCAGATGCTATGAAACCTCTCAACGTGCTTTCCAAAATTTTAAAATCATTTTGTAAATCAGACCGTCTGCTTTCAAGCTCAACTTGAAGCGGGCGGTTATTTTTTAGATTTACCTTATTTTTTCTTGCACCCTGCCGAAAGTGACGTATTCTCAAAAGTTCGCGTTTGCGCAGCGAAGCGGAGCGGAGCAATGAAAGCCCCAGTGGGGCTTTTAAGCGACAGAACGGTCTTGCACAGCAAGATGGAGGGGCGTGGCCCCGACAAGCGCTACCCCAACAAGATCACTTCGGAAATGCAGACGCATTGCAGAAGTGAAGTCCCGGATGGACAGAACATTTTCAAGAATTGAAAATTTGTGGCCACGGGACGGTTCTTGCCCTCTACCGCTGCGCTCAAAACGCATTTTCAACAAATGTTTCCAAATTGTTAAGACGCAAAAAATAAGTAGCGGGGCTCTGCTCGTGTATGTTGATCACCGTTTGCTCCGAACGAAGTTCCTGCCCCTGTTTGTGCAGCGGCGTTTTCCGGCTCGCTCACGGAAAGTGTGAGGTCATGGCACGGTATCACATTCAGACGGCTCATGAAGTTGTCAAGGTGCGTGTACAAAAATGTAGCTAAATAAATTTAACTACATTTTAGCGATAGCATAGCACAAGAACGATGATGCGTTAAGTGCAAAAAGAAAAATACCGCTCCGCAAGAACAAGCGAAGGATTTTGTCGAGTGAATCAGGCGGCAAAATGAATCGGGTGTGTTGTGGGGCGGTTGAAATCAAAGTGTTGGGAAGTCCTTTGCGTCCTAATGTCTACAAAATATCTTATTCCAAAATCTGCCCATCTTCAATTTGAATGATCTTCCTTTATATGCCGCTATTCCCACGAGAGCTAACGCTCATTGGCGGTGTTGCACTATAAAAAGCTTTGCCGTTTACGGTGCCCTGCGTCATGCCAATCAAATCGATCAACTGATCCTCAGAATATGGAATTTGACAGTTTTCCAACTTCTTGGAGTTGCACGAATAGATTCCATCTAACAGAGTGATCACCCCCATCCGCTCCAGACTTGCCAGCATTTTTCCAAGTTCTTTTCGGTCACATTTTATCCCTTTTTCCGAAATGACCGTTGCAATCTGGGATGCCGACAATGTTTTTTCAGTTAGCAACATAGCCAATGCAAGCTTGGCTCCTTTTAAGTAGTAGGGGACGATTTTATTGCGTATCCAAATTCCCTTTTTCATGTTGCAGTTCTCCTCTCAGAATCTGTCCATCCTCGATCCGAATGACTTGCTGCGCCTTCTGCGCAATTTCCGGGTTGTGGGTAACAACGATAAGCGTTTGTCCAAACTCCGCAGCGCATTCCATCAGCAGCCGCATCGTATCCTCGCCCGTCCGTGTATCCAGATTTCCGGTAGGCTCGTCCGCAAAAACGATGCGGGGTTTTGCGATGAGCGCACGAGCGATCGCCACACGCTGCTGCTGTCCGCCGGAGAGCTGCGCGGGACGGGAATGCAGCTTGCCCGCAATGCCCAAGATCCCGGTCAGCTTATGGAGCATCTGTTCATCCGGTGCTCTATG
>ENA-UONY01002146-UONY01002146.1-human-gut-metagenome-genome-assembly--contig:-CS9-NODE-2146-length-14559-cov-5.207046_pt1 | contig 14559 bp, 14 predicted proteins | sample MGYA00242465_ERZ724012 | MGnify/ENA metagenome assembly ERZ724012 | reverse complement strand
GCTGTCGCCGTCTTTGCCGATATTGGCCGAGCAGTGCATGGGGAATACGCCCTGCTTGGGCAGCACATAGTTCATCACGGAGAACACGGATTTCTTGATCTCACCGGCGTACTGGGTGCCGCAGATCACCACCTCGCGGGCCTCATAGTCCACCAGAATGGCGGCCTCGCTGCGGGTGCCGTCGATCTCCGGGATGCACTTGAAGTTGGGCGCGGCGATGATGGTGTAGTCCTCATGGAAGTCCTTGAGCTGCTCCGCCGTGGGGCGGCGCAGAAGCTGGTGGATGAACAGGTTCTGGCTGGCCAGCTCGTTGACGATGCGGAACGCCTTTGTGTACTTGGGGTCGGCGCCGGCAAAGCCGTCGAAGATGAATATATCTCTCCCCTGCAAATAGGCCAGCACCTTGGCGCGGATGGCGTCGAACTTCGCCTTCTCGATGGGGCGGTTCACCTTGCCCCATGCAATATCGTCATGGACGGCCGGGGTGTCCACGATGAACTTATCGTTGGCGCTGCGGCCGGTGTACTTACCGGTCTTGACCACCAGCGCGCCGGTGTTGGACAGCGTACCCTCGCCGCGGCGCAGTGCGTGCTCCACCAGCTGCGCCGGTGTCAGGTTGCGGTACACAGCGCCGGCGTTTACCAGTCCCAGCTTTTCCAGTCCGTAGGTTTCCATTGCTCGTTCCTCCTGTATCATATCAGTCAGTTTGCTTTGCAGTCACACGCAGATGCAGCAGTGCCTCCAGCACGCCGCCGCCCACCGCCAGTGCCTTGTCCGAGGCGGTGGTACAGTACTCCGGACGGCACCGGGGGTCAACGTCGCCGGATTTCATGCCCTTATGCACCGGCGTACCCTCCGGCAGGATGCCCCGCACCACGCCGTCGATGGTGCAGCGCATGGGAATACCGTTCACCTCGCCGGCTACGTCGCCGGCCTTTACCGCCGCGCCGATGTCCAGCAGCTGATGGAACACCCCGTCCGCCGGGGCGCGCAGCACCCGTTCGCCGGCGTAGCCGCCGATGAGTCCGGGAATATTGGTGTTGGGCAGGGCGCTGCCGTGATAGATGGCGCGGCCCAGCGTATGGCCGCGCATGGTCTCCACCACCGCGTGGCAGTCCGTCCCGGCGGTGAACCCCGGCCCTACGCCGATGACCACCGGCGCGTCGGTGATGCGCGTACCCAGATTCCGCTTGGCGAGGATGGCGTCCACCACCGCGTTGGGGTGCAGCGCCTCGCGGCACGCGCCCGCCGGATCGGCCAGCACCGGGATGACCCCCTGCGCCAGCAGCGTCTCCGCCTCCGCCGCGTCCGACGCCCGCACCGCCGTTACGTCCTCCACCACCGTTTTCCCAAGCACGATGGCCTGTGAAAAGCACACCGTCCGCCGGATGGCGGTGGGCGCGGGCAGGTCGGTCATCACGACCTCCATATGGCTGCGGAACAGCCGCAGCGCGATGCCGGTGGCGATATCTCCGGCGCCGCGGATCAACACTCTCATGTGAAAAACCTCGCCTCCTATATTCAATGGTAGGATAACACTTCGCCGGAAAAAGGTCAATCCCCGTTGACGTTTCCTTCTTCTCCTGATAGAATAGCGGTATGGAAACGAAAATGACGTACAACCTATCCTGCCGCCTGTTCACCGACGCCAAATGCTTCGGCCCGGGCGTGGCCCAGCTGCTGCACGCCGTGCAGGAGCTGCATTCGCTGCGCGCTGCGGCGCTGAGCATGGACATGGCCTACTCCAAGGCGTGGACGATCATCAAGAACTCGGAGAAGGCGCTGGGCTTTTCCCTGCTGGACTCCACCACCGGCGGCAAGGGCGGCGGCGGCGCGGCACTGACGCCGGAGGGAGCGCGGCTCCTCCGCGCCTACGACACGTTCTGTTCCCGGCTGCACGATGCGGCGGACGAGCTGTTTCAGGAGGAGTTTGCCCCCTTCCTCTGATACCATCCAGCTTTGCTATTTGACACAGGCGCTCCGGCCAAGATAGCTGGAGCGCCTCTTTTTTCTGTTTGTCCGCCGTGCTTACGCCGCAACGCGGATGACCGCGTCGCCGCTGGTCGTCTCTATCTCCCACACGCAGTCCGCGCCGACGGTGCTGTCCACGTCGCTGTCAAGTTGGCCGCTGGCCGTGCGGAATACCACGTCCACCGGCACAGACGGCTTCTCCGTCAGTGTCAGTGCAACGCCGCCGCTGACCGTCTCCACCTCCAGCTCCGTGGGTAAGACCTCCAGCGTCAAGGCCACCGTGCCGCTGACGGTGTCCGCCTCCAGCTTCCCGGTGCGGACGCTGCCGCTGACAGCGCCGCTGGTGGTGGACAGAGAGATCTCCCCGGCGTTGGCGGCGCTGACGCTGACGTTTCCGCTGACGCTGGACACATCCAGCTCCTGAAGCGTCAGCGTGTCCTCCTCCGTCAGATCCACGGACACATCGGCGCTGACCGTATGGATATCCAGCTCGTGCAGTACCATGCTGCGGGGCAGCTTGACCGTCAGGTGTTTCTTCTCCGAGGCGCTGACCGTCAGCGGCTGGGAGAGGATGTCCAGCGTGCTGTCGTCCTCGTCCACACGCCACTCCATCTTCAGCGACACATCGCCGCCGTCCATCATCGTCTCCGAAAGCTCGATGCCCTGTCCGTCGTACAACTCCACCGTGACGAGGCCGGACGTCCAATCAATGTTGATGGAGCGGAACCCGTTGAGCTGGACGATATCCACGTTCCCGGCGCTGTATCCCCCATCCGGCTCCACTGAGTCCTCCCCGTCGGTACGGCTCGGCGGGGGCGTCTGTGTGCAGGCGGCCAGCGCCAGCGCCATGACCAGCGCCAGCAGCAGCGCGATGCCTTTTTTCATATGTGTATACCTCATTTCCGCAGTTTTTCCCAGATGGTGACCTGTCCCGTTTCACGGGTGCGGTCCATGTCGATGACCCGCTGGTTCCGGCTGCCCCGGAACTGGAGGGAGATGTCCTTCAGCTCCTTGACGAACCGCCCGTCCACCAGCACGTTGATGCAGGCGAGCATCCCGTCCGTGGCCTCGCACCGGGGATAGCTGCCGTCACGCAGCAGCTCATCATCCAGGCGAAAGCCGGTGAAGCACCAGATGGTCTTGTCCGGGTACTTCTCCCGCACCTCCCGCAAAAGGGGCAGCATCTCCCGCTGGTTCCGGGGCTCGAAGGGCTCGCCGCCCAGCACGGTCAGGCCGTTGATAAAGGGCTTGTCCAGCTCGGCGAAGATCTCCGCCTTCGTCTCGTCGGTAAAGGGCTTGCCGTAGTCGAAGTCCCACGTCTGGGGCTGGAAGCAGTCCGGGCAGTGGTTGGTGCAGCCGGAGACGAACAGCGTCACCCGCACACCGATACCATTGGCGATATCACATTTTTTCAGTTCTCCGTAGTGCATAACGGCCTCCTATGGCAGGATCATACCAGAAACCCGCCGATAAATCATGAACAGAGTGAAAAAGGCGGGCGTCCGCCCGCCTTTTTTTGCGTTGTCTTTACAGATGCAGCACGCGGTCCTTGATCTCCTGCGTGCGGCCCTGGTTCCAGAACTGGGTGCCGATGTAGCCGCAGGTGCGCCGCGCCACGTTCATCTTGTCCTGATCGGTGTTGCCGCACTGGGGGCATTTCCAGATCAGCTTGCCGTCCTGCTCCACGATCTCGATCTCACCGTCCCAGCCGCACACCTGACAGTAGTCGCTCTTGGTGTTCAGCTCGGCGTAGATGATGTGGTCGTAGATGAACTTCATGACCTCCAGCACCGCGTCCAGATTGTTCTGCATATCCGGCACCTCCACATAGCTGATGGCGCCGCCGGGGGACAGATGCTGGAACTGTGCCTCGAACTCCAGCTTTTTGAATGCGTCGATTGGCTCCGTCACATGGACGTGATAGCTGTTGGTGACATAGCCCTTGTCGGTGATGCCCTCCACCACGCCGAACCGCTTTTGCAGGCACTTGGCGAACTTATAGGTGGTGGATTCCAGCGGCGTGCCGTACAGGGAGAAGTCAATGTTGTGCTGGGCCTTCCACTTCTTGCAGGCGGCGTTCAGCGCGTTCATGACCTCCAGTGCAAAGGGGGTGGCGCTGGGGTCGGTGTGGGATTTGCCGGTCATGTACTTCACGCACTCATACAGGCCCGCATAGCCCAGGGAGATGGTGGAGTAGCCGCCGAACAGCAGCTTGTCGATGGGCTCGCCCTTCTTCAGCCGGGCGCAGGCGCCGTACTGCCACAGGATAGGCGCGGCGTCGGACAGCGTACCCTTCAGCCGCTCGTGGCGGCACAGCAGCGCCCGGTGGCACAGCTCCATACGCTCATCGAAGATGCGCCAGAACTTCTCGATATTGCCGCCGGAGCTGAGGGCGATATCCGGCAGGTTCACCGTCACCACGCCCTGATTGAACCGGCCGTAGTACTTGGGCTTGCCGTTCTCGTCCACATAGGGGGTCAGGAAGCTGCGGCAGCCCATGCAGGGGTAGCAGTGCCCCTCGCCGTTCTTGTCCACCTTCAGCTCCAGCATCTTCTTCTCGCTGATATAGTCCGGCACCATCCGCTTGGCGGTGCATTTGGCCGCCAGCTCCGTCAGGTACCAGTACTTGCTGTCCTCGTGGATGTTGTCCTCCTCCAGCACGTAGATGAGCTTGGGGAACGCCGGCGTGACCCACACGCCCTTCTCGTTCTTCACGCCCTGATACCGCTGGAGCAGCATCTCCTCGATGATGACCGCCAGATCGGCCTTCTCCTGCTGGCTGCGAGCCTCGCCCAGATACATGAACACCGTGATGAACGGCGCCTGTCCGTTGGTGGTCAGCAGCGTCACCACCTGATACTGGATGGTCTGCACGCCGCGGCGGATCTCCTCCCGCAGGCGCTTTTCCGCGATGGTGTTGATCTTATCCTCCGTCACCGCCACGCCCACGGCGTCAAACTCCTCCCGCACGCTGGCGCGGATCTTATTGCGGCTCACCTGCACGAAGGGCGCCAGATGGGTCAGGGAGATGGACTCCCCGCCGTACTGGTTGCTGGCCACCTGCGCCACGATCTGGGTGGCGATGTTGCAGGCGGTGGCAAAGCTGTGGGGCTTTTCGATGAGCGTACCGGTGATGACGGTGCCGTTTTGCAGCATATCCTCCAGATTCACCAGATCGCAGTTGTGCATATGCTGGGCATAATAGTCGCTGTCGTGGAAGTGGATGATACCCTCGCGGTGCGCCTCCACAATATCCTGCGGCAGCAGGATGCGCTCGCTGAGGTCGCGGCTGACTTCGCCGGCCATATAGTCCCGCTGGGTGGAGTTGACCACCGGGTTCTTGTTGGAGTTCTCCTGCTTGGCCTCCTCGTTGTTGCACTCGATGAGGCTGAGGATCTTGTCGTCGGTGGTGTTGGACTTACGCACCAGCGAACGGGTGTAGCGGTAGGTGATGTAGTGCTTGGCCACCTCAAAGGCGCCGTGGGCCATGATGTAGTGCTCCACCATGTCCTGGATCTCCTCCACGGTGGGGGCGCGGTTCATCTTCTGGCACTGCAGCTCCACGGACTCCGCGATCCGCTGGATCTGCACCGGCGTCATCCGGTCCACCTCCTCCACGGACTCGTTGGCCTTGGTGACGGCGATAATGATCTTGGTAATGTCAAAGCCGACCTCGGCTCCGTTTCTCTTGATGATTCTCATAGAGGCCCTCCTTCGTTCTCTCTATCCCTCGCGCCCCATATATCGGGGCGTGTATACACATTTCTGCTTTATCATACGCTATATCTTGTGTCTTTTCAAGGTGAAAATTCAAAATATAGAGAGGACTGTTGCCAAAAAGCGGCAGATATTTTTGTGTATCCTGCCCAATCTCTCGCTTTGCCGCACAAGATATGGTATTTTTTCGGCGCAGAATATCGCAAAATACAGGCATATTGGTTGGTGTTTCCCCTACTCCTCCCTCTTTTTCGCGCGTTTTTCCCCTGCCGGAAAAATCGGCGTTGCGCCGGAATGTCAGATATGGTATAATAAGACGGTTATTATAACAAAAAACGCCAACCGCACTCTGCTGAAAGAGGGGAAACTCACCATGCGACCCGATACCCGTTCGCTGCTCCACGGCATCTTCAATTTGATATTGCCGTTTTTCGCCTATGATCTGGCGGGCCTGCTGGTCTTTTCCCTGACGGTGGGTGACTATTCGCCGTGGCTCTCCGTCTGGCCCATGCGTATCCTCACCTATCTCCCCTTTCTCTCCGACCTCATCGGCGTGATCGTCGGCGGGGTGCGCTACGCAAGACGCGGCAGGACCCGCGCCCTGCTGGGGATCATCTTCTCCGTAGGCGGCGCGGCGCTGTACTATATGCTCCGCTTCCATCTGGGCTTTACCCTGTTTGGGATGCTGGTCTGATTTTTTTATGATAAGGAGGGCGCGGTATGCGGCCTGAATTTATTACGGTGGGAACGGTTGTCAATGCCCACGGCGTTCGCGGCGAGGTGAAGGTGAACCCCGCCGGCTTTGATCCGGCGTTCATCGCCGCCTTCCGCACCCTGTACATCGGCGGAGTGGAGACGAAGGTCGCCGCCGCCCGCGTCCACAAGTCCACTGTGCTGCTGACGCTGCCCGGCGTGGACACCATGGACGGCGCGCTGGCGCTGAAGGGCCGCAGCGTGGCCATCCGCCGCACCGATGCTCGCCTGCCCGCCGGGGAGTTCTTCGACGAGGAGCTGGAGGGCTGCGCCGTGGTGGACGACGCCACCGGCGAGGAGCTCGGGCGGCTGGACAAGGTACTGTCCTACCCCGCCCACAAGGTCTATCAGGTACGGGGCGGCGCCCACGAGTACCTGATCCCCGCCGTACCCGATGTGTTCATCGTCTCCGCCGACCCGGATGCGGAGGTCATCCGCGTCCGCATGATGAAAGGATTGGCCACCGATGAGGATTGATATCATGACCCTGTTCCCCGACGCGGTGGACGCCATGATGAACGCCTCCATCATCGGACGGGCGCAGGAGCGGGGCTTCGTCACCATCCGTACCCACCAGATCCGGGAGTTCACCACCAACAAGCAGATGCAGGTGGACGATTACCCCTACGGCGGCGGGCGTGGCGCGGTGATGCAGGCCGACCCGCTGTACCGCTGCTGGCAGCATATCTGCGACGAGGCCGGCGGGCGGGTACACACCATCTATATGTCCCCCTGCGGGCGGGTGCTGACCCAGCAGGTGGCGCGGGAGCTGAAGGCGCAGCACGACCATCTGATCCTGGTCTGCGGCCACTACGAGGGCGTGGATCAGCGGTTTCTGGACGAGTGCGTGGACGAGGAGATCTCCATGGGTGACTTTGTCCTCACTGGCGGCGAGATCCCGGCCATGGCGCTGGCGGACTGCCTGTGCCGCATGGTGCCGGGCGTCCTGCCGGAGGAGAGCTGCTACACCGACGAGAGCCACTGGAACGGGCTTTTGGAGTATCCCCAGTATTCCCGGCCGGAGGAGTGGCACGGCCGCAAGGTGCCGGAGGTGCTGCTCAGCGGACACCACGGCAACGTGGCGGATTGGCGCACGCGGGAAAGCTACAAGCGCACTATGGCGCGGCGTCCCGACCTGTGGGAAAAATTCGATCTGACGCAGGTACACAGCCGCCACGACAAGAAGGTGCTGGCGCAGGCGCTGGCGGAGTATGAGGCGGCGCAGCAGCCTGACGCCGAGACAGATACAGAAGCAGAATAAGCGGGAGACGGCGAAGGCCGTCTCCCTTTTTGGTTGATTTGGCATTTTTGCCGGAAAACCAACAGTTTTTCCGTTTTCGTTGTTGTAGTTTTCCCAAAGCTCCTGTATAATAAAACGGTAAAAACCGGCAGTATGCTGAAAATACGAAGGAGGAACACCGAATGAACGAAAAATACAGTGCGCTGTTTACCCCTTGGAAGATCGGCAATGTGGAGATCAAGAACCGTATCGTGCAGCCCTCCATGGGCGGCACATCTCTGTTCGGCTGGATGGAGCCGTGCCATTTCGATAAGGAGGCCGCCTACCACATCCTGAACCGCGCCCAGAACAACGTGGGCCTGGTGCTGCCGGGTATGCAGTGCGTCCGCGACGCCATGGGCGGGCGCTGGCTCTACCAGAATAAGAAGATGTTCAAGGATCTGGCGGAGTGGCTGCCGGAGTTCCATAAGACCGGCTCCAAGCTGTTCATCCAGCTGGCCGCCGGTATGGGCCGCTCCATGGCCATCAACGAGCTGATGGTGAAGATGCTGCAAAATAAGGCCTTCGGCGCAGTGAGCAAGCCCTTTATCGACATCGACTACATCACCGCTTCCGCCTCCGCCACCCCCAACCGCTGGTATCCGGAGATCAAGTCCCGCCCCCTGACGGTGGACGAGATCCACGAGATGGTGGACGCCTTCGCCAAGACCGCCAAGCTGCTGCAGGACGCCGGTGTGGACGGTGTGGAGATCCATGCGGTCCACGAGGGCTATCTGTTGGATCAGTTCACCATCGCCAACATGAACTACCGTACCGACGAGTACGGCGGCTCCTTCGAGAACCGCTACCGCTTCCCCGTGGAGATCGTGAAGGCCATCAAGGCCGTCTGCGGTAAGGACTTCCCGGTGGCGCTGCGCTACTCCGTGGTGTCCAAGACCAAGGGCTTCTGTCAGGGCGCCGTCCCCGGCGAGGAGTTCACCGAGTTCGGCCGCGACATGGCGGAGTCCGAGCGCGCCATCAAGTATCTGGAGGACGCGGGCTACGATATGTTCAACTGCGACAACGGCACCTACGACGCCTGGTACTGGGCGCATCCGCCGGTCTATATGCCGGAGAACTGCAACCTGCCGGAGGTGGAGCATATCAAGAACTTCACCACCAAGCCGGTGGTCTGCGCCGGCAAGATGGATCCCGCCAAGGCCGCCGAGGAGATCGCCGCCGGCCGTCTGGACGCCGTGGGCATCGCCCGCCAGAATCTGGTGGACCCCGAGTGGGTCAACAAGATCATCGAGGATCGGGTGGAGGACATCAAGCCCTGCATCAACTGCCACAACGCCTGCTTCAGCTTCAATAAGTCCGAGGGTACGCCCAATATGCAGCCCCTGAACGACTCCCTGCATCTGGCGCGCTGCGCCCTGACCCCCTCCACCATGCAGCACAACAAGTACAAGATCGTCCCCGCCAGAAAGCCCAAGAAGGTGGCGATCATCGGCGGCGGCATCGGCGGTATGGAGTGCGCGCTGGTGCTGAAGAAGCGCGGTCACACCCCCGTGATCTTCGAGAAGTCCGGCCAGCTGGGCGGTCTGTATATCACCGCCGCCGCCATGAGCTTCAAGGAGGCCGACAAGGCGCTGCTGCGCTGGTATGAGCGGGAGCTGAAGAAGAACAACATTGAGGTGCGCTTCCATATGGAGATCAACGCCCCCGCCACGCTGCGCCGGGAGTTCGACGAGGTCATCGTCTGCACCGGCTCCGCACCCAAGACCCTGCCGGTGAAGGGCTTCAACAAGACCATCAACTTCACCCAGCTCCTGCTCAATCAGGTGGACGCCGGCGACCGCATCGTGTTCTTCGGCGGCGGCCAGTCCTCCTGCGAGGCGGCTTATGAGATGGTGCTGCAGGGGCGTCACCCCATCATCGTGGAGTACGCCAACGACCTGATCGCCACCCCCGGCACCTGCCTTGCTAACGCCTCCTTCCTCCGGGAGATGCTGGCGTTCAAGAAGGTGCCTGTCTACCTGAACTCCACCATCACCGAGATCGACGATGGCTTCGTCATGGTCAAGGGCAAGGACGGCCAGACCCAGCGCATCGACTGCGACAGCGTGGTCAACGGCATCGGCTTCGTTCCCGCGCCCATCGCGCCGGACGACAAGAAGGTACACCGTGTGGGTACCTGTGAGAAGTGGGGCAACCTGCGCAACGTCATCTGGGGCGCATGGGATGTCTGCATGAATATCTGATCAGGCAAACAGCAGCCCCGCTCCTGACGGAACGGGGCTGCTTCCGATCCGCGCTTTTGCGCCGGGCAGTCCGATAAAAAAGCTGCCCTGACAATCCGTTGTCAGGGCAGCTTTTCTGCTTTTATTTACCGGAAGATCTCGCCGCTGGTGGGGTTGCCCGCCGCCTGAGACTCGTCGGTGTCGATGTGCATGGTGGTGGCGCCGTCCTTGTTGACGCGAACGACCACGTCGTCGAAGATCAGCTTACGGCCCTCGCCGCCGCAGGCCACGCGGATGATATCCTTATCCTTGACGCCCAGCTCGGCAGCGTCCTTCTCCAGGATGTGCAGGTGACGCTTGGCCACGATGACGCCCTCGGTCAGCTCCACCTCGCCGGCAGGCCCGATGAGCTTGCAAGCGCCGGAGCCCTTGACGTCGCCGCTCTCGCGGACAGGCGCATCGATGCCCAGCGTGCGGGCATCGGTGGCGGAGACCTCCACCTGATCGGCCTTGCGGACAGGGCCGAGGATGGACACGTTGGCCATCTCCTTCTTGGGGCCGACGATGGTCAGACGCTCGTTGCAGGCGTACTGGCCGGGATAGGACAGGGGCTTGCGGATGGTCAGCTCATAGCCCTTGCCGAACAGCTTCTCCACCGTCTCCTGGGTCAGATGGATGTGACGGGCGGAAGTCTCGATCATGAAACTCATAGTAGATCTCTCCTTTGTTTTTTGTTGCAGTGTGATATTATTGTTCCCGCGGAGGGAATTCTTCCTTTTCCGATACGCGGCGCAGCTCCGTGACGTTGCCGATGTAGAAGTACATCCTGCCGGACGGCACGATCTCGCCGGTGACGGACACAAAATCGCCGGGGCGCAGGGTCTTTGCCTCCGCCATGGCCTCCTCATTGCCGTCGAAATGGATCAGCAGACCGAAGCCCGTATCGCCGTGGCCGTCCAGATTCAGATGCCACCACGGGAAGCGCAGCGTCACCGTGCGCCCGGCGTACTTCCCCTGCTGGCCGTGGGTATACTCGGCCTTCACATGGTCAAAGGACAGCGGCACCAGCTCACCGTCTGGCATATGGAAATACAGCCCGCCGTACAGACGGCCCAGCCGCTTTTCACGGTTGCTCTTCCGGCTGACCATCAGCATTCCCATCAGCACCACCAGCGCCACACCATACAGGCCCTGACCCTTGACCAGCCACCAGATGCACGCCAGAATGCCCGACACCAGAACGATGCGGTTGATCACGTCCTGACCCAGCCAGATCTCTTTCAGCTTTCTCATGCACGTTCTCCTTTTCTCTGTTTCCAACTTTGCTATTCTATCACATACCCATCACTTATGCAAGCGCTAAACCCCGCCAAAAACCGTAAATTTGCCCTTGCATTCTCCCTGTTTCTTGGTATAATCATGGCAGATAGAATATCGGCTAATATCGTGATTTTCTAATAGGAGGCGTATATGTCGGTCAAGCTCGAATTGTATCGTGTCTTTAAGGAAGTGGCCGAGGTAGGCAATATCACCGCCGCGGCGCAGGCGCTGTATATCTCCCAGTCCGCGGTGAGCCAGTCCATCAAGCAGCTGGAGAACGATCTGCAGACCCGGCTGTTCTCCCGGAACTCCCGGGGCGTCACGTTGACGGCGGAGGGAAAAATGCTCTATGAGTATGTCCGCAGCGCCATGGGCCTGCTGGAGACCGGCGAGGAAAAGCTGTCCCAGACCCGCGAGCTGCAAATGGGCCAGCTGGTCATCGGCGCCAGCGACACCGTTACCAGCCAGTTCCTGCTCCCCTATCTGGACGGCTTCCACCGGGATCATCCCGCCATCCACATCCAGATCATCTCCGGCCGCAGCCACAAGGTACTGGGGCTGCTGCGCTCCGGCAAGGTGGACATCGCCTTTGCCAGCACGCCCACGGATATGACATCGCTGGAGGCGCACCCCTGCTTCCCCACCCACTCCATCTTCGTGGCCGGCAACGACTATCCCTGCGACTTCGACCATGTCTACTCGCTGGAGGAGATCTCCGCCTTCCCCCTGATCCTGCTGGAGCGCAAGGCGTCCAGCCGCCTGTATCTGGAGCGGTTCTTCCTCCAGAACGGCCTGCGCCTGAACCCGGAGATCGAGCTGGGCGCCCGCAGCCTGCTGGTGGATCTGGCCGCCATCGGCTTCGGCGTGGCCGGCGTGACGGAGGAATTTGTGACCCGCGAGCTGGACAGCGGCCGCCTGCGCCGGCTCAAGACCTCGTTCCAGATCCCGCCCCGCTCCGTGGATATGTGTATGCTGCGGGACGTGCCGCAGACCGCTGCGGCGGAGCGCTTTGCAGCGTTTGTCAAACAGAGCTTATCGGAGAAATAAGTCCAGCTTTTCCTCCGGTAAAACCTACAAAAAAGGGCAAAAAGCGCCGGGATATTCTGCATTTTTTCCTGTTGCTTTTCTGTTAAAAATCGGGCAGTATAAAGCAGTATAAAACTAATACTTTTGAGAGGAAGTGGTGACCATGCAGCAGCTTAAGGATCGCATCCAGCGGGAGGGGCGTGTTCTCCCCGGAAATATCATCAAGGTGGATGGTTTTCTGAATCACCGCGTAGATACCGCTCTGATGGGCGATATGGCAGACGAGTTCGCCAAGTATTTCGATGTGAAGGATATCACGATGGTGCTCACCGCCGAGGCGAGCGGTATCGCTTTGGCTACGATCTGCGCCCAGCGGTATGGCGTCCCCATGGTGTTCGCCAAGAAGGCCAAGAGCGACAACATCGAGGGCGGTCTGTACCAGAGCGATATTTTTTCCTACACCTATAAGAAGAAAGTGACCCTGCTGGTTTCTCAGGACTGGATCAATTCCAATGACCGTGTGCTCATCATCGATGACTTCATGGCCAAGGGCTACGCCATGCGCGGCCTTATCGACATCGTGAACAAGGCCGGCGCCACGCTGGTCGGTATCGGCGTCGCCGTGGAGAAGGGCTTCCAGGACGGCGGCGACAGCCTGCGCCGCGAGGGATATCCCATCCACTCTCTGGCCATCATCGACGAGGCCGACGAGCATCACATCCGCTTCCGGGAGGGTACCTGATATGAAGAAAGTCCTTGTACTGGATTTTGGCGGGCAGTATAACCTGCTGGTGGCCCGCCGTGTCCGTGAGTGCGGCGTGTACTGCGAGATCAAGTCCTTCCGCATCTCCATGGATGAGGTGCGCGCCTTTGCACCTGATGCGCTGATCTTCACCGGCGGCCCCGCCACCGTGTTTGAGCCGAAGGCCCCCATGGTGGACAAGGCGCTGTTCGAGCTGGGCATCCCCGTGCTGGGTATATGCTACGGTCAGCAGCTGATGATGCACCTGCTGGGCGGTCAGTGCCGCAAGGCCGAGACCCGCGAGTACGGCAAGATCCAGTTGACCCACGGTGCCTCCCCCCTGTTTGAGGGCGTACCCGAGACGTCCGTGTGCTGGATGAGCCACGGCGTGGAGGTGGAGCGTCTGGCACCCGGCTTTGCAGCCATCGCCCATACCGATGGCTGCCAGAACGCCGCCGTCTGCTGCGTCGAGAAGAACCTGTACGGCGTACAGTTCCACCCCGAGGTGCTCCACACCGAGTACGGCAAGGAGATCCTCCAGAACTTCCTGTACCGCATCTGCGGCTTCCGTCCCGAGTGGTCTATGGCCTCCTATCTGGAGGACGCCGTGGCCGAGTGCCGCCGTCAGATCGGCGATGGCCGTGTGCTGCTGGCCCTCTCCGGCGGCGTGGACAGCTCCGTGGCTGCCGCCCTGCTCCAGCGGGCTGTCGGCGACCAGCTGACCTGCATCTTCGTGGATCACGGTCTTCTGCGTAAGGACGAGGGCGATCAGGTGGAGCACGTTATGAAGAACCAGTTCCACGTGGATGTCCGCCGCGTCAACGCCGGGCCTCGCTTCCTTGGTAAGCTGGCCGGCGTCACCGATCCCGAGCGCAAGCGCAAGATCATCGGCGAGGAGTTCATCCGCGTCTTTGAGGAGGAGGCCAAGAAGATCGGCGCCGTGGACTTCCTGGCGCAGGGTACCATCTACCCCGACGTGGTGGAGTCCGGTCTGGGCGGCGAGTCCACCGTCATCAAGAGCCACCACAACGTGGGCGGTCTGCCCGACTGCGTGGACTTCAAGGAGATCGTCGAGCCGCTGCGCCGTCTGTTCAAGGACGAGGTACGCCAGCTGGGTACCGAGCTGGGTCTGCCCGACGAGCTGGTGTGGCGTCAGCCCTTCCCCGGCCCCGGTCTTGCCATCCGCGTGATCGGCGAGATCACCGAGGAGAAGCTGTCCATCCTGCGGGATGCCGACGCCATCTTCCGTGAGGAGATGAAGCTGGCGGGTCTGGATCGCACCACCAGCCAGTTCTTCGCCGTACTCACCGATCTGCGCAGTGTGGGCGTCATGGGCGACGAGCGTACCTACGACTACACGCTGGCACTGCGGGCGGTACAGTCTCAGGACTTCATGACCGCTACATGGTCCCGCCTGCCCTACGAGCTGCTGGATAAGGTCTCCGGCCGCATCGTAGGCGAGGTCAAGCACATCAACCGCATCTGCTACGACATCACCTCCAAGCCCCCCGCCACCGTAGAGTGGGAATGATTTCAAGGGTCGAAAAAAGTCCGTAAACACTGGACTT